>ENA-OROD01003228-OROD01003228.1-human-gut-metagenome-genome-assembly--contig:-NODE-3228-length-10969-cov-2.855598_pt1 | contig 10969 bp, 12 predicted proteins | sample MGYA00242123_ERZ509038 | MGnify/ENA primary metagenome ERZ509038 (study PRJEB26280, sample SAMEA2338719) | human gut metagenome | biome: human gut; feature: human-associated habitat; material: faeces... | reverse complement strand
ACTGTTAAATCTGGCGATAGTATTGCTAGTATAAGTGAAGATAATAAAATGAATCCTCAAGAATTTTTAATTGCTAATCCTAAATATAAAAGCGAAGATGCAATGCTAGCGGTAGGAAGTTTAGTAAATATCACTATTATTAATCCAATTATAACTTTAACATATAGTGTATATGAAATAAATGAAAATATTACACCATATACCACAGAAAATCCAGTTGTAGATAATACAAAAGAACCTAGTTATAAAGAATTAACTAGAGTTGGTGTTAACGGTATAACATTAATCCATAGTACATATGAAGTAATTAATGGGGAACGGTCAACTGGCGTTGAAATTAAAGATCGTAAAGTAATTAGAGAAATGGTTCAAGAACAATATACGATTGGTAGAAGAGCGGGTGGTTATTATTATCCTACTAGTGGATGGGGTTATCCAACGGAATATCCATTTGTTATTACAAGTCCTTTCCAATGGCGATGGGGAAAACATCACGATGGTATTGATATTTCTGGTACTGGTTATAGATCAAGGATATTTGCTGTTGCTCCAGGAACTGTCGTTGAAGTTGGTTACAGAAGTACTGATGGTAACTATGTAATAATTGAACATGAAAATAATATTTATACACAATATGCTCATATGTATCAGGCTTTAGTTGTAGAAGGTCAAACTGTTAAAAAAGGAGACCAAATTGGAGAAATGGGAAATACAGGATTTGTAGTTCCTGCCCCAAGTAAATATAATCCAATTGCTGGTACTCACCTTCATTTTGGGGTATCAATTGGCTGGCCATTCCATGGAGCGTATTCATTCCAAAATCCAACGAGGTATATAAGGTTCTAATGAAAGTAGTAGTGTTATCATCTGGCTCTAAAGGAAATGTTACTTATTTAGAAATAAATAATAAAAAGTTTTTGTTAGATGCTGGGAGAAATTATAAGTATATAAATGAAAATTTAAAAGATATTGGTGTTGATGTAAAAGATATAGATTATGTTGTTATTACTCATAATCATAAAGATCACGTATCAGCATTAAAAACTTTACTTGATAAAACTGGTGCGGCTTTAATAGTAAGTGAAAAAATGTTTTATTCAATTGAAGATGTAAAAGAATATAAACATATCATTGTACTTGAAGATGAAATAAATTTAGATGGTATTCATATAACATCATTTAAGTCTAGCCATGATGCACCGGATTCTAGAAACTATGTGTTTGAATGTGATGGTAAAAAAATAGCATACGTTACTGATACAGGTTATGTTAATGCTAAAAACTTTAAGTATTTGAAAAATTTAGATATATATTTGTTTGAAAGTAATCATGATATAGAATTATTAATGAATGGCCCATATCCTGAATGGTTAAAAAGAAGAGTTTATTCTGATGAAGGACACTTATCTAATAAAATGGCATCATTTTATCTTACTAAATTAATCGGAAATAAAACCAAGAAAATTGTTCTGATTCATTTAAGTGAAACAAATAATTTGGAAAGTATTGCTATGGAAACAATTAATAATACATTTATAGATTATGGGATTGATTTTCATGATATAATTTGTGCAAAACAAGATGAAAAAACGGAAGTAATTGAAATATGATAAAAATATTATGTGTAGGAAAGATTAAAGAAAGTTATTTGAATGATCTTATAAACGATTATAAAAAACGAATAGGAAAATATATAAAAATTGAAATAATAGAATTGAAAGATGATGTAAATTATGATAAAGAAATAAGTAATTTAATAAAGAATATAAAGACTAGTGATTATAATATTGGTTTAGATTTAAAAGGTAAAATGTATTCAAGTGTAGAATTTGCTGATAAAATAGATAAAATTTTACCTCAGAATAGTAATATAACTTTTATAATCGGAGGTTCTTTAGGTTTAAATGACGAGGTTAGAAGTCTTTGTGATGAATTAATTAGTTTTTCACAGATGACTTTTCCTCATGGCTTATTTCGTGGTATTTTACTTGAACAAATTTATAGAACTTGTAAAATTAATAGTCATGAAATGTATCATAAGTGAGGTTGTATGAAAGTAAATGAAATAAGAAATATGAAAGTGGCTTTAACTCATGCTGGTAAGTTTCATGCTGATGATGTTTTTGGAGCTGCTTTTTTAAAAATTATAAATCCAAAGCTGGAAATTATAAGAAGTAATGTTGTACCAGCTGATTTTGATGGATTAGTTTTTGATATAGGAATGGGTGAGTTTGACCATCATATGGCTGATAATGAAGTTCGTAAAAATGATATTCCTTATGCTGCATTTGGTAAGTTATGGAGAGAATTTGCTCCATCTTTATATGGAAAGTATGTTTATGAAAGTATTGATAGAAAACTAATTCAGGATTTAGATTTAGCGGATAATACAGGAAGTTATAATGCTTTAGCAGTTGCTATTGATGTTTTTAATCCTGAGGATGTAAAAAATAGTGATAATGAATTTTTTGAAGCTGTGGAGTTTGCTAAAAAAATACTTATAAAAATGATAGATAAACAAAAAAGATGTGAAAAGGATTTAGTTAAAGTAAAAAAGTATTATGAAGAAGCAAAAGATAAAAGAATAATTGTTTTGGATGAACCTCTTTTTTATAAAGATTATTTACCATTTACAGAAGCTGTTTATGTTGTGTATCCATCTAATAGAGGGGGTTTTGCTGCACAAGGGGTAACTATAAATCCAGATACAAATGAACTTAAGAAAGATTTTCCTGAAACGTGGGTTAAAAATCTTCCTTCATATTTAAGATTTTGTCATACATCAAGATTTTTAGTTGCGTCTGATACTTTTGAAGGTATTATGTATGCAGTTCGTGAGGCTTTAAAATGATTGGTAATGATTGGGATCTAAAACTAAAAATAATTTGGGAAAGCCCTGGGTTTAAAAATTTTTATAGAAAAATTATGCATGAATATGATACTAAAGAGGTTTATCCTCCGAAAGACTATATTTTTAATGCTTTAAAATTAACGAGTTATGAAAATACAAAGGTTGTTATTGTGGGACAAGATCCATATCATGGTAAAGGAGAGGCTCATGGGTTATCTTTTTCAGTTCAAAAAGGAATAAAAATACCTCCTTCTTTAAAGAATATTTATAAAGAATTATATGATGATTTGGGTGTATTGCCTAAGGATAATGGCGATTTAACTGGATGGGCTTTGCAAGGAGTTTTGTTGCTAAATTCTGTTTTAACTGTGGAAAAAGATAAAGCAGCTAGTCATAGAAATTTAGGTTGGGAATTGTTGACTGATTATATTATTAAAATACTTAATCTAAAAGAAGAAACAGTAGTTTTTATATTATGGGGAAATTTTGCTAAGGAAAAAGCTAAACTTATAACTAATCCTCATCATTATATTGTTATGAGCCCTCATCCTTCACCATTTTCTGCTTATTCAGGTTTTTTTGGAAGTAAACCATTTTCTAAAACTAACGAGTTTTTAGTTAAAAATGGACTTACACCAATTGATTGGTCAAAATAAGACTTGGAAAAACCAAGTCTTATTTCTTAGCTTATTTTAAGTATTAAATAAGCATTGGTAATTACATTGGGTAACAATTGTTATCATAGTTATATTGAAGTTTATTTTGTATATTATTCTATCCAGTAGGACCAGTTGGGCCGGTTGGGCCAGTTGGACCAGTTGGACCTGTTTCACCTTGTAATCCTTGAGGTCCTGTTGGGCCTTGAGGAATTGTTAAGTTTAAAACATAATTAGGTGCTGTTCCAGTTATTGAAGCTGTAGCTTCTGTACCAGGTGCTCCTGTGGTAATGGTTCCAATTCCTAATGTTGGAGTTTCTCCGCTTGCTCCAGTTTCGCCTTGTAACCCTTGAGGTCCGGTAGGTCCCGTAGGTCCTTGTTCCCCTTGTATTCCTTGAGCTCCTTGAGGTCCGACAGGTCCCGTAGGTCCAATTGGCCCTTGAATTCCTTGAGCTCCTTCAGGTCCGGCAGGTCCCGTAGGTCCCGTAGGTCCTTGTTCCCCTTGTATTCCTTGAGCTCCTTGTGGACCTTGAATTCCTTGAGGTCCTTGAGGTCCGGTTGCTCCAGCTGGAATGTTAAATTCTAATATGGCATTAGATGGTGTTCCAGTATTAACTACACTTGCGTTTGTACCAGGAGCAGTTGTAGTTGTTACACCAACTGTTATGGTGGCTCCAGCAGGTCCTGTAGGTCCAGTTGGACCTGTTGGTCCGAAGCAAGTGTACGTTATATTTGGATTTTCTTTGTTAAAACAATCTATATATTGTTTTGCTCTTTTTATATTATTGTTCATTTTGAACTCCTTTCATTAATAACTTATGAATTTATGCTGGACATGCTCATGATACTTGTCCATGGTTTTAACAATTTGTTTTAATTTTTCATATCTTAAAGGTGATGCTGGCTCAACTGGACCTCAAGGACCTATTGGACCAATCATGGAAGGTTCAACAGAAGGATTGTTGTTTGCAAGCTTTGCAGAAACAAATATTTCAGTTTTAATGAATATTCAAGAAACTCATATTATACCTACAGATTCTGAATTTTTTTAGATAAATGGTAGAAATGACATAATTGTTAGTGCTGGTATTATTGGCGAGACTGCCTCTTCACAAGTTAAAATGATGTGAATTTATTATTTAAGAAAATATATGTGTAAATTAGTTTTTCTTAAAAACTTGAACAAAAAGGTATCATGATATGAACCCCATTTCTTGGACAAAAAAGGAATGAGGTTTTATTTTGCTTAATATAGTAGTCAATGGTACAAATAAAGCTCAAAATTTTTAAAATATAAATTTTCTATCTAATTATAACAAATTTTTCTGTTCTTAAAAGTTATGGTAGGCATATAACTACTGATATATTTCCTATAAATGATTATACAATTAAAAGTAAAAAAAACTGCTATAGTTTAAAATCATCTATAACAGCGTCTTGCATATTTTTACCATCAAAAAATGGCTTTATTTTATATCCATGTATTTTTGCTACAATATTTGTTGGAATTCTTTTTATTAGTTTATTTAGTTCTCCAGTATTATTGTTAAAATAGGTTTTACATGAAGTTAATGTTTCATTAATTCTATCTATTTCTTTTAAATCTTTATTGAATTCTTTAGTGTTTAATTCTTCGTGGTCGTTTTTAACTTCTAATATTATATTGTAGGCTTCAGTTAACTTTCTATCTAATTCATAGTTGGTTATTCTTTTATCTTTTAAATCAATGTATTCTTTTAAATAATCTTTTTTTGTTACAACTTTTTTTATAGCAATATTTAATTTAGCAATTATATCGTATTTTTGTCTTAAAGATTCATCAATTATTCCTTCAGCTTTATCTATTTTTAATTTATAATTAACTAGGTTATTATATATAGAAGCATAAATTATAGCTAATAACCCTAATATAACAATTAATAGTAATATTATTTCAAACAAATTCATTTATTATCACCATTAATATTTTATCAAATGTATTACTTAAAGTAAATATGGTTTTAAAAAGTTTACATGTGTATCATTTAGCATATATTAATGCATATGAGGTGGCTTTCTTGAAAAAAGTTGTGTGATAAAATTTTAGAAAAACAAAAACTTAGAAAAGAAATGGTGGATTTGGGGTTGATATGTACAATTATGGGGCCAACTGGACCAACTGGCGCTACAGGTCCTCAAGGAATTCAAGGTGAAGTAGGTTTAAAAGGCAATCCATGATAAATATGCACATTTTTGTCAAACAACATTACTTAGATTTGAATCGGATACAAAATTAAGTGTCAATACTGTTAAACTAGGTGATAATTATGCATCTAGTGTAGAATTTTCTAATGTTAATTTAATGATTAAAAGAATATTATATGATTTATAAAATCTTAAATCCTGTGTTATAATAGGATTGAAAGGTGATTATATGTTTAAAATTGCTAAATTAGAAAAGGTAAATAACGAAAAAGTCAGTATTAATTTAATTACTTATGAACAAAGTAAATATGAAAATGGTGAAAAAATATTAACAGAAATTGTTAAAACATTATCATTTGATATCTCTGGAGACAACTATTCATTTGGGTTTGATTTAAATTGTAAACTTGAAAAATTATTGGAGTTACCAATGAATGAAATTATAGATTTCAAAGATTATATTTTTGATGGTGAGACTTGGTTTAATGTTAAAGATTTAAATGGCATAGAGCCCTTAATGGATATCAAAATAACTAGATATTTAAAAAATAAGTTTATCATTTTTCTAACTTTCTTTACTGATTATAGTTATGATGAAAATGACTATTCTGGAATGGCTGAATTTACATTTAATTTAGATGACTATTTAAATTAGATTTGTGGCCATTAATTTGACAAAACTTTTAAAATATGCTAAAATTTAGGTAGTTGTGATACAGTGGGGGTTGTAAATAACTATATATATAGTCTCATTGTAAGTGCAATGAGATTTTTAGTGGGGGATATTATTATGAGAGGAAAATTAACTTTTGCACCTTTTGATGAAAATTTTGATTGTTTTTATACTGATGTATCAATTGGTATTTTACCATATGACTATGAAATATGTATTAAACAACCATTGGATAAATCTTTTGAGGAACTTATTTCTGATCCATATGACTTTGAAGAGAGTATAGATTGTAATTTAGATGTTGCATCAGATTATCCAGATCAAGTTGAATTATTAGAGAATGTTAAAAAAGATAGATTATATTATTTAAGAAATGTTAGTGATATAACTTTTAAATATGAACCTAAGTTAATAGCTGAATTTGTCAGAAAAAATCCTATTTTATCAACTAAAAGAATTATATTTGAAGATGAATTTGATTTAGATGCAATATTATTAAATAAAGTAAGAGAAGCATTCGGAGAAAATACAACAAATATTTATTTTAAAATAAATGGAAATAATAAAGAAATTTCATTTAAAGAATATGAAGATACAATTATTACTATTAATAATTTTGTTGATAGCATAAAAAGCTTTGATTTTTCACCATTAGAAACTATTATGTATGTATATGATATAGTAAGGGATAGAATATATAAAGAAGTTGATGAAAATGAAGATAAAATGATTTCAAGAAATTTAACATCGGCATTGCTTGGTGATAAAATAGTTTGTGTTGGATATGCTGTAATATTTAGTACATTATTAAATAGATTAGGGATTGCATGTGATGAAGTTTTTTTAAGACAACCTGGAAAAAAGGTTGGTCATGCGAGAAATGTAATAAGGATTAAAGATGATAAATATAATGTTGATGGAATTTATTACTTTGATCCAACTTGGAATAGTAAAAAAAATAAGTTTGATAATAACTTTATGTTTTCTTATAGGTATTTTGCTTTGACTAAAGAACAAATGGATGATATTGATAAGGGAAGAATTGTAGATGAAGATTTTCCTTACTTTTCAAATAATATGGCTCAAGAATTTAAAAAACAAGTTGAAAGTGTTGGTTTAAAAAATTTACCTGATGATTTTGTAAAATCAATTAATTTTATGGCTTTATTAGTTAATGGTGATTCTCTTTTTAGTAAGATACTGTTGAATCCTTATGTTCCAGATAGTATGAAACCTAACAAAGATAATATTTATGAAAGCTTATTAGAAATAGAAAAATATTTTATAAAACCAATTCCTGCGGAAATTTTAATAAGAGTATTATTTAATGTAAGAAAGCAAGAATATTATAATAATCCAGAAAAGTATACGTTTGCGTTAATAGATTTTTGTAAAACTGTTGCTTGTTCTCATTGGGATTATGAAGGAACTCCGGTAGAAAAATTAATGATGAATTTAGCAGAAACATCAGAAGATAAAATGAAAGTTAATTTTCATCAATCTATAAGAGTGGCAAATGAAAATAATATACCTGAGCAAATTGAACAGGTTAAATTAACTAGAACGCTAAGAAGTATTTATGAACAAAAAATAAATAAATAAATTATATTTTTTGATTTTGCACCTATAATAAGTATAGGTGTTTTTTCTTGTTTAATAAAGTTAGTTGTGATAAACTAGTTATAGATGAATAGTGAGGTAATTACATGAAATTTATACAAAATGTTGAGATGAGTAAATATAGAGAATTTGAAAATAAACATAAAAAATCACATTTTTTACAAAGTTATGAATGGGGACAATTTTGTAAAAGAGCAAAAAGGCAAATTCCTCGTTATGTAGGAATGGAAGATAATGATGGTAATTTAGTTGCTACTTGTTTAATTCTTCTTAAGTATACTCCATTTGGTTTTAGTTATGGATATGCACCTCGAGGGTTTGTTTTAGATTATAATAATAAAGATGTAATAAAGGAATTTACTAATTATTTAAAACAATACATGAAAGATAATAAGATTATTTATATTAAATTTGATCCGGATATTAAATATCAAGATATTGATGAAGATGGTAATAAAATTGATGGTGGAGATAATAACTATGAACTTTATAATTATATGTTAAGTTTAGGTTATAAACATACAGGTTTTTATAAGTTATATGAAGGTAATCAGCCTCGATATACGTTTAGAATTGATTTGAAAAAGCCTTGGGAAGAAATAGAGGCAAAATTTAATAAATCATTTATGAAAAGCGTTAAAAGAAGTTATAGTTATAATTTAGTGGTAGATAATGATATAAAAATAGATGATTTTTATAGATTAATTCAAAGTAATAGTAGTAAAGATGATTTTGATCCACATAATTTAGAATATTATAAAATATTTAGTGATGAAATGGCTAAAAATAATAATATGAAATATTTTAATATTAGTATTAGACCTAAAGAATTATTAAGTAATATAAGTAAAGAAATAGAGGTATTAAATAAAGAACTTGAAGTAAATAAGAAAAAAGAAGCAGATATTAAAAATAAAATTGCTAGATTAGAAAAAGAGAAAGAAGTATTTAGTAAAATAGATAAAGATGAAGTATGTGTTTGTTCATTAATATGTACTTATACTAAAAATCGGGCATGGAGTTTGTATATTGGTAGTGATGATTTGGCTAATTTTACTTTTGCTGTTACTAGAAGTTATTATGAAGCCATTAAAGATGCTTATAATAACGGTTATGAATTTTTTGATTTATTTGGAACACCAGGAGATCCTAATACGAAATATAAGAATTTGGCAAAACTTCATGATTTTAAAAGAAAATTTGGAGATGAATATATTGAATTTATTGGTGAATTTGATTTAGTTAATAATAAAATATTATATAAAATGTTACCAATAATGTTGAGTGTTTATAGAAAACTAAGGAGGAAATAATGCTTAAAGTAATAGATGAAAATGTATTTAAAGAATATGCTATAAAAAATCCTTATTTTTCAATTTATCAATTGCCTGAGTGGGGAACTTTAAAAAGTGGTACCGGTTGGGTAAGGCATCTGCTAGGGATTTATAAAAACAATTCTTTAGTGGGTGTAACAATGTTACTTGAAAAGAAAATGCCATTAAATTTAAGTTTATATTATTCTCCACGGGGTTATTTAATTGATGTATTTGATTTTAATTTATTAAAAGATTTTAATGATGAAGTAATAAAATATGTTAAAAAGAATCATGGATTCATGTTGAAAGTGGATCCAAATGTAATTTATGCTACGAGAGACAGCGAAGGTAATTTAAAAGAAAAATGTGGAGAAGAAGCATATTATAATTTTAAAAAATTAGGTTTTAAACATATGGGGTTTAGTCAAAATTTTGAAGATTTACAACCTAGAGTATTATGTAGAATAGAACTTAAAGATACATATAATGATACTTTAGCAACATTTAGCAAAAGCACTAAAAAAAATATTGCTAAAACATATGATATGGGTGTTAGAGTAAAAGTTGTTAATTCAAGTAAAATGGATGAGTTTGTTAAGTTATTAGAAGATACAGCAATAAATAAAAACTTTATTATTAGGCCTGCTTCATATTATAAAAAAATGGTTGATTTGATGAATAATTATATTACGCTTTATATTGCTTATATAGATACTAATCTTTATTATGATTATGTTTGGAATACTTTGGAAAATACTAAAAAAGAATTAGAAACATTAGAAACTCAAATGAAAAAAATAAATATTGGGGATAAAATAAAAAGACATCATCAAGAATTAGAAAGCAAGATAGTTAAATTAAATAAACAATTAGAAGATGCAATAGCTTTAAGAAAGACAAATAAAGAAATAAATATTGGAGCTTTAATGAGTGTGTTTACTGGTGATGAAGGTATTACATTTATGAGTGGTACTTCATCAAGTTATAAAGAATTTAATCCTAAGTATGCTTTTTATAGAGAGCATATTGAAGATTCTATAAAGAAACATTTAAAGTATGTTAATTTCTATGGAATATCTTTGAATATGGATAAGAATGGTCCTTATTATGGAATATATGAATTAAAAAAAGGTTTTAATCCTGAAATTATAGAATTAATCGGGGAATTCGATTATGTTATTAATCCAGTAATTTATTATGGATATAAATTAGCTTTAAAAGGGTATAAAATTATTAAAAAAATTAGAAAATAGAGCTTTGGCTCTTTTTTTGTAAATTTTTATAATACTGTGAGATTTTTGTTTTATGACTATGATAGGAATTATAAAAAAATAGCGCTTTGGATGATATTGGACAATGCTGGACGATATTGGATGATTAAAAGTCCTTTGATTTTTCGGCATAAACTTAAATTTTAGGCTAAAATAAGCCAAAAATGAAATTAAAAACTTTAAGTTTTCTAAAAATGTACGTTGTTGGACGATTTAGGATGATGTGGTAATTAATATTGTCTATGGAGGAATTATATTCATAGACAATGTGTTATTTTAGAAAAAGCAAAACGTTACTTACATATCAATATTAATAAATTGTTAAGAATTTAATAAAACAATTAATAAATAAAAAATTAAAACTGACGTATAAAGGTAAAAGAAGGTAATTTTGTATT
>ENA-OROD01003223-OROD01003223.1-human-gut-metagenome-genome-assembly--contig:-NODE-3223-length-10980-cov-2.402380_pt1 | contig 10980 bp, 8 predicted proteins | sample MGYA00242123_ERZ509038 | MGnify/ENA primary metagenome ERZ509038 (study PRJEB26280, sample SAMEA2338719) | human gut metagenome | biome: human gut; feature: human-associated habitat; material: faeces... | reverse complement strand
GGAAAGAAGCGGTTAAGGTGATTACCTATAACGTGAATAATTTCAATACGGACGGAAAGAAACAGCTTCCTAATATAGCGGATTGGCTGAGAAAGGAGGACCCGGATATCGTTTGCCTCCAAGAATGCCCTGTTGAATCGGCCCTGCGGATGGATTCTGTCGCCAAGACCTTATCGTTCCTACCGTATTATTGCTCTACCCGTTCGGCTACGAAAGCGGCGGGCAACGCTATTTTCAGTAAATATCCGATCCTTCGTTTTGAGTCTATCCTATACCCGGAGTCTAGCAATAAATCCTTGTTTGCCGTCATGGATATCCAAGGGGATAGTGTTCGTGTATTTAATAACCATTTCCAAACGACTAGCGTGAATGCCGTAAAGCCTCGTCTTTACCAAGCCCATGCAGAGGGTAAACAATTGGAGGAAACCGAGGCCGCCTTCCATATGGCTTTTCAGATGAAGAAGAATTTCGTGAAACGGGCGACTCAGGCGGATTATATCCGTCAGATGTTGGATGCCGGGGAGGGGCCCGTGATTATTTGCGGTGATTTTAATGATACACCGGCCTCTTATACGTACCGTACCGTGAAAGGTGATTTAACGGATGGGTTCCGTGACTGCGGCTCTGGTTTCGGGTACACCTTTCGTCAATTAAAGCGTATATTTCGAATTGATTACATAATTTATTCTCCTGATTTTAAGGGTGTAACTTATGATTCTCCTAATTTAGACTACAGTGACCATAAGCCCGTCGTATGGTTAGGATATGTTAATTAACACACCCAAAAGGATAGTTTTAGAACCTTTTTCAACTCATGCTGTTTTAATAGTGACTTATATATAAGCACAAATAATAGTATAAACTGTTTTAAACGTTAAAATGAGATGAAAAAGATTTTTCCTTTTTTTCTGTTAGTTCTTCTGTTGGCTTCTTGCCAAAAGGATCCGGACATGTCGAAATTGGACAATGATTTTCTGGTGTTCACGAATCACGATAAGGACGCGAAATTCGAATCGTTCACTACGTTCTACATTCCGGATAGTGTATTGGTTATCGGCACAAGCGAGAAACCTCAGTTCTGGACAGCCAATGAAGCAGACGATATTATCACTACATTGGTGAATAATATGGAAAGCCGCGGTTTCAAACGCACGCTAGACAAAGATAACGCCGACTTAGGTCTGCAAGTTTCTTACGTACAAAGTACTCAATATTTCGCTGACTACAACGATGGCTACAACTACCCGTACTGGTGGTGGAACTATCCGGGATATTGGAGTCCGGGTTACTGGGGACCGGGTTGGGGAAATTGGTATTACCCGTATCCTGTAGTGTATAGCTATAGTGTAGGTTCCTTGTTGACAGAGTTAGTGGATTTGGATACTCCTGCCGCTTCTAAGGCAGACGCTAAACTTCCGGGTCTTTGGACTGCTTACATGAGTGGCTTGTTGTCTGGTTCCGATAAATTCGATACTCAGCTGGCTGTTCGTGCTATCGAGCAAGCATTTGTACAATCTCCGTACGTAAAGAAATAATAATTCGAATGATTAAAAGTTTGAGATTCTATGAAAAAGATAAATAAATCAATCAAGTTAATCGCTTTACTCGTAGTTTGTATGGCGATGCCTACTCTGGCTGGCGCCCAGGTTTTGAAAAACGCGTATTTCAATGTAGACTGGCAAATCAACTCTCCGTTCGGTCAAGACTTTTCTAAGAAGACCAGCGGTTGGGGTGCTCACGCTGAGGGTGGTTACTATGTGATTCCTAATTTCGCTATAGGTGCGTTCATCTCTTATCATACAAATAATGAGTATGTGGACCGCCAGACGATTCCGGTAAACTCAACATCCGTAATCACTTCCGATCAACAGCATTCTATCTTCCAGTTGCCTTTTGGTGCGGCTTTCCGTTATAACTTCGCTCCGGAAGGACAATTCCAACCGTATGTTGGCGCTCAGTTAGGTGCTAGCTATAGTGAGATGTCTACCTACATGAACGTGTTGAAGGTTTACGATCGTAACTGGGGATTCTATGTAGCTCCCGAGATCGGTATGACCGTGTACTTCACACCTCAGAAACAGATCGGCGTACATATGGCCGCTTATTATAACTACGCTACCAACAAGGGTGATGTCCTCAGCTATCATATCGATGGTTTGAATAACTGGGGTATCCGCTTAGGTCTAGCGTTCTGATAGACAACGTTTGTTCTTTTAAGTGTTTTATGTAGTTTAGGGAAACGGAGGGCAGTGAATGTCTTCCGTTTCTTGCTTTTATAAGATCTGTAGTTTCACCCCGAATGAAAGGCTTAAATAATCTTTTGGCTTCAAGTAGCTGTTGCCGATAGCGTTTATTATATACAAATCGCAAGTGCTTAACTCATAGAAGAAGCTGATGGATTTATGCCAGCTACTATTTGGATTCAGTTTGAGTGTGATCCGCTCCCCGATAAAGATATGGTTACGGATGCGGGTGGAGAACCAATAATATCCCGGGGGATACTTATTCGGTTGCTTGGCCCAGAAATCCCGGTCAAATAGGAAATTTACGTAGATACCGCAACAAAGAGGCTCGAAAGATACTTTTTCTCCCAGATCGATATTCCAAGGAAAATAGTTTTGTTTCAAGGTGAAAGTCACGTTTGCGTGATCATTTGCGTTGCGGGGGACGATACCCAGCAACATATCCGTTTCCCAATGATTCCGGTAATAATTCCAACCGGTACCCACGGATAGCATCGCCATGGAACCTGCGAATTGTACTTTTGTATAGCGGGGGATGACCCGTTGCCATGCGTTCTCGTACCGTTGCACTCGTTTCGTGTATTTATCCTCTTGCGCATGGAGTGTAAGGGAAAAGACACAAGTTAAGAGGAGAAGCTTAAAAATTGACCACTTCATATATATAATCGTCAGGGGTTAAGGTAAAAAGAAGATAACTTCGTTTGGCGATATTGGCGCAACCGTAGTAGATAATGCCATCCTCAAACAAATCAGCTGCCGATACGCAATGATTATGTGCATGCAAGCAGAACATTAAAGATGGTAATGTCTTGATATAAAGTTGGAACACGTCTTTCACGTTATTGTCGAACTGTTCGTTCCCGGGAGGGGCGTGCATGACTACGATCGTGCGTTTATTACGGGTACTATCCGCTATCTCATTCTTTAGGAAATTAAAATCGGGTACCGGATGGGAATAATCATACTCGATAGCGTTCGTATTGAGGCATACGAATTTCACGTCGCTCACGACAAACGAGAAGTTCTCATTCCCAAAGATTTTACGAAATACTTGGTCGCCATTACCGATCACGTCGTGATTACCGATCAACCCTACGTAAGGCACTTTTAGTTTGGACAAGATATCATCGTTCCACTCGAATTCCTTCTTTAAGCCGAACTCCGTATAATCTCCTCCATGGATAATGAAATCGATGCTATCTAATTGATTAACGTACTTGACGAAATCTTCCGTCTCATTATAACTCCGCTGGGTATCGCCCATAAAAATAAAACGGATCGTGTCCTTCCCTTCGCAGACTTTCTCGATACGCTCGATATTGGTCGGGTTGATCTCCCGGGAAGTATCGGAATCCAGACGACCGTCATACGGATGATAGTCGATTAAGTCGCAAGCCGTGAGGAGTGTAGCGGCAGAAAGCCATATGTATTTCTTTAAAAACATAGCATCCTAACTTTTTTATATGCAAAGTTAGGATGCTATCAGTACCAAAAAAGGTCATTTCTGAGCTTATACTGGTCTAAAATGTATATTCTATAAAGCGAATACTTGCTTTATTTCCGTGAAGTCGGATAATACGATATCGGCAGTCTCATTTCCTTTATAAGCGCTCCAACCAATACTTTTTAGCCAGATTGTCTGGCATCCGATCCGGGTGGCGGGGACGATATCCTTATCATAGGAATCACCTACGACAACAATCTCGTCGGCGGGAAATCCCAGTTTATCCACTCCTAATCGGAAGATCGCCGGGTCCGGCTTACGGATACCTACGACCGCCGATTCCACGATAGCGCCGAATAAATGATCCAAACCGAAATCTTTCAACACGGATTCTATGTTCCCATAAAAGTTCGATACCAATACCAATGGGTAACGTTCCGCTAATTGCTCCAGAATGGGGCGGGCGCTATCGATTGCCTTCCGGGCGTATTCGTAACACCAATCCGCTAATTGTTCCGGTAACTCCGGGGTAACCGCCTCGGCGGATAAATGCCCATTCTCTTTCAGCCATTGGATTTGTAAATCGCTTTTCAAGCGCAGCATATCCAGAAACGTATGATGAGGCTTCACGATCGGATTCTTTCCAAGCGTTCTTTCTCCATGTACATAAGCATCACGGAAGACCGCTTTGGATACGGGAACCTTCAAGGCCTCATACGCCATCCAGATCACCTCAGCCCAGTGCATGCCGTTACTGTCTATCGTTCCGCCGTAATCAAAGAGGATTCCTTTTACTTTGTCTAATTTGAACATAATCGAATGGGATAAAAACGTTATAATTGTTTGCTGAAATCTTCACAAATATGCTCATGCTTTTTGATCATATAGAGCAACATCGAGTTTAATACGGTCAGCTCGAATACGAAATACAGCCAAGGCATGTCGATGAAAAGGCTGACAAACAAAGCGATCACCCGGGTATTGAATGATAGCATATTTGTATATTTCATCAACGGCAGACTCTTTGTTCGAAAAGCCTTACGGAACCATTCCGGCGCTTGTCCGTTGTATTTCTCACGGATGATGTTCATCATGTGTTGGAATTTAGGTGTCCATGCTTCTTGACCTACCGTATAATTAATGTAGAAGGTCTCGAACAATTTATAGATAAAGTCATGTTTCCAACTCATCTTCTTATAATTCTCCTTCAATTGGGGAGAGTGGGAGAGCTCGCTACCCGATTTACCTTTCAAGAACAACAAGTGAATATTGCGATAATAATCCGCCATGGCCGCTTGCTTGCTATGGAAGAATCCCGTCGTAGCCGCCAATAGCCAGATCCATATTCCCCATTCCGGCGTGAGGCGTAAGCAGATTGCCGCATAGATAGCGATAAACCAGAAATCGCCGGCGGCACCGTCCAAGATACGTCCCAAGGCACTTTTCTGTCCGGTCATACGGGCCAATTGTCCGTCTGCGCTATCATACGAGTTTGCCCAGATTAACAGTAACATGCCGATCACGTTGATAGCGAGGCTCTGGAAATAGAAACAGATACCTGCCGCTATGCCGATAAAGATGCTGGCGATCGTGATACTATTGGGCGATACCCCCAATTTATTAAAGAACAAAGCCCATTGGTAGCCAATAGGACGATAGAAATGAATATCGATAAACTCCTCGGTGTCCAAAGATTTTAAGGTTGACTCCAGACTGGGAGTAGACTTAGTCTCACTCATGATTGATTTTGTTAAAACGATTTAGATGTGTTCTCGCATAAGATCCCAGATACGACGTGCGATGTTTGGAGCCGCTTCTTCCCGGCAAGGGGCGAAACTAGGCCAATCATTGAAATCGATAATCCGCATGACACCATCCTCGGAGACGATGCAATCTCCCCCGTAAATATGTATGTTCAATACCTCCGCAGCCTTGTGGCAAAGTAGACGAAGCTGCGCTTCGTCGAAGGGGATCCCCTTCGCTGTACCATTGATAACTTCTAAACCAAATTTACTATGATGCATGTTCGATGGATAGAACCAATAAAAGAAATCAGTCCCCGCTACCCCATAAAATTTCACCAAGTCGCCTACCAGATGCTCATTGATTACCGCCGACGGGATACCACGGATGGCGTATTCCTTCAGTATGCTTCTCGCCTCTTCCGGATTTCTTACGTAGGTGACGTCTTCCCTATGAATGGCGTGGAAATCTCCCCGTTTGATCCAGCAATTAAAGAAACCGGCTTTCTCAAGGGCTTCTGTCGGATCCTCATCTGTCCGTAAGATTAAGCTTGCCGGATGGGAGATATGGTTGGATAATAGGAGGCGGGTCATTTTCTCACGAGTACAATTCTCGATCCCGTAACCCGAGTTCACCACGAAATAATTTTTATCCTCTAGTTCTTGCAGCTTATGGATGGACTTCCAGTCTCTTACCATATTAAAGATACCCTTTTCCTTCGGGTCTTGTAGCAGCAGATCCGATTCGATATATTCGTTTACATCGCATCCCAATTTTCGTAAATGCTGGGCTGTCAAGGCGAAGATCGCCGCGTCGTTGCCGATATGATTGGGGGAGAATTGATTTCCTCTGCGGATACCTGCTAAAGTTAATTTACTCATTGTTAGACAGTATTCTTTATGACTTTAAAAATGATTCGGCTTTCAAAATGTCATCGGCGTGATCCACGTCGATGATCTTGCTGAAAGGATAGGCCTTTAGCCTCAACCCCTCGGCGATGAGCTGCCGTTGATAATTGCGCATTCTCGACATTCCCTGCGAGATGGCGTTGTTCAATACACCCAGAGCCGGACGCCTCAAGCAATAGATACCTCCCGATATGTAACGGCAATCACCGTCTGCCTGATCTAGGAAATTCCGGATGTAAAGTTCGTTGTCTGTTTCTACATATAAGGGTTTCTCGTCATCAATAAAATCAGTGACGGCCATCAATCCGTCCAGTTTATCCTCTTGGATGAACTGTTGGATATAGCCGCTGAACTCTTCTTCCTTGAAGATCGTGTCTACAGTAGTTAAACAAATCTTATCACCGTCCAGATAATGACTCAGCTCGTAGAAGCTGTGCATAGAGCTGGGGGTGGATTTTACCAATAGGTAAAAGGGTATAGGTAGTCGCAGGGCCTTCAGGTAATCCTGTACCTCGGTCATCTCCTCGTTTACGATGATACTGATAGAGGTTGCGTTATTTTTCAAAAAAACGTCTATCAACCGGTCTATCAGAGCGACACCGTTGAGTCTAACCAGAGGCTTTGGCCACTTAACACCTTCTTGCGCCAAGCGGGAGCCTTCGCCGGCGGCAATGATCGCGTAATCCATAACTTTTATTAGTTCAAATAATAATTTTGCAAAGTTACGAGATTTCTGAGATAGTTTTAGGCTATATCGTTGATATAATTGGTCAAAATTTCTATAAATTAGGACTATTTGACTAGAACAACAAAGACGTTATAAAGAGCTTGAATGTTTTTTTGAAAATAATTATCGTTTTATAGTTGCTAATTCAAATAGAATGCTTTCCTTTGTGCCATGAACAAAAGATAGTTTGTATAGCTCTTTTATCTTTTAGCATTTATTCATCAGCGATGATAATACTTTCTTTTAGAGATTGACTTCACCAACCATCCTTGTTTTATTATTAATTTTTATTTTTTTATATCATTTTCGTATGAATATTTACATTGGAAACCTGAATTATCGGGTAAGAGAATCAGACTTACAACAGATTCTGGAAGAGTATGGTGTTGTAGACTCAGTTAAAATCATTGTTGACCGTGACACAAAACGTTCTAAGGGCTTCGCTTTCGCTGAGATGCCTAACGCTGCAGAGGCTCAAAAAGCTATCGAGGAGTTGAACCAAGCTGAGTACGAAGGTCGTCAGATGGTTGTAAAAGAAGCAATTCCTAGACGTTAATTTTAGAAGATATACATCTTAAAATAACTCTGAAGCGGGGAGACGATAGTCTTTCCGCTTTTTTGATATTGTCTATTATTGTTGTATATTTACGCACCAAGAATAACACAACTAAAAAATAAGTATTATGACGTTGCCAAAACGGTCTTGCATGAAAGTAACCGGACTTGCTCTCGCTTGTTCCTCACTACTTTTTTCCTGTGCTCCCAAGGAGGTTCCGCAGGTGAATTTAATCCCTAAGCCGGTCCATATCGAGGTGACTGGCGGTTATTTCAAAGTAGATAGTAATCTCATATTCGGGAATGATCAATCGGGTACGATCCGTTACGTGGTCGATGAGTCTTTTAATGGCGGGAATCCGGAGGGATATGCGTTGGACGTGACCGAGAAGGGGATCGAGTTGAGAGCCGCCTCTAAATCCGGATTGTTTTACGGGGAACAAACGTTGCGCCAGCTGTATACGTCGAAAGGGATTCCTTGCGTATCGATCCAAGATAATCCCCGTTTCCCGTATCGTGGCTTGCATCTGGATGTCTCCCGTCATTTCTTCCCGAAAGAGGAGGTGATGAAGTTATTGAACGTCATGTCTTATTATAAATTGAATACGCTTCATATGCATTTGACGGATGCCGGTGGTTGGCGTATCCAGATGGATAAATATCCGAAACTGACTACGGACGTGGCTTTCCGTACGGAATCTGATTGGCAGAAATGGTGGGATGGAAAGGATCGCAAGTATCTGCCGGAAGGAACTCCGGGGGCATATGGCGGTTATTTTACGAAAGAAGATATCCGTGAGATCGTGGATTACGCTACGGCCCGGCATATTAATATAATACCGGAAATCGAATTCCCGGGGCATTCGGACGAGGTGTTCGTGGCGTACCCGGAGTTGAGTTGTGCCGGCAAACCTTATACGACGGGTGATTTCTGCATCGGCAACGAGAAATCGTTTACGTTCATGGAGGATGTATTGTCCGAGGTGATCGAGTTGTTCCCTTCCGAATATATCCATATCGGGGGAGACGAGGCCGGGAAGGGAGCTTGGAAGACCTGCCCGAAATGTCAAGGTTTGATGCGCCGGAACGGGATGAAGGACGTGGATGAGTTGCAGAGCTATATGATTCATCGTGCCGAGGAATTCCTGATTTCCAAAGGCCGCAAATTGATCGGTTGGGATGAGATTCTGGAAGGGGGCTTGGCTCCGGAGGCTACCGTCATGTCTTGGCGGGGCGAGGAAGGGGGAATCAAGTCCGCCCGCATGGGACACGACGTGGTTATGACACCGGGTGGTTATATGTATTTCGATTTCTATCAAGCCGATCCGAAGACACAGCCGTATGCCATCGGTGGTTATACGCCGATTAAGCGGGCGTACAGTTATAATCCGGTGCCTATGGATTCGTTGACTGCCGAGGAAAGTAAGCATATCCTAGGGGTACAGGCGAATACATGGACGGAGTATATCAAGGATGAGAAGCATCTGGAGTATATGATGTTCCCTCGTACCTTGGCGGTCGCCGAGATTGGATGGACTCCGCAAGAGGATCGTAGTTGGGAGGATTTTAAGCCTCGTATGAACGCGAATATCCCGGTTCTGCAACGGATGGGTATCCATACGTTCACGCTCTCGGACGAGATCGAGACCACGATGGAGGTAGATACCTTGCGGCGAGAGATCAAGGTCATGTTGGATGCGGAGAAATATCCGGCGGAGATACGTTACACGACAGACGGTTCTATTCCCACTGCCTCTTCCCGGGTCTATGACGGTCCGATCGTGGTGAAAGACTCCGCTGATATCAAGGCCGCTATCTTCCGTGACGGGCAGCTTCAAGGAACGCCTACCGAGAAGAAGGTGGATTATCATCAGGGTATCAATAAGCCTATACATTATAATAGTAAGTTGTATAGCGGTTATATGGCGGGTGGCATGAACGCCTTGCTGGATGGCTACAGGGGAGGCTTGACTTATCTGGACGGCCGTTGGCAGGGTTATTTGAATGATTTGGATTGCGTGGTGGACATGGGCGAGGTGACGGATATCCATAAGGTATCGTCCCGCTTTATGCAATTGATCGGCCCGGGCGTGTACCAACCGGGAGAGGTGGAGTTGCTGACATCGGAAGACGGGGAGAGCTATATCTCGCAGGGAGTTATCCCTACTACGATATCCAATACGGATAAAGACCTGTCTTTTCAGGAGTATACGTTTAACGGCGATTGGAAAGCCCGTTATATCCGTATCAAGGCAAAAGAGGCGAATAAGGGTTTCATCTTCACGGATGAGATCGTGATCTGGTAAGTATGAATCAATTAATTATCAACTAAAATACATTTATCAAATGAAGAAACAGCTAATGACCTTCCTGTTGTGTGGTAGCCTGTTCGCTACGGCACAGCAACCGGTAGATTATGTGAACCCCTTCATCGGTACGAGCAATTACGGTACGACGAATCCCGGCGCGGTTTGTCCGCAGGGTATGATGAGCGTGGTTCCTTTCAACGTCATGGGGTCGGAGAAGAATCGTTTTGACAAGGATAGTCAATGGTGGTCTACTCCTTACTCGGCAGACAATAAATTCTTTACGGGATTCGCCCACGGTAGCTTGAGCGGCGTGGGATGCCCGGAGCTGGGAGGTTTGCTATTGATGCCGACGACGGGCGAGTTGAACGTGGACTATAAGGCTTACGGCAGTGAGTACAAGGACGAGGTGGCTCACCCCGGTTATTATAGCAATACCTTGACCAAGTATAATATCAAGGCGGAGGCTACTGCCAGCATGCGTACGGGCTTGAGCCGTTTTACCTTCCCGAAAGGGGAGAGCCATATCCTCTTGAACCTAGGCGAGGGCTTGACGAACGAGACCGGTGCTACGGTACGTATCGTGAATGATACGGAGATCGAGGGGAGTAAGCTTTTAGGTACGTTCTGCTATAATCCACAGGCCGTATTCCCGGTTTACTTCGTGATGAAGGTAAACAAGGCCCCGAAGAAGATGGGTTATTGGAAGAAACAACGTGAGATGAAGGGGGTAGAGGCCGAATGGGATATCTACTCCGGCAAGTATAAGTTATATACCAGTTATACCCGTGAGATGAGCGGAGACGATGTCGGCGTATGGTTCGATTACGATACGGACGAGGGCGAGGCTATCGAGGTGAAGATGGGTATCTCGTACGTGAGCATCGAGAACGCCCGCCTGAACATGAATACGGAGCAGCCCGGCTTCGATTTCGACAAGGTCCGTACGGCGGCTAGCACGATGTGGAACAAGGATCTTTCCAAGGTACAAGTGGAAGGAGGTACGAAAGACGAGAAAACGATATTCTATACCGGTATGTATCATTTGCTGATC
>ENA-OROD01003221-OROD01003221.1-human-gut-metagenome-genome-assembly--contig:-NODE-3221-length-10981-cov-2.996797_pt1 | contig 10981 bp, 9 predicted proteins | sample MGYA00242123_ERZ509038 | MGnify/ENA primary metagenome ERZ509038 (study PRJEB26280, sample SAMEA2338719) | human gut metagenome | biome: human gut; feature: human-associated habitat; material: faeces... | reverse complement strand
CCCGTTACATCTTCCGCGCAGGAAGACTCGATCAGTGAGCTATTACGCTTTCTTTGAAGGATGGCTGCTTCTAAGCCAACTTCCTGACTGTCTTAGCCTTTCCACTTCGTTTTCCACTTAGTCAATATTAGGGACCTTAGCCGGCGGTCTGGGTTGTTTCCCTCTTGAGTCCGGACGTTAGCACCCGGTGCTCTGTCTCCCGTGCTCAAACTTCCAAGTATTCGGAGTTTGCCATGGTTTGGTAAGACGCCATGTCCCCCTAGCCATAACAGTGCTCTACCCCCTGGAGTCATACACGAGGCACTACCTCAATAGTTTTCGGGGAGAACCAGCTATCTCCAGATTTGTTTAGCCTTTCACCCCTATCCACAGCTCATCCGCTAATTTTGCAACACTAGTCGGTTCGGTCCTCCAGTGTGTGTTACCACACCTTCAACCTGGCCATGGATAGATCATCTGGTTTCGGGTCTACGCCTAACGACTGAACGCTCTGTTCGAACTCGCTTTCGCTGCGCCTCCCCTATACGGTTAAGCTCGCCATTAAACGTAAGTCGCTGACCCATTATGCAAAAGGTACGCAGTCACCCTTGCGGGCTCCTACTGTTTGTATGTATGCGGTTTCAGGATCTATTTCACTCCCCTCCCGGGGTTCTTTTCGCCTTTCCTTCACAGTACTGGTTCGCTATCGGTCGATTACGAGTATTTAGCCTTGGAGGATGGTCCCCCCATCTTCGAGCAGGATGTCACGTGTCCCGCTCTACTTATCGCACACTTAGTACCGCAGCTGCCTTTTCCAGTAAGGGGCTATCACCCTCTATGGCCGGACTTTCCAGACCGTTCCAGTATCGAATTCAATATCACTTGCAGGCTCTTCCAATTTCGCTCGCCGCTACTTTCAGAATCTCGGTTGATTTCTTTTCCTGCAGCTACTTAGATGTTTCAGTTCGCTGCGTTCGCCTCTTGAAGCTATGTATTCACTTCAAGATACCCTTGCGGGTGAGTTCCCTCATTCGGACATCCGTGGATCAGTGCTCGCTTGCCAGCTCCCCACGGCTTTTCGCAGGCTGCAACGTCCTTCATCGCCTGTAATCGCCAAGGCATCCACCACATACACTTAGTCGCTTGATCCTATAACTCTGAAGCCTTTTGTCTTCAAAGTACAAGACGACCTATAACGCTGTATTCTCTTGAATCATGTCGGTTCTTGAAGAACTTCAATGAATCGGTTCGTGAATGCAATCACAACCCTGAAGCTGCCTTTTTGTGCCTTCAAAGAGCATCTCAACTCTTCGAATGCAGCAGCTTCTGTTGCTTTACTTTTCCTGCATGATGAACGGACCGTCCAATCTTCACATTCAAAGAAACAATGATTACTGCCTGCAATAACAGGATCAGAATAATAACTCCTATAACCGTGATATTCCGCTCTTTATAACGAACATGCATAACAAAACCCTCCACACAACAATGTATGTATGGAGGGCGCTATTCATACGACAAATCCTGTATAAATTACAGTTCCATTTTAATTCTTTGAATAATATAATTTGCTTTTTCGTATACATCTAACGGATCAACCGGAAGGTGATAGGTGCCGTTCGCATACAGAATATTTCCGGCAATCATGGTCATCAGAACATTTTCATTGCTTCCGCTGTAGATCAGATTATTCACAAAATGATTCATCGGCTGCATATTCGGTTTTAACAGATCGATCAATACCAGATCTGCCTGTTTTCCTTCGGCAATTGCGTTGCAGTCTGATAATCCTAACAGATTAGCACCATTAACGGTTGCCATTCTAAGAACCTGTTCCGGTGATACTGCCGAAGCGTTGTGGTATTTGACTTTTTGCAGTGTTGCTGTCAGATACATTTCTTTGAAAAAATTCAAGTTGTTATTACTTGCCGGACCATCCGTTCCGATCGCTACCGGGATATTTTCTTTCACATACTCTGTCACCGGAGCAATGCCGCTTGCTAATTTCAAATTCGAAGATGGATTCGTAACAACATATATACCTTTGTTCTTTAATACCTCACGATCCTCAATGCCGGTATACACCAGATGATGTCCCGCACCACCATGATCAAATAAACCGATCTTATCCATCAGGCAAACCGGTGTCATACCATAACGTTCGACACAGTCCTGCACTTCTTTTTCTGTCTCGCTGTTATGCATATATACCGGTGCTTTATAATCATGGGATAATACCGCGATTGCTTCGAGCAACTCTTTGCAACAGCTATACTCCGAATGAAAACCAAGCCGGTAATCCACCAGCGGATCACATTGGTGAAATTCCTTATAGTCATTCTCTAATGTACGGATTGCATCAGGAACATCTTCTTTGGAAGCACCAAATACCGTACCCGATAGTACAACACGATATCCAAGTTCTTTGCATGCTTTTGCAATTCTATCCGGATGAAAATACATTTCAAAACTTGTTGTAATTCCGCCACGGATATATTCCAACACAGCAAGCTGCATCAATGTATATACATCCTCTTCCTGCAATTTGGCTTCCGCAGGAAAGATCTTCTGATTCAGCCAATCCTGCAGCTGCATATCATCGGCATAGGATCTCAAAAAAGTCATCGGACCATGTGCATGACAATTTTTAAATCCGGGAATTAAGAGATTACCCATACAGTCAATCTGCTGGTCAAATCTTTCTTCGGAAAGCGCAACGGGTGTATCTTCCGGTATCACCCGCTCGATCCGGTCCTTGTTCACCCAGACTTCACCGAAAAAAACAGGATCATTTTCTAACATTGTCAAAATTCTTGCATGGTATAATCGAATCCGCATATTCTCACACCCTTTATAAATTCGCAATCACATGTTTTACAAGTTGTTGGAACATTGGTGCTGCCTGATCTGCAGCTTCTTTTACCTCTTCATGACACAAAGGTTTATCACTGATTCCTGCAGCAAGATTAGAGATAAAGGAAATACCGCATATCTGCATTCCCATATGATTCGCAGCGATAGCTTCCACTGCGGTGCTCATTCCCACGGCAGAGGCACCTAACGCTTTACACATTCTGATCTCAGCCGGTGATTCATAACTAGGTCCCGTCAATTGCAGATATACACCTTCCTGTAATGGAATATTTAACTCCTTTGCACTTTTTCGGATGCAATCCTGTAACGAACGGTTATAAATCTCGCTCATATCCGGAAAACGTACACCGAACCTGTCCTCATTCTTGCCTAAAAGAGGATTGGGAACAAAGCAGGAAATATGATCCGTAATAAGCATGAGATCCCCACAGGAAAATCCATCACCAAGTCCACCTGCAGCATTGGTCAGAAACAGAATCTCCGCACCCATTTCTTTCATCAAACGTACCGGAAGCACTACGTCTTCCATGGAATATCCTTCATAGTAATGGACACGTCCCTGCATGATCACAAGCGGTGTCTTGCCGATATATCCAAACACAAAACGTCCTTTATGTCCTGCAACGGTCGATTGTGGGAAATCTGTAATCTCCGAATATGCAATTGTCGCTGTTATCTCAATCTGTTCTGCCAGATCCCCAAGCCCTGAACCTAACACCAGGGCAACCTTGGGCTGAAAATCCGTTATCTTTCGTACACATGCCAGACAACGTTCTACACGATCTGCTTTTTCACCCATATAATAACCTCCCGTTTCTTCTTTTGAAAATATCATTTTCAAAGATTATTTTCTGTTTTCATTATCCCAGAAATATACAATAACCGGATCGCCAAGTTCATAATTCTGGTACAATGTCTTTGCAAGATCAAGCGGAAGGTTCACACATCCATGTGATCCACTATAATAATAGATACTTCCGCCATACTGACTTCTCCAACCGGCTGCATCATGAAGACCGATTCCGCCATTAAACTGAATCCAGTATGTAACCGGTGATTCGTAAGAATATTCATAGGTTGTCGTTGTTTTCTTAACTTTCTTTCCTTTTTTATTCTTTTTCGTTTCCGTTTTGGTAACCGGTACCTTTTCTCCACGAAGTACCGTTGGACTTAATTTATCCTGAATCTTATATAATCCAATACAAGTTCCCATACCGGCAGCTTCTTTACCGGATACACAATCTCCTTTTGCAATCAGCTTACCATCTTTATAACCAAATACTTTTTGTTCAGAGAGATTTACTTCAATATAGGTATCACCAATATCATTATCCCCTTTTAAAGAAATCCCTTTTTCATCAAATACAACATCTACAGTTGTTGACTTTCCAGCTTTTAATGCTTTAATCAAAGCATCTTCCGTCTCTTCCTGATTCATCTTATAACCAAATGCATCCCCATGCACTTTTACTTTCTTATCGTTAAATGATGTCGTAAATGTCCGGTCTGTTCCTAATGTATCGTATTCCTCTGCTAATTTGGCAACATATTTCTTAACTTTCTGTTCAGAGAGCTCGTAAGAATCTCCTTTTTTCTCTAATACATTCTCATACAGATCCATACCCGGTTCTAACGTAAGATCATCTAACTGCAGCTTGATATTGCAATCTGCATATTTCCCAAGGGCTTTTAATTCTGTTGCCAGTTCCTCATCGTCAGAATATACCTCAGGCAATTCATAACAGCCTGAATCTTTCAGATTGACGGAAGACTGTACTGTTTTCAAATTCTCTTCTACAACAGTTTTAAATGTTTTTTCTTTGATCGTTGTTCCGAGAACTTCTTTTACGATCGTAAACTTTCCGTCTTCCACACCAACATAAGCGTCTTCCGGTGCTTCCATCTTCTTTTTATTGAGAATCTTCATGTCCTTGTAGACATCCTGTAATTCTTCCTCATCCCATGTTGCATCCGCAGACACCTGGTATTCATGATGCTTGAAGTAATTAACAAACCAGATATACGGTTTCTGCTCCTGCAAACATTTCTTAAAATCATCATGCAGCACAATCTTCATCGATATGTCTTTTCCGTTGATCATTACTTTTTCATTATCAATCGTTTCCAACGTTAATGCATAATTCGTATAAAACTGATCCAGTGTACTTTGGGCAGTCGCTGCATTCATACCGGATACTGCAATACCATTGATCGTCACGTCGGAATAATAATGTCCCGAAAAATAGACAAATCCCGCAATATACGCAATCAACAATACGCCAACGATACTTCCAAGCACAATTCCTAAGCCTTTCTTTTTGCTCTTTGGTTCAGACGGCCTGGTTTCCGGCTGTTGCTCCTTTGCTTTTTGTGCTGCTTCCTTCGCTTCAGCAATACGCTTACTCTGTGTAAGTGCCTTGTTGGAAACATCCGGATTCTTCTCAGAATCTTTCTCCTCAGCTTTTGCTTCTTTCTCCGGTTTCTTGTCAGCCTCTTTCTTCTCGTCTTTTGCTTCTTCCTCCGGTTTCTTGTCAGCCTCTTTCTTCTCGTCTTTTGCTTCTTTCTCCGGTTTCTTGTCAGCCTCTTTTTTGTCAGCTTTTACTTCTTCGTCTTCTTCATAATCTCTTTTTGTCTCTTTTTTGGTTTCTTTTTTAGATTCTTCCTTATTTGCTGCATTCATTTTCTCAGCTTCTTTTACAACATCAATTACATCATCCATTTCCTTCATTCCTGATCTCCCTCGTATGTATCATCGTTATATTTATATCTATCATTGTTTCAAAACGACCAGAATAATCTCCGGAACGTTATTCACACGAATTTTAAATGTGTGATTCCCCAAGCCACCACTTAATACCATATATTTCCCATTTCTCTCAAATAATCCTTTGTCATAACGTGGAAATATTCGAATCAACGGAGATATTACCCCTCCTAAGAACGGAATTCGTATCATTCCACCGTGAACATGCCCGGAAAAAGTAATATCCGCACCCCATGCGGCATACTCTTCAAAATATTCCGGATTATGTGCCAGAAATATATGAAAGGAATCCGGATCGCACGTACCAAAAAGCTGTTCTAAGTATTCCTGTGGCATTTGGGTGCGAACCCATCGTCTGTATAACTCCGGTGTCAGATTCAATCCGTGTAAGAATATCCGGTCTCCGTTTTTTTCATAAGTTTCTGTCCGGTCAAGTAACATATGAATCCGCGGATCGAGCCGGTTACGGAATGTTTCCCACATATCTTTGTATGTGTCCGTATAAATGCTTGCCCGCAATTCATGATTCCCCATACTGAAATATACCGGTGCAATATCACACAACGCATTCATTGTATCTGCCGCAAACAAAACATCCTGATCCGGTTTGCCGACGATCATATCACCCGTTACTACTATGATATCCGGTTCGCAGCATTTTAACCGTTCAAACAATATTTCATTGGCCGGACCAAAGCATGCATTATGCAAATCCGATAACTGTGCAATTCGAAATCCCTGAAATCCACTCGGAACCCGCCGGTTCTTTATTGTATATTCCGTCACAACCAGTTTACGGTTCTCGATATAACTGATCAGACAGATCATCAAAATACACACAATTAGAAGTATACTAATTATTAGCAATATGTTCAAGCCTATTTTCATTATAATCTCCTAAAGTATAATTATATATATGAGGTATGTCAAAAAGCATTAATAGATATTCACATAACGTTGTAATATCCGGATAAATTCATGATGAAATTGTTGTTCTTCTATATTCTCCTCTGCTACCAGATCCACGCATCCAAGAACGGTACCGTCTAAAGAATATTCGATTTTTGCCACAACATCGCCCTTTTTGAAAGGAGCCTGATCCTTTACAGTGATCTGTTTCTTTTTGATCTGTTTGGTGTCTACTGTCTGTGTAAATACATAATGGAATGAATTGGCAGGTTTGACCTGAATCGTGTGCTGTACACCGTTTTTAATTGCAATCCGGCATTCCTTCGCTGAAACAACATCATCTTCATACACTTTACAATTTGCAAAACCATAATCCAACAATCGGGCAGCATCTGCATATCGGATCTCTTTTGTCTCAGAGCCCATCACTACTGCGATTAATGTCATGCCATTTCTTGTTGCCGTTGCAGACATGGAAAAACCGGCAGCCGAGGTGTATCCGGTTTTTAATCCGTTTGCCCCTTCGTATTTCTTTAAGAATTTGTTGGTATTCGCAAGTCCGAACTCAGACTCTCCCTTTTTCGTCTTATGTATGATCGTGTCCATCCATATCGTAGAATATTCGGTTACTTCCGGATGCTTTAACAATAAATGTCTGGATAAGACTGCAATATCCCTTGCACTCATCACATGTCCTTCCGCCTCTAATCCACAGGCATTTTCGAAGTGTGTGTTAGTCATTCCGAGTTCTTTTGCTTTCTGATTCATCCGGTCTACAAATGCAGGCTCGCTTCCGGCAATCGCTTCTCCCATTGCGACTGCTGCATCATTCGCTGATGACACGATCATACATTTTAACATATCCTGTACAGTTTGTGTTTCACCCACTTCAAGATATACCTGACTGCCTCCCATACCGGCGGCATGTTCCGACACGGTTATCGTATCCTCTAATGAGAACTTTCCGTCATCTATTGCATCAAATGCCAGCAGCATCGTCATAATCTTTGTGACAGAAGCTGGTCTTCTTGCTGTATCGGCATCTTTTTCATATAATACTGCCCCGCTATTCAGTTCCATTAACAAAACCGATGGAGAAGTAATATCGAGATTCACATCTTCCGAACCTTTGGATTGTTCAGAAGATGTCTCCTCTGTTGCAGATGTTGCACGGACTGATAATGCGTTACAGGTTGGAATACTCATAACAACTATCAGACCGATTGCCAACATGTTTTTTATAATCCTTGTCATATTCATTACTGACTGCCTAATCCGCTTTGTTCCATTCTATTACATAGATCCGCATTATATGACAAACTATTATAAGTTTTCTTTTGTAATCACTTCATATACAACCGGGTTAGAATCCGGTCTGTGCTCTGATAAAGTATAAGCACCCATAAAACGATTTTTAGCTGCAGTTAATTTGTCTTCATCATTACCATATAATACCGCTACACAGTCATCTTTTTTAACAAGATCTCCCAAATGTTTGCCAAGACGGATACCAACAGTCAGATCGATCACGCTGTCTTTTGTCTGTCTGCCACCACCTAAGATCAAAGAGGTCATACCAATCTCCTGATTGTCACAAGCTGCCAGATATACAGCCTCCCCGGTCTGACCATGATATTGCATAAGATCCGCTCCGGATACCTCAACCATGAGAGAGGCTTTATCAAAATGATCAAAATGATCAATACAGGAAATATCCCCTCCCTGCGCAGATACAAATTCTTTCATCTTCTCTAACGCTTTTCCGGAAGCAATAGCCTCTTCGATCAGATCTGCTGCAGCCGCTTTCGTAGCTGCTTTCTTCGCCGCTAAAAGCATATAGCAGGCTAACGTTTTCGATACTTCCATCAACCTTGCCTCTCCCTGTCCATGCAGACATTCAACCGCCTCCTGCACCTCGAGTATGTTACCTACTGCATTCCCCAGTGGTTCATTCATATCTGTAATGATCGCCGTGGTGTCTTTTCCTGCCATTGTTCCGATTGCTACCATTGTCTTAGCAAGCAGTCTAGCATCTTCTATCGTCTTCATAAAGGCTCCTGTTCCGACCTTTACATCCAATACAATGGCATCTGCACCAGCTGCTAATTTCTTACTCATAATACTTGCCGCGATCAGACTGACATTGTCAACCGTTGCAGTTACATCCCGCAATGCATAGATCTTCTTATCCGCAGGTGCAAGATTAGCAGTCTGTCCGACAATTGCAAGGCCAACCTCATTTACCTGCCGGATAAAATCCTCCTCCGGAATCGATGTGCAAAATCCTTTAATTCCTTCCAGCTTGTCTATTGTTCCGCCGGTATGCCCTAACCCACGTCCACTCATTTTGGCAACCGGAACACCAAGACTTGCAAGAATTGGTCCAACGATCAGACTGGTTTTATCTCCTACGCCTCCGGTAGAATGTTTATCCACCTTGATTCCGTGAATACCGGACAGATCTAACCGGTCCCCACTATCTGCCATTGCCATGGTAAGGTTTGTAGTCTCTTCATGATCCATTCCCTGAAAATAAACCGCCATCAAAAATGCCGACATCTGATAATCCGGAATACTTCCATCCGTAAATCCGGTTACCATATACTGTATCTCTTCTTCTGTCAGAGCGTTCCCATCTCTTTTTTTCATAATGATATCGTATGTGTTCATAAGAAGTCCTCCTTCTAACAATCGATCAGTTTCTTCTTAACGCTTGTACCGATCGGCAATGTTTGCACTCCGAAATTATCCGCAATGGTTGCTCCGATATCTGCAAATGTGTCAAGAATTCCTAGATCTACACCATGTTTCATTCCTTTGTGATACATTAATACCGGAATATATTCTCTCGTATGGTCTGTTCCTTTATAGGTCGGATCGCACCCGTGGTCGGCATTGATGATAAGAAGATCGTCCTCATGCATCTTAGCAAAAATACGATTTAATTCTTCGTCAAATGTTTCCAGTCCTTGCGCATATCCCTCTACATCTCTGCGATGTCCCCAGGTAGAATCAAACTCTACCAGATTCGTAAAGATCAATCCTTCATATTGTGTATCCATAAAGTCCAATGTCTTGTCAATTCCATCCACATTACTCTTTGTATGCACGCTGTCACCGATTCCAACACCACAGAAAATGTCGTGAATCTTACCAACTGCAGCCACCCGGTATCCGGCATCTTTTAAATATGGCAACAAACTATTGACAGATGGTTTCAATGAAAAATCTCTCCGGTTAGCAGTTCTTACATATCTTCCGTCTTCCTTTACAAATGGTCTTGCAATCACTCTGGCAACTGCGTTCTCTCCGGTTAATAATCCTCTGGCAATCTCACATATCCGGTATAATTCCTGAACCGGAATGACATCCTCATGTGCAGCAATCTGGAATACAGAATCAGCAGATGTATATATGATCGGATAACCGGTCTTAAGATGTTCATCTCCTAATACGTTGATGATCTCTGTTCCACTTGCAACCCGGTTGCCCAGATATCCTTTGCATCCGGTCTGTTCTAGGAATTGCTGCATGATCTCTTCCGGAAAACCATCCGGATAAGTCGGAAACGGCTGTTTGGTCTCAATTCCGGTCATTTCCCAATGGCCGGTCGTTGTATCTTTTCCCATAGAGATCTCTCTTGCTTTTCCATATGCACCGATCGGTACGGTGTCTTTTTGGGGAAGGGAAGTTCCTGTAATGGAAAACAATCCCAATCGTTCCATATTCGGTACGTGAAGATATCCCCGTTTCTTGATTATATTCCCAATCGTATCTGCTCCAACATCGCCAAATGCTTCAGCATCCGGAGCTTCCCCAATTCCCACGCTGTCAATAACAATCCATATCACTCTCCTAAACATATCAATCCCTCCAATCATTCTCCATAAATCCAACACATTGTTATTATACACTATTTTGCAAAGAATCCGCAACTTAAAGTGGATGAACATACACTGTAATCTAATGCAAAAATGGCATATACAGATATGATCCGTTCTGTATATGCCATTCATATTCTAATAGTGAAATGATCCTTTTATAGGAGATCTGCCATCTCCAATAAGAGACGTTCTGATTTGTCCCAGCCAAGACAAGGATCTGTGATAGATTTACCATAGCAGCCGGCTCCGATTGCCTGATTACCATCCTCAATATATGATTCAACCATAACACCTTTTACAAGTTTGGCAACATCTTTGCTGTGACGCATACTATGGAGAATCTCTTTTACGATACGAGGCTGTTCTGCCCATTTCTTTCCGGAATTATTATGGTTGGCATCCACGATAACTGCCGGATTCTTCAGTGTAGAAAACTTCTCATACGACTCATGCAGCATGATCAGATCTTCATAATGATAATTCGGAATAGAATTACCATGCTTGTTGGTTGCACCACGTAGAATGGTATGGGCAAGTGGATTGCCAGGGGTATGTACTTCCCATCCACGAT
>ENA-OROD01003219-OROD01003219.1-human-gut-metagenome-genome-assembly--contig:-NODE-3219-length-10989-cov-8.142949_pt1 | contig 10989 bp, 17 predicted proteins | sample MGYA00242123_ERZ509038 | MGnify/ENA primary metagenome ERZ509038 (study PRJEB26280, sample SAMEA2338719) | human gut metagenome | biome: human gut; feature: human-associated habitat; material: faeces... | reverse complement strand
TCCCCCTGTCTCGGCGACGCCGACCGCGTTCGCTTCGCGAATCGGTCAATTCCCCCAATACACCTTAGGGATATCGCCCACTATCACCGTTTCGGCGAGAGCCACTTTTGCATTTATCTCTATATTGAAATTTGATATCAACGTCAGCACGCAGACATCTGCCTTTATATCGGCATAAATTCTGTGCAGGGTCTGATTTATCCCCGCCGCCTCAAAAGCACTCTCCAGCGTACTTGTCACGGCGGCTCCGGGATCTATCGAGGCAGGTATGCTCATATCCGGAAATCTGCCGAAAATTATTTCATCATCCATCAAATTGCTTACGGAAATCTCTATCGTAAATCCTCCGAAATCCTTGAAATCGTTTATTATGTAATCCGTTATTTTCGTGCGCAGGCGCGTCATTTTTATCGAATCGGCGGAAATCGAGGTTATCCTGCCCACGCTGTCATATCTGATATTCACGAGGCTGTCATACGTATATCCGGATTCAAGAATAGCACGCTCCGTTGAAGTATTTATCATTTCGCTCACCTTATTTTTCGCCTGAACCTCCGCCATCATGGCAACAAGCGGATCGAGCTTATTATCGAGATATGAGGCTATGAGAATAACAGCCGCGATGACGGCTGTCACTATAAATATCACCTTGCGCTTTTTCTTCGGCTTTCTGCGGCGGATTTCCGTATCCATTTTTATCACCTCGGTTAATTATATGTTTTTTTCACATTTTTGTGAAAAAGCATAAATTTCCCCCGCGATTTTTGCGAAAATCCGCACGCCCGCTATTCTTTTTCGCTGTGCCTGCGCAAAGCGAAAGCCGTCACGGCACCCGAAATAACGGCGACAACCGAGGCGGAAATTATCGCGCGAATGCCGTTTTCATATGCATCATCTGCCTTTTCGGCTTTTATCTCAATATCGCCGTTTGCCTCCACGGCTTCATCCTCCGATTCTGCGACAATATGCTCCTCGCGCTCGGTTTCGGCATGAGTGAGTACCCATTCGCCGTGCGATGCCGCCGCGCCTATTGCCGTAAAAGCCGCCGAGAAAAATATTATTGCCCAGATGCAGATAAGCGAAAAAAGTATATCGCTCTTTCCTTTTCCGAAATTCATGCGCTCATCTCCTTTTTGCATATTTTCCGCAAAAGAGAAAAATCTATACCGAATTTCGCGCAAACTGTTGAAAAAAGCACTTTTTTGCTGTAAAATAATAAAGTAATACAATTTTCCCACTGCGGAGGACAGAAAACTTGAATAATGCAAAAAGGAAGCCCCGCGCATATATATATACGCTCGGTTGCCGCGTAAATCAGTATGAATCTGCGGCTGTGGCGGCAGAGCTTGAAAAATACGGCTTTGAAATAGCCGAAAATGACGCGGACTGCGATGTTTATATAATAAATACCTGCGCCGTGACGGCGGAAAGCGAAAAGAAATCTCGCAAATTCATCCGCCATGCGGCAAAGCAAAATCCCTATGCCGCCGTCATCGTCATGGGTTGCTATTCGCAGATAGCGGCGGCAGACGCGGCAAAGATAGACGGTGTGCGTCTCGTCCTCGGCAACAGAAACAAGCTCCGCGCGGCAAAATATGCTGCGGATTTCGTTTCGCTTTCTGCCGCCGATAACCGCATAGAGATAGCGGAGCTCGGAAATACGCCTATCGAAAACATGCGCATCTATCATACGGAAAACGCCCGCGCTTTCGTCAAAATCGAGGATGGATGCGACAATAAATGCGCCTACTGCATAATAAAAGACGCACGCGGCGGGGTCGTTTCCCGCCTGCCCGAGGATATCTGCGAGGAAATTCGCGGGCTTGTTTCGGCGGGCTACAGCGAGGTTGTGCTGACGGGCATAGAAACCGCATCATACGGCAAGGATCTCGACGGCATCGGGCTTTCCGAGCTTATTCTGAAAATAGCCGAAATCGACGGCGTGCATCGCATCCGCCTCGGCTCGCTTGAGCCCTCCGTGCTGAAACCCGCGCTTGTTGATACGCTCGCATCCTGCGAAAAATTCATGCCCTCATTTCATCTCTCGCTCCAGAGCGGAAGCAGTAAGGTGCTTGCCGCCATGCGCCGCAGATACAATGCCGGCATGGCAATGAACGCGATAAGCTATATAAAGGAAAAAATCCCCGCCGCAACCTTCACCTGCGATATCATCGTGGGCTTCCCGGGTGAGACGGAGGAGGATTTCGCCGAGACAGAGGAATTTGCACGCCGCGCGGGCTTTCTGCATATGCACATCTTCCCTTTTTCTCCGCGCAAAGGAACGGAAGCGGCGAGTATGCCCGAGCAGGTGCCAGAGAATATCAAAACACGCCGCGCAAGCGAGCTTGCGGAGCTGGGAGCGGTGCTCGCCGATGTCGTCTATGAGGCTAATCGCGATTATCGCGGCACGGTGCTTTTCGAAACATATGAAAACGGCATAAACCGCGGTCATACCGAGCATATGCTCGAAGCCGAGCTTGAGGGGGATGACCTTCGCGGCAAAGAGGTGCGCGTATATGCCGCGGAAATCAAAAACGACAGGCTGATATGCAAAGCCGAGTGAGGGAAATATGCAGATTGTCACGATAAATAAAAACGACGCAGGACAACGCCTTGACAAATTCATAGCAAAGGCTTTTCCGAATATGCCGAAATCCATGATGTATAAATTCATTCGGACAAAGAAAATAAAGCGCAACAGAAAGCGTGCCGAGATATCGGATATCCTCGAGGAGGGCGATACGCTCCAGCTTTTTGTAAGCGAGGAATTTCTCGTGACAGGCGAGAAAAAAGATTTTTTCAAGAGCCTGCGCCCGCGCTTTGATGTGGCATATGAGGATGAGAATATACTCATATGTAATAAGCCCGTCGGGCTTCTTTGCCACAGCGACGAGGCAGGCGAGCAGAATACGCTTATCGAGCAGATAAAGGCTTATCTCTGGCAAAAAGGCGAATATGACCCCGATGGCGAGCGTTCATTCTCCCCTGCTCTCTGCAACAGGATAGACAGAAATACAGAGGGGCTTGTGATAGCGGCAAAGACCGCAGAGGCTCTGCGCGAGCTGTGCGACCAGATACGCAACCGCGATATAAAGAAATTTTATCTCTGCCGCGTGCGCGGAATCCCGCGTGAAAAGGAAGCGACGCTTGAGGGCTATCTCATCAAAAACGGCGATGAAAATATCGTCCGCGTCTATAAGAAAAAGCCGCCCGCAAAGCTCGGCGACGCAAAGAAAATCATGACAAAATACCGCACGCTTGCCACTCTCGGCGATGAAGCTCTGCTTGAAGTCGAGCTTGTCACGGGGCGCACACATCAGATAAGAGCGCACATGGCAAGCATAGGTCATCCGCTCGTGGGCGACGGAAAATATGCCGTAAACAAAAGCGACCGCGAAAAAGGCATCTGCAGACAGGCGCTCTGCTCATATAAGCTGATATTCACAAAGGAAAGCGGAGTTCTCGGCTATCTCGCCGGAAAAACCGTCGAGATTCCGAGGGATAAAATCTCCTTTGCCGCAATGTAAAAAGGTAAATATAAAACAGCAGGAAATCCGAGGATTTTCTGCTGTCAGTCTGTCAAAAAAACTAAATTCAGAAATCAGTATTGGTGATGCGCAAAATCGACAAAAAAAGAAAGCCTTCCCCAGTGGGGGAAGGTGGCAGCCGTAGGCTGACGGATGAGGTGTCTATAAACATTTTATAACAATATTTGCGTCAAAATTTCAATTTTACTCCTCATCCACCGCTATCGCGGTCCCCCTTCTCCCGCAGGAGAAGGCTATGCCAAAAAAATGCTTTTATCTGTTTTTAAAGTAAAAAATGCTTTTTCAACACTCTGGCAGCAGGAAATCCGAGGATTTTCTGCTGTTTTATCTGTGTCGGGTCAAAAAGTCCTGACCGCTTCATTATTTTGTCCACCATTCCGGTGTAAGCTCTCCGAGCGTCACCGTGCGCCCGCTCTCATAATCAAGCATTATTTCTGTTTTACCGTAATCTTTCGGCATCAGCTGAGCCATCAGCTCGCGGCAGGCTCCGCATGGCGCACCGGTTTTTCCGTCAGGCATCACGGTAAGCACTCTGCTTATGCGGCTCTCGCCGCAGGTCAGCATATGAAAGATTGCATTCCTCTCCGCGCATATGCCGAGAGTGCATGCAGTATCGACGCATACTCCGGTATATATTTTCCCGCTCTCCGAGAGAATTGCCGCCGCCACCCCTCCGGCATCTATATAGTCGGAAATTTTTCTCCCGTTCTGCACGGCGGTCGCCGCCTCGTACATTTTCTCCCATATCTTATCGTCTTTCATTATTTCCCCTTATTTTCCCGCCGTCAGCGCGGTATCTATCTGCTTTTTCCATTCCTTTACGCGGGCTACGACGATTGCAAATGTCAAGCCGTTTTCCGTAGTCACGACAAGCTGATTTTTCCGCGTTTTCACATCGGTTATCATATCCGTCGGGATAAACATTTCTTCTGTCGATGTGTTGAACCTATGAGGATAAAACTCCAAGCCCTGCTCCGTGAAAAACATCCAGCCGCCCGTACCCTGTATCGTTGCCGCGCCGTCACAGATAATTTTTCTCTGCTTTGACAGTTCCGCGCGCATTTTCGCGTAGTTCTTTTCCTGAACCTTCACAAACAAAAGCATCAGAAGCATAAAGACGGCTCCGGAGAACACTCCCGCAATAAGCCCGACCGCAACGCTCATTTTCATAAGCCCGGTGAGAGCGCCCATCGGCACACCGAAAAACACCGCCATGAGAAAATATTCCCTGAATCCGTTTCTGTAAATCATCATTTGCCTCCGGACACCTGATTTTTCCGTGTTTTGTTTTATTTATTATACCACAATATTCCGAAAAGTCAAGGAAAAAGCACAGCAGCCCCGCTTCTCAGGCGAGAAGCGGGGCTGCAGAGTCAGATACTGCTTATGCTTTGCAGAGCTTGCGGATATAGTGCTGTTCTCTCGGCGAAATCCTGCCGTCCACGCTCACAACGCAGAGGCACAGCAGGACAACATCCTCAATAAGGCTCTCATCCGCACGAGAGATGAGTGAAAGCATCTCCTGCGTGTATTCCTTGACGGCATTTCTTCCGTCGCGGTCATCCTTAAAGGATTGCTTGATGCTCTCAAAGTCGAAATCATCTCCGAATGTATGAATAAGTGCGGGATATATCAGGAGATATTCCTGCTCGTTCACGCGCCCGTCCGCTACCACGGAGCCGAGAATAAATCCGGCAAGCGTCTGCACGGGGTCTACCCCGGGCACATTAAGCTTACGAAGCTTTGCGAAAATTTCGGCGGATTTTCCCGTCATTATTACGCCGCGCTCAAGAACGGTGAGCGCCTCAAATTCCTTGCAGAGTTTTGAAAATTCAAACATTTTTATTCTCCTTTTTTATTTTATTTTACTTTTTACAGCGGCAGGTCTTTCTTGGTGAAGCGTACCGAGCCGATTATATATCCGATAAGTTCCATTGCGGCAACGAGTGCAAATACGCCGCGACCGGAGCCGTAATCCTTTGTCAGATGCTCCGCTTCTATCGTGTGCATACATTTCCTCCCGTTTTATTTTTTAAACACTGTTGACATCTCAACACTGTTGTATTATAATAAAGTTGCAAACGAAATGAAAGAGCAAAATAATAATCAGCGTCTAAATATGTACGCTATCTATAAAACTGTAAAGGAAAATACATATGAAAGTTAAAAATCTCAATCGGTCATCGGCAAAAACAAAGCGAATTATCAAAAGCGTATTTGCAGAGATGCTTTCGGAATACAAGGAAATTTCGCGCATTTCGGTAAGCGAGCTGTGCAGGAGGGCGGATATAAGCCGCAGTACCTTCTATTCGCATTACGATGACACATACAGTATCGCACAGGACTATGAAAACGAGCTTATAGACCGTTTTTTCAGCAATACCAAGTTGCTTGAAGCCGAGAGCGCCGAGAAATTTGCGGAAATATTTTTCCAGTATATCAGCGAAAGTGATGAAAACTACAAGTTGCTCTGCCGCTCAAATGACTTTCTCTTCACGGCAAAAAAGCTGACCACTATAGCGACAAATAAATTTCTGGAGCTTTGCAACCGTGACAAACGCATAAAAAACAAGGAATATCTGTCACTTGATATTTCCGTTTTTGTAAACGGATTGCTCTGCGAATATGTCAGATATTGTCGCGGACTGTCAAATGTACAGCTCGATGATCTGCATTCCTATACACAACTGTGGATTCGTTCTTTTCTCGAAAGACGGCTCGAAGCACCCTCCGACGGCAATGGCAGGCGGGAGTAATGAACCGCTGACACTCGTGAATATGATAAAACTCCGGAAACTCAAAAAGCTCGGGAAAGGCATTACCCTTCCCGAGCTTTTTATACAGTTTGGTAAATATTCTTCTCTGTGTAAGTCGCTCTCTACATCACCCATTTTAAACGGATAGAGGACGCTTCAATAACAAAATGAGGCTCTTCTGCCTGCGTCGAGGGATGCATTCCGGCAATAGCCACATTGACAGAGCCAACTGTCGTTTCCGCAAAATCATCGGGATTTCCGAAAACGATATACTGAGCGCACAAATAATCAATATATCCAGATTTATCGGGTTCGAGCGGCATGGTCTCAAAAGGCTTTTCGATATCTATACCCAAACCGCACAAATACTCCGCAAGCTCGGGATACGATGATTTTATTTCCGAAATATAATTTCTGCAATAGTCGCATGAGCAGAGGTCGCTGCCTTTTATCTGCTCATAATAAGCTCTTGTCTTTATGATATTCATGTCATCCACCCGCTTCCGCTTAATCAGAGCCACTATCTTCTTTGCTGTCGTATTCCAGTCTTTCTCGAATAAAATATGCATCTATCTGGTTTTCGGTAATCAAAACGGACTCCTGATTGAAAAATGCACACAGGTCTCCCGCAATATCTTTTACGACAGACTTTTCGACATCAATAAGAGTAAGCACCAAGCATATTTCCTTTGCAAATTCTCCGCTTTCGTAAATATATCCGCCCTCCTGCACGCTGAAAGAAAACGGCACTCTGTATGAATGGCAAACTTTGCGAAGTACGCTGATATATTTTTCATTTTCAAAGAGTTGTGTATTTGAAGCAAGATCATTCAGCCCTATATAGATTTTTGATTCGACCATATTTTTCTTCTTCCTGTTTTTCGGATAATTTTATAAGATTTACGCAAGCTCCATTTCAAAAAATTCTTTTCTCTGACTAACAAACTTCAGCGATATCCAGTCAAATCCGATGGATTTTGCCTCTTCCCAATCCATAAAGCCATATATCAGTTTTACTTTATTCCCCTCAAAATCGTAGCACTCTTTTTCTTCTTCATAATCAATGGAGTACCACAGTCGAATTTGGATTTCGCCGCTGTATTTTTCATATTTTACAAGACTGCGGCTCGGCACATCCGCATATTCATTACAAAACATGGCGTCATATCCGTGCTTTGCCCCGTCAAAAACCGTAAACTCCTCACCGGAAATCGGGTCTTTTGCAACGATAAGACAAGGGAATTTCCCATCTGTTATAAAAGGCGTGCCTTTACTTAGGTTCTGTTTACACGTTCACTCTCATTTTCTATTTTTGCAAGTTGTTAAAAGTCCATTTTATTTATACCTCACGCTTTTCTCATATAAATTGATTTGCCATGTAAGACAAATCGCTCATTTTCTTGATAAATCGCTTACCCTCATCGTTTTGAAGCATGAAAGAAACGCCGCCTGCCATACCAAAAAGTTCAAACTGATTCAGCGTTTCCACATCCATTCCGAGGAACATCGTATCCCAAACGCTCAGCAAATCGCCATGTGATACTACAATGATACATTCATCATTACTTGCCATTATCTCGTCAAAAAGAGGTTTTAAGCGATTCCATTCGTCTCGTCTACTCTCAGCATCAGAAAACATCCTGTCATCAATGGTTTTCTCTTGAACCTCAATGTTCTCACGAAGCCACTGAACAGATTTGCCAACGCATTTACCTAAATTGCGCTCTCGAAGTTCCGTTCTAATGTTAGGTGTGATTCCCATATGCTTTGCGACAATTTCAGCGGTGTGCTTTGCTCGCAGAAGATCGGAAGCATACATAACAATTTTGTGACCGGATAACTGCTTCGCTAATTTCTGCCCTATTCTTTCAGCCTGTTCAATGCCTAATTCAGAAAGATCCCAATCTGTCCAAGAACCCACCATACCATTTGTGTGGTGAATTGATTGCGTGTGCTGAATAGTAATAATCTGTTTCATATTGTTATACCTCGCTTTCTCTCAAAGTCCATTCTTAATTCGGTGTTTGGTATACCGAGCTTTAGTCCAAAGGCTTGTACCCAGTAACAGATTTGAGATACGCCTCTGGGTTACCATTCAAAACGAGGTCGGCATACGCCAACGGGTCATTGTAGATAAGATAGTCAAGCTCTGACCGCTGATACATATTGTCGGCAACTTCGTTTTCGACGGCGGTGCAGTTAATAGCAATCATACTGCCATCGTTAAAATTCAGCTCCACGCAACCGCTATCCATATTGAACGCACAAGACAATAACTTTTTCATCTGCCTTACCTCCATTCACGCTTATTTTGTGTACACACATTATAACACGAAGATGTGTCATTTTTCAATAGGCTCATCGAAATTTATCGCATTAAAGTGTATCTTTTCTATGAACCAAAGGCGATTGGGCGATTTTTTCGGGGTTCAACGTACTTTGCATCAAAATACACCACTATTGACTTTTCTGTTTTGTGGGGTTTTCCACATAATCGCAAATAACCGTACTCAGCGGTAAACAGGGTTCATTATGGCGTGATTCGCTGTTTCATAAGGGTTTTACTACGAAAATGTCAACTATTTCACCGTTTCACTATCCCTGCCATACAGAGCGCAAAAATAGAGTATTTTGCCCCAAAAACAAACAACGGCACTCAGCCGAAGCTGAATGCCGTATGTTCGTTTGTTTCCCAATCCTGTTCGACAGATGCCGTAAAATAGCAATTTTTTAGAATTACTGTCTTACGAGCACACAGCCGAGGAGCGGGAGTTTTGTGTCTACAGGTCATTTTAGATGCCGAATTTGTGTTATCCAATTTAGATGCAGCGCAATGGTACACTTCTCCCTTGGTGAAGCAGGGGCTTCCACTTCTTCGCTATTCACTATTCACTATTCACTCTTACCTATAACTTTGCAACGCTCGTGAAGAATGAAAAACGAAGAAGTAATAAGTAAAACTCCCGCGCTGACGCGCGGGAGGCTTGTGTCTACAGGTCAATTTGGATGCCGCCCCGTGTAATCACAAATCATCCTCTTCTATGAGTCCCATCGAGGCTTGCTCATCCAACATCGCTTTAAGATACTTCCTATCCGTAATATTGTACTCCCAAATTTTTTCAGTGCATATATAACATTTATTCGGTTTACTATCGGAAATAATTTTTCCATCCGCAATTCTTACGCTATAACCGTCTATCAGCACACCCGGTTTTATGTATTTTTGCAAGATATGCGGAATATCTTCCCGCGTAGAGACAAAATGAAAGCGTACTTCCCATGTGTCGCCGACCTTATAAATGCTGCATTCCTTCGCGATGCCGTAATCCAAAATTCGTTTGTCCACAATTTCAAGGGATAATCCGAAATGATATTCATTCACGACAACCAATGGTTTGTCATTGGGAGAAAAGTCAAAAAGATCGTCCATGGTCATGTGAAATAACTGCGCAATTTGCGGCAAAAGCATGATGTCGGGGTAACTTTCTTCATTTTCCCATTTGCTGACTGCGGCTTTGGTCACTCCAAGCATACTCGCAAGCTCTTCTTGTGTAAGATTACGCTCCCTTCTTTTCGCTTTAATCTTATTGCCTATTTTCAGATTTGACATGTGCAACGCCTCCTCAATCATATGTATTTTGGAACCAATCTTATTATATCAAGTAACAATCGCTTTGTAAAGCGATTGTTGATTTATTTTGTCAACCAACAGTTGTCAGACAAGGGGAAATAAACCTCCCACACTCTCGCGCGGGAGGTTTGTGTCTACAGGTCAATTTGGATGCCGATTTTGTGTTAGCCAATTTAGATGCACCGCGAAGAAACACTTCTCTCTTGGTGAAACAAGGGCTTGCAAGTGACCGCTATCTTCCGGGCTTGCAGAGCCATGCTTGTAAACGAGCTTATGTATGCCGTTTCGGTTTCAAAACCGATGTATTGTCTGCCGGTGATGGTGAAATCCGCACCGAGCAGACTGCGGATGATTCTGTTCTTGTCACGCAGATAGTTACCTTTGCTGTAAAGAGACACACGTGCCTCCTGCACATCATAGGAAGGAGCATCGTCTGCATTGAGGGCAAAGCGGTCGGACATAGGCACCGCCACGATATAGGTATCCGGGGCGGTGTCGGTAAACACACCCGTTTCAAGCGGAATGCCGAGGGGTGTGAGAGTTTGTTTGATGTCTGCAAGGATATTCATAGCTTATCGATCTCCTCGTCAAGTTTTTGCACCATTGCCGAGATACAGGCAGATTTTGTGCTTGTTTTTGCGGGTTTCAAAAAAGGCTTTGCAGGCTGACCGTGCTTGCCGTATTCGAGAATATTTGCAAGCATTGCATTGCTTTTCCCATCGGTGCGGTTTTCTGCAAAGCCGATCTTGACATTAAAGTCACCGTTTCTGTCTTGCAAAGCCCCGGAAGTACCGAGAGCAGACAAAAGCTACCCGGTGCTTCGGCTTTCCTCCTTGAGTTCTTTGCCGATAACTGCGGTAAGGTTGGAGCGAACTTTGTCTTCCACGATTTCCGCACCCGCTTCAAGCACTCTCGGCAAGATTTCATCGGTTTTTGCACCAAGGCGGGAGACCTTCAAAAGAAACTCCTCCGGCATTTTAATCGTTGCCTTTGCCACTTGCCGTCACCTCCTTACAAAGCACTACGATATACATTCCGCGACCTTTCACATTTT
>ENA-OROD01003218-OROD01003218.1-human-gut-metagenome-genome-assembly--contig:-NODE-3218-length-10990-cov-8.834019_pt1 | contig 10990 bp, 7 predicted proteins | sample MGYA00242123_ERZ509038 | MGnify/ENA primary metagenome ERZ509038 (study PRJEB26280, sample SAMEA2338719) | human gut metagenome | biome: human gut; feature: human-associated habitat; material: faeces... | reverse complement strand
CGACCATGTTGGCCGCGTCGTAGCCTTCGCTCACGGTCACGGTGAAGGTGTAGTCTTCGCCATTCTTAACGGTCTTCTCACCGGTGATGGTGTAGCCCTCGCCCGTGGGGATGGTGACGGTGTAGTCGGCAATCTCAGCGGTCACGGTCTTCAGGCCGTAGTTAGCGTTGTCGAAGCCGTAGGTGTAGGACACGGTGTAGCCGCCGGTCTCCTCGTTCTTGACGACGGAAACATAGTTGGATACATCCCGCTCCTCGCCGTTCTTCAGCTTGGTGACAGCCTTCAGGCCGTCAACGGTGATGGAGCCGTCCTCGTTCTCGGTGATGGTGGGATACTGGGTGATCTCCAGAGATTCGATCTTGGAGGTGATCGCCATCATGTAGCAGGAGTCGTTCTTATAGTAGATCGTGCCGTACTGGTCGGCGATGGTGGAGCAGATGCAGTACTGCGCCAGGGGGCCGACCGGGGTGAAGACCTCGCTGTAGCCGGAGCCGGTGGTGGTCACAGGCGCAGTCTGGCCGGGCTTATCCTTCAGTACGGAAACGCCGCCGGGGGTATAGTTGTAGGGCAGGTAGATGTACACGGAGCCATCCTCGGCAGAGTATGCCGTGGAGACCATGGCAGAGGTCTGGGGATAGCCGACGATGGCGTAAACATACGCCTGGGTCATGGAGCCGTCGCCGTTCAGGTTATAAACCGCGATGCCATGGCCGCTGTTGGCGCCGAACTGGCTGGTGCCGGCGACGCCGATGTAGATTCTGCCGTTGTACACGGAAGGCGTGCAGGTGGACATGGCGTTGGCATTGCCCTGCGCATCCTTGATAACGACTTCCTTGTAGTCCAGGATCTTACCGGTATCCCAGTCGATCTGGGCGTTGCCAAGAATGCCGCCCTTGGTGGTGAAGAACACCCGGTCGGATTCGGGGTCATGGGAAACGTTGGAGCGCAGGTCGCCGCGGATACCCTCGTGGGCGTCGAGCTTCTCGCCGGTGTAGCGGTCGAAGACCAGCAGCGCGGCGCCGTTGGTGTCGTAACCGCCTGCGCCGTCATCGGTGCCGACGATGGCAAGCTTGTCGGTGACGTAGGCGCCCGCCCAGTAGAAGCCGCCCGCTCTGGTGTAAGTCCAGCTGGCGTACTTGACCTCGGTAGCGGAGGCGTGATCTTCGTCAATGGTATTGATGCAGGCGAAGTTGGCGTTTCTGTCCTCGCTGTTCCAGAAGCCTGCGTAGATGTAGCCGTCCTTGTAGGTGATGGGGCAGTTGGGCTGTCCGCCCAGCTCGTCGGTGTAGACCCACAGAGACTCCAGCGTCTTTGCGTTGAACGCCTGAATTTTGCCGCCGGACAGGCCAACGAAGACCATGCCGTCGCCATAAGTCATGGGGACGATGGAGTAGCTGGACTTATCAACCATGGTGCCTTCGGTCACGACCTCGCCGGTCATGCTGTTGAGACGGCGGATGGTGCTTCCGGAGTAGGTGTAGATGTCGCCATCGACCATGATGGGAGAACCGGGGGCGGCCGCCCAGCCGGTGCCGTGCTTCACAGCCCACAGAAGCTCCGTGTCCTCAGGAGCGTAGGGGGTCTTGGCGTTGGTGATGCCAAGGTTGTTGTCGCCGTTGCGGAAGTTGCCCCACTCGGCAGTGATGCTTCTGTCGAGGTTCGGGTTTTCCGTGGCCACAGCCAGAGTAATGTCGATGGTGCTGCTCTCGCTGAACTTGAAGCTGCTCTTCTGGCTGACATAGCCGTCACTCTGCACGAGGTAGGTGTACTCGGCGTCAGCCATGACGGAATACTTGCCGTCCGTGGGAGCAATTCTGTCCTTGTTGGAATCCCAGACAGTTACCTTGGCGTCGGCGGGGTCAACGGTGAAGCCGACCTCGATGGCTGCCAGTCTGGTAACGGTAATGGTGTAGGTGTTGGTATAGCCGCCGGGGTTGGTGACGACCACGTTGATCTTGTTCTCACCAAGATTCAGCGGAACGGTGGTATCGCTGCCGCCGTTGACGGTGACGGTGTAGCTTTCATCACGGGGAGTCGCCGCAACGGTAACGCTCTCGGCGGCAGTGGTCGCGGTGTAAGCCGTCTTGGTAGCGGAGAATCTCTCCGCGAACCGGATGCCGTCCAGAGACAGGGCGGTCAGGCTCGGCGCAACACGGACGGAGGTGAGCTTGTACTCATCCTTGAAGTCGCCGTCCACAACGGTGACGGTCATGGTGTTGACCTTCGTGCCGGTGGGTGCGAAGCCTGCCAGATTCTGGCCGCTGGCTTTGCCGGAGGTCAGAGCCTGTGTCTTCTCGGTATCAACGTTAAGGTTTACCCACTTGGCCGTGATGGTCGTGCTGCTGCTTCTGTCGATAGCCTGCGTCGCCCATGCGTAGAACATGTTGGAGTTGTCCGGCACGAGCACGGTGTATTCCTTGACCGCCGGGTCGAAAGCCGGAATCAGCTGGAACATCTGCGCCTTGGCCTCGGTGCTTGTGTCGCCGAACTTCAGAACGGACAGGCCGGCCGTCTTCTGAACGGCTTCGGTCACGCCCTCAACAGTGATGGTCAGGTCGGAAGAAACCTTCTCGACGGTGTAAATGCCGTCAACCGCGGTAACTTCCTCGCCGTTGACCTTGACGACCATGTTGGCCGCGTCGTAGCCTTCGCTCACGGTCACGGTGAAGGTGTAGTCCTTGCCATCCTCTGCCGTGGCTTCTCCGGTCAGGGTATAGCCCTCGCCGGAGGTCAGGGTAACCGCATGGGTCGGGGCTGCGTAAGTAAAGTCAAAGAATTCGGCAGCAGACTGGTTCTCCTCGTCAACGTAGTATGCCATGCCCACAGCAACTGAACCATCCGTACTCAGCATGAAATTTTCAACAGGAATGGTCACCGTCTTGCTTCCGTCATTGTTGGTCGCAACCGTGAGAGCCCCGCCGAGATCAATCGTGCTTTGTCCCGGGTACGTATTTCTGTAGAAGAAAACTGCCGTGTCATCCCCGGAAAGCACAAGATTGACACTTTCCGGATAGGTGAGAAGCACCTTTTCGGTTCCTTCAGGAATCGTCACATGGTAATACGGTGTGTTGATCGATTCACCCCACGCCGCTTCACCAACAACCGTTTCCACATACTCGACGGTCACATTTTCGCCGGATTCCGTGGTAATATTGGTGTAATGAACGGCTGCATCTGCCTCTGCGGCAAACGTGTTTACCGGCACAAGGCTGAACGTCATCACAAACGCCAGCAGGAATGCCAGTAGTCTTCTCTTCATAAATAAACCTCCTCATTATATGGTATTGCAACGCCCGCAGGCGTAAAGCGGAATTCATTCCGGCCAGCTCCGGCACGTCGGGTTTACCGCCGCCGGGGCGTTCTGCTTATGCTGCACGTTTTTCAAACGCACAGTTTGTAGGTCTTCTGACTAACACGTTCGGACGAAATCGTCCACGCCGCTTCCCGCCTTCTCAGGTTTCCCCAATGACCCGCTTTCGCGGAAAGGAAGTCGGCTCCGTGCTTACAGCACGACGGGTCTGCCCGCCGTGTTCCGGTTTTGCACCGGATTCCCTTGTTCAGCTGAACAAGAATGCGTGTCTCCCGTTTCGGTCGGTCGCGCATTTGCCACAAAATAAGCCGGATATCTATTTGCACCGCCGGATACCCGGCGGAGGTTTTTGTTTCCTTGATACCGCCGCCTCTGCTCCGACGGCGGTATTAAGGGAGGAAAAGCTGTTCCTTGGGCAATCAAAACAGCTTAATGGAAGCTCTGATTCCATCGGCAAGAGCTGACAGCGAGGAATTTTGTTCCCAGGCAAAGACTGGAAAACGGAGAAATACTGCATGTATTTCCCGTTTTTCAGTCTGCGGCATGGGGGCAAAAGGCCCGCTGCTCAGCCGCAGACGATTGATTCAGAGTTTCCCAATATATTACAGATTCGCGCAAGGGGGTCGCGCGGATCAGGTAATACCGGATTGACGATTTTTTCTTCTTTTTTCTTCCTGCGCCTTCATTCGTTCCTTCGCCCGCTCCCGTTTTTCGGCTTTCTTCTGGCGGTAGATGGCTCGCTGGCGCTGGGTCTCTTCCCGGACGCGCCGGAACTTGCCCGGCTGGTTCGGATGCTTGGGGAAAGGCAGCCCCGCCTCCGCCACAGCCGCCTCCCAGCTTCCGAAGCGTGTCTGAATGGTCACGCCGCCCGGAATCTCCCGTGGCCATGGCGTGTGCCCCAGTTCGTCCGCATATTTGCGGAGATAATCGGCAAGCTGCTGCTCCGTGTCCTGCGCGTGTTCCACGGCGAAACGGTTCTCCGCTTCTTCCAGAGCGCACGCGGTCATTCTGCGGATGGTCGCGTCATAAATCGCATTTCTGCTTGGCGTCGGCATAATGCACCTTTTTCTACATTTCTATATATAATGAAGAACGGCTGCGGCAGTCCAAAACAATAGACCGCCGCAGCCGTTTTTCTGCGCCGAAAACCGACCGTCTCCGCCCAATGTCCGGGGCAAAGCGGCCGCTGTCTGTTTCCGTAGGTCTCCTGACTTGTGTCTCGAGCGGCGGCCTGTCTGCCTTCTCGGAATTCTCCAATGACTGGCTTTCACCAACGGCAGGCCGTCTCGACACTTACAGTGCCGGCAGCGTGGGGACTCGCACCCCGTTCTCTTGTTCAGCCGGGCAGTCTGAACGCCCCGCCCGGCCACGGAAACATGAATTAGGTTGTAATTTTAGAGAAACCACGCAAAAAATGGTCATCGCGTGTTCCACCGACGGGTAGAACATCGCCATGACCATTCCGAAGCAACATTCTGACGAAACAGTAGGTCTCCCGACTCGCGCCTCAAGCAAAACCTGCCCTGCCTTCTCAGGTCGCCCCAATGACTGGCTTTCGCCAACGGACAGGCTTCTAAACGCACACGGTATTGGTCAATGCGGGGCTTCAAGGAACATCTGACTACATCGGCAAGAGCTGTGAGCGAGAGATTTTTCGACCAATCGAGGTATCGGAAACGGAGTAATACTTTGTGTATTTCCCGTTTTCGATACCGAAGAGTGGGCGGAAAAGATCCGCTCACAGTCGCAGACGATGTAGTCAGATGTTCCTTATTACCCCATTTCCTTGTTAAGCCCTGCCCCCTGACGAAACCGCCGTTACGGACGCAGCGCCTCTGCTCGTGTTTCTCTATTCAGTATTATAAGACCGATTTAAGAAATTGTCAATACAATTTTTATAATCCCCACAACATCTTGTGTCGAAAAAAGCCGTCAGAATCCATATATTGTTACACATTTGTAATCATTTTCCGTCAGAAGCCGCCACCCGGAACCACGCGCCGCCGGTTTCGATCAGCCCGTCCTTCCGCAGCTTCCCGATCTCCGCCGACATGGCGCTCCGCTCCACGCCCAGATAATCCGCCAGCGCCTGACGGTCATAGGGGATCGTAAACTCCGCGCTGCCGTGGCGCTTCGCCTGATCGAGAAGAAATTCCATCAGCTTTTCCCGGGTCGTTTTCCGGGACATGAACCGTATCTTCTCCGTCAGCGCCAGATTTTTCTGAGCGATGCCCTGCAAAAGATTGTATACCAGCCGGCTGTGGAACAGGCAGTCATGGCCGCAGCCGGTCATCACCCGCCGGCAATCCAGCAGGAGCACGGTACTGTTCTGCACGGCAAAAGCGCTGACCGGCAATGTCTCCAGCCCCGCGCAGACGAAAGCTTCCGCGAACAGCCCGCCGGGCGCGGCCACCGTCAGCACGCTTCGGTTTCCGTAGTAATCATCCCGGACGATCTGCACTCCGCCGGACAGCACGACCCCCACGAACCGGGCAGGCTCCCCTTCCAGAAACACCGGGTCGCCTTTTGGTATCTCGACCACCTTTTTGTCCAGACAGTTCAGTATTTCCGGCATTTCCTGCCGCGTTATCCCCGTGAACAGCGGACATTGGGACAATATTTCATAATATGCTTCCATAATCGCTCCTTTGTTGGAATTCCAACATACGTTTTTGCAATAGTATAGTAAACTGTGGCCATAAAGTCAAGGGAAGCTCTGGACAAATCGGCGAGAGCTGGCGGCGAGAGATTTTTTCCTAGACGAAGGCTTCACAAGTGGAGGAATACTTTGTGTATTTCCCGCTTGTGAAGCCGCACGGCTAGGGAAAAAGGTCCGCTGTCCAGCCGAAGGTGATTTGTTCAGAGTTTCCCCCCAAAAAACAGGAGGAACAGATTATGATTCGCAGAATTATTGAAATCAACCGGGAAAAATGCAACGGCTGCGGCGCCTGCGCGGCGGCGTGCCACGAGGGCGCCATCGCCATGGTAGACGGCAAGGCGCAGCCGATGCGGGACGACTACTGCGACGGTCTGGGCGACTGCCTCCCCGCCTGCCCCACCGGCGCGATCACCTTCGTAGAACGGGAAGCGGCTGCTTATGACGAAGCCGCCGTTCTGGCCGCGAAGGCGAAAAAGGAAGAAAAACTGCCCTGCGGCTGCCCCGGCTCCGCGGCGCGGGCCATTCACCGGGAGGAATCCCCCTGCGACGTCAGGACGCCCCAGCAGTCCCAGCTGCGCCAGTGGCCGGTGCAGATCAAGCTTGCGCCCGTGAACGCGCCATGGTTCGACGGGGCAAAGCTTCTGGTCGCCGCCGACTGCACGGCCTACGCCTATGCCAATTTCCATCAGGATTTCATCAAGGGCCGCATCACGCTGGTAGGCTGCCCCAAGCTGGACGCCGTGGACTATTCCGACAAGCTCACGGAGATTCTGAAGCACAACGACATCCGCAGCATCACGGTCGTTCGGATGGAAGTCCCCTGCTGCGGCGGTATTGAGCAGGCGGTGAAGAAAGCGCTGCTGAACAGCGGAAAGCTGATCCCGTGGGACGTGGTGATCGTTTCTACGGACGGAAGAATTCTGGACAGGGTGTAATCGATCGTCAGGCAGTATTTGCTAGCAAACGGAGCCTCCATATAATGGGGGCTCCGTTTGTTACGTCTGGTCTGCAAGTATGATGCCAAGATCGTGTTCAAGCATATGCGTGTACTTTGCGGTAAAAACTGTATCAGCGGCATACCCGGGAACGACCTTGGGGAAGAATTCGTTGCCCCACAGGAAGCCCCAATAGTGTACAAGCTTGAAGCCTATGGTTTCCAGATAGGAATAATAATCCTCAATTTGAATTGCCAGTGCTTGCTGCTCCGGGGTAAACTGCCGGGCAGAAGAACATATGGCGTCTTCGGTGGCTTGTACCTGCGGAAGCGCAGAAAAAAGATATTCTCCATGAAGTTCTTCATAATCGGTCTGGAGCCGGAGCTTGTTTATTGGATTTCGGTAACAATCCAAGTTCCAGCGAACACCCTGCCATGCAACATACAATAGTTTGGCAGCAAACTGTCTTTCCAGCGTATCCACAAAAGCATCATCGGATAACTTCGCATTCGCTTGCGCAAAAGGAAGATATTCTTTTGTATAGCAGGAATCAGCCTGTTCCAGCGTACTCCTTAATTGCAGCGCAAGCTGCGTCTCATTCAGCTCGAATTTTACAATTGACATACCATTGCCTCATTTCCAATATAAATAATCAGAACCATATAAATTTATATTTATAAGTAATTCTGATAGGCTTATAATACAGGAAAAGGCATGTCGAAGTCAGTCGAATTATAGCAAAAGGAAACCAGCAGGCAATCTTTTTGATTGCTTGCTGGCGAAATCAGCCGTTTTCATAGTAGGCTTCAATATACGCTTTGACGCAGTGGTATATTTTGCGCCGCTCCTTTGCGGGGAGACCCTTCATGAGATCGTCTAAATCAGACGGAACAGAATCGGCAGAGTGATCGATGACATCCTGAAGCAATGTATCGGCGGACACATCCAAAGCATTGGCAATATTGCAGAATGTGTCCATCTTGGTAGGCTTGAAGCCCCGTTCAATTACGCTGACATGCATAGGGCTTAAATTCACCAATTCTGCCAGCGCTTCCTGCGTCAGCCCCTTTTGCTCACGGGCTGCCTTGATTCGTTTCCCGACTGCCTTCAAGTCCACGGTTAATCATCCCTTTAGAACCAGATTTAATTCCAGTAAGTAGTATAACCGTGGGAAATGAGAAAGCACAGAATCTATTATATTTAGAATAGGTATAATAGAACTATATTTTAATGCAAATTACGGAAGAAGCCAAGATTATTCGTTTCCCAATTCTGTCGAGGAATGGATAGAAAAGTATTCTGTCCGTCAGAAAAAACGGGAAGTGGATTCCATCTCATGATTTGCCTCTTTCCTGTTATTATGCGTTCTGTATTCCTGTGCAGACCATTCTGAAAGCCGTCAACGGCGAAACAGATGCCCTAGACGCTGTCCTGCGGCACTACAGCAGTTATATCCGCATCCTGTCTACCCGTCCCGTAAAGGATACATATGGGAATGAATTTCTTTGTGTAGACGAATCCATGCGGGATCAGTTGGAAGCGAAGCTGCGTGTCAGCATTGTAACTGCCTTCAAGGTATTGCCTGCGTAAAAGCCAGAAGCAGAGGGTGTTTCCCTTTCCACCCTCTGTGACAGGCCTTTGACAAAGAAAGCCCGGCAGACAACTCCGGCGCAGTATAAAAGCAGACAAATACATCCCTTCTGTGCTGAGCCGGACGGCGGGTGCGCTGTGACCTTCTGTGAAGCGAGCGATTCCCACCCGCACCGCAAAATGCGCCTGGCAGCGCATGGGCGACGGCACACAGGAGGTCAGGTACTCCTCTATCGCCATAGTCCGAGCGTTCAGAGCGTCGCAGGCAATGGGTAGGGCCCAGCGGGATGCTGGGGGGTGAGATTCCCGTGGAGCTGCTGTGGGGCATCCCACAGGCCAAGCAGCCGTTTGTCCTGCTGCCCAATCGCAAAAAAACAATCATTTGAAAGGAAATTATGAAGCAAGAAAATATATCGAAAAATCAAACTGCTCCATCTAAACAAGATCCTCTTGACGCACAAACGACCTACCACATTGCTGGCAGGTCGTTTATCGTTCAGCCGGTATTCAAGCCTGGAAATAACAACACCCTTGGTGAAGTTCTGCTGTGCCTCATGCAGGCGGACTGCGAAAAAGTTTGTGATTTTCAGAATATCAGCTGACAATAACAGTTAAGCGCAGTATAATTGTTGTGTGAAGAAGAAAACACAATTCGTTGCTCGACTGTTATAGAAGGAGGACTTATGAAAAAGTCGAACAACAAGAAAACACGCGACGTTACCGCGTTCATCTACCCTCGCTTGTCCCGTGATGACAATCTGGAAGGGGAAAGCTACAGCATCAGTAATCAAAAAAAGCTGTTGACCAAGATGGCAAAGGACATGGGCTACACGAATATTGTCACCTTTGTAGACGACGGCGTTTCCGGCGTTACCATGGACCGCCCCGGCTTTAATGAAATGATGCGCCAGCTGGAGGAGGGCAAGGCATCCGCTCTGTTTGTCAAAGACCTTTCCCGGCTGGGCCGTAACTACATTGAGGTGGGACGGCTCATGGAGGAGTTCTTCCCGGAACACGATATCCGCCTGGTAGCCGCTTCGGACAACATCGATACCGCCGAAGGTGAAAATGAGCTGGCTCCTATTCGTAACCTTTTTAATGAGTGGTATGCCCGGGACATCAGCAAAAAGCGCCGTATCAGCAACAAGATCAAGGGCAACGCCGGGGAACCCATGGGGCCGCCTCCTTACGGGTACATCAAGGACCCGGATAATCCAAAGCACTGGATCGTGGACGAGGAAGCTGCCCTGATTGTTCGCAGGATCTACAACCTGATTCTGGAAGGATATGGGACGGAGCAAATCGCCTCCATGTTTGAATCGGAAGGTATCCTCACGCCCCGTGCCTACTGGCTGAAAAAGGGCATTCGCAAGCCCGGAAAGGAAACGCAGCAGCCATCCACAAAGTGGAACCCCTCCACCATCGTCAACATCCTGTCATTGCAGGAGTATTGCGGAGATGTCTTGAACTTCAAGACCTATTCCAAGTCTTACAAGAACAAAAAGCGGATTCCCAATGACCGTGAAAACTGGGCTATTTTCGAGAATGTGCATGAGCCAGTGGTTGACCGTGCCGTTTGGGAACAGGTCCAGGAAAAGCGTGGGAAAATCCGCAGACGGAAGTCCAAAGATGGGGAACGGAATATGTTTTGCGGCCTGTTGGTATGCGCGGATTGCGGCCACAACCTGAACTACCATTTCAACCAGGGCAATCACGATATCAAGTATTTCAACTGCTCCAATTACAACAGTGGCCGGGGCAGCTGCACTTCTACCCATTATATCCGTGTGGATTTCCTGGAACAGGTGGTTTTGGGTGAGATCAGGCGGCTTACAAAGTATGCCGTACATTACGAGGGCGAATTTCAGCAGGCTATTATGGGCAGCACCCAAAAGGCGGTAGAGCAGGAACGGAAGCTCAAACAAAAAGAGCTTGCGGCAGCGCAAGCCCGTGATGGTGAACTGGATGGGTTGTTTGAACGAATCTATGAAGATAACATTTCCGGGAAGCTGTCCGATGAACGCTTTGCCAAAATGTCCCAGCGTTACGAGGAGGAACAGGCAGAGCTATCCGAAAAGATCAAGGCACTCCGCAAAGAGCTGGACAAGCTCAGTGGTGATGCTGTCTCCACGGATATGTTTCTGTCTACCGTCCGCAAGTATACCCGTGCTAAGAAGCTGACGCCCCGGATGCTGAACGAATTGGTCAACCACATTGAGGTTCACCAAGCCGAGAAAATTAACGGTGAATGGGTCCAGAAATTGACCATCTACTACAACTGTGTCGGTGCCTTGTTTATCCCGGATACCCCGTCTATGCCCGTGCCAGATGTAACCGTCAACACCCGCAGAGGTGTCTATGTCAGCTATGAACCGGCACAAAATGGACAATAAAAATGACGAGTGTTCTCAAATGATCAAATCCTATAAGAACACTCGTCATGGTGCGGGCAACAGGACTCGAACCTGCACGCTTTTGGCAGTGGAACCTAAATCC
>ENA-OROD01003206-OROD01003206.1-human-gut-metagenome-genome-assembly--contig:-NODE-3206-length-11024-cov-5.794056_pt1 | contig 11024 bp, 7 predicted proteins | sample MGYA00242123_ERZ509038 | MGnify/ENA primary metagenome ERZ509038 (study PRJEB26280, sample SAMEA2338719) | human gut metagenome | biome: human gut; feature: human-associated habitat; material: faeces... | reverse complement strand
GTTTACCTAAAGATACAAAGCAACTCCTTGCCAATTACGACCGCGTCCCCCAAAACATGATGACCGCCATTGTGGAAAGCAATCGCACACGCAAGGATTTCATTGCTGACCGTGTATTGCAGAAAGCCGGTTACTATAGTTATGCAGAAGGTAATTATGATGTTGCAAAAGAAAAGCAAGTTGTAATTGGCGTATATCGCTTGACGATGAAGTCCAATTCGGATAATTTCCGACAATCATCCATTCAAGGTGTAATGAAACGGATAAAGGCAAAAGGGGCAGAGATTATCATCTACGAACCGACACTGGAAGATGGAAGCACGTTCTTCGGCAGCGAGATAGTCAATGATTTGGAAAAATTCAAGAAAGAAAGCCATAGCATCTTGGCAAACAGGTATGACCATTCCCTTGATGACGTAAAGGGGAAGGTATATACAAGGGATTTATTCGAGAGAGATTGATAATATAAAAACAGTATTAAGGTAAAGGGATTTTCATGCAGAATTTAATAGAAAGACCGAAAGTAAGTGTTATTATTCCTGTTTACAATGCTGAAAACTATTTGAAAGAATGCCTTGACAGTATTTTAAAGCAGACACTTCAAGAGATAGAGGTTATATGTGTCAACGATGGCTCGTCTGATGGTTCTCTCTCAATACTCAATGAATATGCTAAAGAAGATTCACGATTAAAAACCATCTCTCAAGAAAATCAAGGCGCTGGTTCAGCAAGAAATAACGGATTAAAATATGCAAAGGGTCTTTTTGTCATTTTCCTCGATTGTGATGATATTTTCGAACATAATATGCTTGAGATAATGTATAGTAAGGCTATTTTATTAAATTTAGATGTATGTGTATGTCGTTCAGATCAATTTAATAATGATACTAAAGATGTTAAAGATTCCCCTTGGACCATAAAAAAAGAATTACTCCCATTGAATAAAGTTTTTTCTTCAAAAGATGTAAAAAAAGATTTTTTCAATTTATTTGTTTGGTGGCCATGGGATAAACTTTATAGAAAGTCTTTTTTAGATAAACAAAATATTCAATTTCAAATTTTAAGAACGACAAATGATCTTTATTTTGTTGCATGCACAATGCTTTCCGCGAATAGAATTAGTTATGTAGATAATGTACTTGCGCATCATCGAATTCATATAGGAAATTCATTAGAGAATACACGAGCTAAATCATGGTGGTGCTTTTACGAGGCGTTAATTGCTGTACGTCATTTTATGGAAGAGAAAGGATTGTATGACAGGTTTAAGTTAGATTTTATAAACTATAGCTTAGATTTCTCATTATGGCAGATATCAACTTTACAGGGGCCTAGTTATTATAAGTTACGCTCCAATCTTTGTAATAAATGGTTTGATGACTTGGGAATTAATTCTGTAGATAAAGAATCCTTCTATAATTCGCATTCTTTTGAGATAAAATGTAAACTTGAAGAAGAGAATCTAAAGTTCGATAGGCAAAATGCAAATGATTTACCTAAAGTAACGGTAGTTATTCCTTGTTTAAACTCAATTGACTATTTATGCACATGTGTTGATAGTGTGATTAATCAAACTCTTAGCAATATTGAGATTATTTGTGTTGATGCAGGCTCTACTGATGGAACGCTTGAGACATTACAGGAGTATGCAGCTATTGATCATAGGATACATATCATTCATTCACCAAAGAAAAGCTATGGATATCAGATGAATCTTGGCTTTCAAGCAGCACGTGGGGAATATATTGGCATCGTGGAGTCTGATGACTATGTAGAACCTGTAATGTTCGAAAAATTATATAACTTGGCAAAGAGTAATCATCTTGATTTGGCCAAATCAGGATTTTTTAATCATTATTCCGAACCAGTTGCAAGAGATATTCCTGCTCGTATTCCTTCCAATGCCCCAAAGTATGTATTCTGTCCATTAGATAGTAAATTTACAGAGTCTTCCCAGTTCTTTGGGATGTCTCCATCAATCTGGACAGGTCTTTATAGAGCAGACTTCATAAGGTCAAAAAATATTAAATTTACTGAAACACCAGGAGCTTCTTATCAGGATACGGCGTTCACTTTCAAAGTATGGTGCTGCGCCAAAAGAGCAAAGTTTATTGATGAATGCCTTTTGCATTATAGAAGGGATAACGATAATTCCTCCAGTAATTCACAAGGGAAAGTATATTGTGTGGTTGACGAGTATCAGGAAGAGGAACGCTTCCTTTCTGACGAACAGCCCGAGATTAAAGATCGCGCGGAAGGAATTCGCTGCCGGCTAAAATATGGGGCCTATCTTTGGAATTACCGTCGTTTGGTTATGCCGGAAAAACTTGAATTTCTCAAATATGCTGCAAAAGAATTTGCTGATGATATGGAATCCGGTTATTTTATCCAAAAATATTTTTCTGAATATCAATGGAACGAGTTGAAATCTATTATAAGAGATTATCGGGCTTTTGATATTGTTTCCTGCAATGGAAACAAATGGAAACCTGAAGATAGAATTTCAGTTATGCGTTTTATTTCTTTATTTAATGAAAAGCAGGATTGTTTGAATGGAGAAAGAGGGTTCCAACTTGTAAAGCCCAATTCAGTAGATTCACCACTAGTATCCGTGGTGATACCTGTTTACAATTCCAGAGAATTTATTATGGATTGTGTGAACAGCATTCGGGAACAAAACTTGAAACAAATCGAAATCATTTGTGTTGATGATGGTTCAACAGATGATTCACTTCATGCTTTACTGCAGCTTGCATTTGAGGATGAGAGGATATCCGTATATACTGAGAAAAATTGTGGTCAAGGAATTGCAAGAAATAATGCGGCTCATACGGCAAAAGGAAAGTATCTTTACTTTATGGATAGTGATGATTTGCTGGCACCAGAAGCACTGGGAGAGTTATGTCAGCGTATGACTGTAGATGATTTAGATGTCATATATTTCGATGCAGATAGTTTTGGCAGCCAGGATGCAGACATGCAAAAGTTACTCTGGTATAAGCAATATTATCATAGATTGCATCAATATAATGGAATATATAGCGGCATTGAACTTATGTCTTTGATGGAGGAAAATAATGAATATAGGGTTTCTCCTGTATTGCAGATGCTAAGGACTGATTTTTACAGAGAAAGCCAATTATCTTTCCCCGAAGGTATCATCCATGAGGATAATGCGTTTACTTTTAAGTCTATGTTCTTGGCAAATCGCGCAGGATATTCGAATAAGAGGTATTATCGTCGAAGGGTCAGAAGAGGTTCAACAATGACTGGCCGCCTTTCTTGGAACAATGCTTACGGTTATTTTAAATGTTTCCTTATTATGCTTGACTTCCTCAAAGGACAGGACGCAAATAGTCTCCCAAAAGAAATTTATGAAATATTGGCAGCAGTTTATAGAAATGGAAGAGATGCGTATTCTACAATTCCCTGGGTAGAGAGACAAACACAGTTGGCTTTGCCGGAATTGGAAAAATCACTGATGAAGTTATACTATGAGGAATGGGTTGCAATTTCGCGGAAGAAGGAACTAGAAAAGAGAAAAGCTCTAGCAGTAAAGTCTGATATTTCTAAAGCTGCATATGATCATTTGCTTTTTGACTTTAACGCTATGCAGAATTCTGTTTCCTTCCGTATCGGACGCAAGATAACCTGGGCTCCTCGCAAAATTCGTAATGCTGGCCGCTGCTTTAAACAGCACGGAGCTGTATATACCATGAAAAGGGTTATTGAGCATTTTGGAATTGATATGGGGACTGGGGATTTCAAAAAGTAGAGGACTATAATGAAAAAGCTATATAACATAGAGTTCTTGCGCATTTTTTTTGCCATGGCGATTGTCTATTTTCATATACTTCATTCAAATATCATGAATTATACGGGGGGGGAATACTTATTTAGAGTTAGCTAAATCTTCGGGCCACGCCGGCTATATTGTTGAATGTTTTTTTATTATGAGTGGGTATTTTCTGTATTTATCTATACAAAAAAGAAATGAATCTTTTCTCTGCTTTGTAATAAAAAAAGTAATTCGGCTTTGGCCAGTTCTGGCTTTTTCAACTGTTTTTGTCTTTGTATTTGGACATATTAATGCCCATAATCTATTTACCCAGCTGCTGAATCTTTCCTTTCTCCAGTGCATAGGACTGTCATTGGATTATAAGGGCATTAACTGGTATATATCACCTTTATTCTGTGGGTTGTTGTTTTATTTTGCTTTATACAAATATTTTAATAAACAGAAAAGCTTATTTCTTACGCTGATATTAGTTTATTTTGGCTATCTGGCTAATATCTCCTTTACCAATGGTGGATTTGGGCGTGAGACGGTCTGGGGGCTTGTTAATTTAGGGTTGTGCCGTGCCTTAGCGGGGATAGGACTGGGAACTGCCTTGGCCGCTTTATTGGGTAGTTTGAAGAATGTTCATTTGAGAATATTCAGCTGCCGAGTAAAGTTGGTTTTGGCAACTCTTTTTGAGATAGGTACATTTACAGGTTTATGCTATTATTTTTTTACACCGGTAAAATACAATGCATTCGTTGTTGTTCTACTTTTTTCTATCTTATTCGTGCTTTTTATCCAGAAAGCGGGATATTTAAGTAAAGCACTTGATCATTCTATATTTTCTATCTTTGGCAGGTATGGTTACTCTATTTATGTGATGCAGCAGACCAGTTTCTGGATATTGCAGAGAACGTTGTGGAAGACAGTGGTTGTAAACAATACTGTCCTTTGTTTAGCTATTTCTCTTTTATTTTCTTTTATCATTGGATGTATTACATATCACTTAATCGAAAAGCCGGCAGGACGGATTTTTAAAATGATTAAAATTGATTAGAATATTGTTGGCATGAGGAATTATTACTTCAAATCTACTTTACCAAATCTTAGGGGGTTGCTTGCTGTGAATTTTAAAGTATCGGTTATTATTCCTGTATACAATGTGGAACCCTATCTTTCCGCATGCCTTGACAGTGTCTGTCATCAGACGTTGCGGGATATCGAAATCATATGCATCAATGATGGTTCTACGGACAGGAGTCTGGATATACTGCAAAGCTATGCAGAAAGGGATAGCCGCATCCAGGTGTACAGCCAGGAAAATCGTGGGCCAGGCGAAGCCAGAAATGCAGGAATATACCGTGCTCACGGGGAATACATCCAATTTATAGACAGTGATGATATGCTGGAGCCGGATGCGCTCCTTTATGCTTATGAAAAAGCAAAAGCAAAAAAACTGGATGTATTTGCTTTTGATGCCCATGCTGTTTTTGACAGTGCTGAAATGGAAACAGAAAAGGGAGCATATCGGACTTATTATCCAAGGCCGGATAGGTATAGGGATATCACACCGGGAGAGGTATTTTTTACCAGGCAGATACTTGATGGAAAGTTTATCATGCAGGCCTGCTGTCAGCTGATCATGCGTAAGTTTCTTCTGAAGAGTGGTGTGCGGTTTATTCCGGGTATACTGCAGGAGGATAATGCATTTACCGTGGAGATGCTCCTTCATGCGCAGAGAGTGTCTCATGAGAACAGACCTTTTTATATTCGTCGTGTGCGTCCTGGTTCTATTATGACAAGGAAGCCGGCATTTGCTAATGCTTATGGTTATTTTCGGTGTGCGGAAGCATTGATTCCTTATATAGATGAAACGTCCTATCAGCAGGAAACCAGAAAAGCTTTGCGGGCTTTCATTCAAAGTCTTGTCCACAATATGAAGCGTATTTATGATTCTATTTCTGCAGAGGAGAGGAAGAAATTCATGGATTTGACGGTAGCAGAGAATAGGGCGATGGGGCGTCTATTGCTGTGCTCGGAGTCTGTGGATTTTTCTAAAAAGGAATAAAGGCATTGTAGTTGGCAGAGGTATCATCGAATCGCTGAGAGTGGTTATGGATACGGAGGATAATATGCAGGAGAAGGATATAAATATAAAGATTCTTGTGGCTCATCATAAAAAGGCTCCATTTTTCAAAAACAGGTACGTGATGCCTATACAGGTGGGAAAGGCATTAAAGGATTTTAGTCTGAAATATTGTATAGCAGATGATACGGGAGATAATATTTCTGCCAAGAACCGGAATTGGTGCGAACTGACAGCAATTTATTGGGCGTGGAAGAATTTAAAAGCTGATTATTATGGACTCTGCCATTATAGACGGTACATTTCTTTTGAGGAAAATAGTGATTATAATGTAATCACTTCTTTTGATGACAATTATTTTCAGAAGCAGTTATCTGAAGAGAATATAAGAGCAATGTGCTCCAAATATGATATTATTACGGGACCTGTTTGGGATATTCATCCTGTTGGCATCGATAAGGGGATGAGTTCTTATAATTTTTATCGTCGGGAGCATGTTATTCATGATTTGGACGTAACAATCAATGTAATCAAAGAACAGTTCCCGGATTATTATTATGCGGCAATGGATTCCTTAACTTCAGAGTATTGCTTTTTCATGAACCTTGTAGCAATGAGGAAAGAATTGTTTTATAAGTATTGTGAGTTTATGTTCGGCGTTTTGGAAGAGGTTGAGAAAAGGATTTCTGTAGAGGGGAGGGATTCCTATCAGTCCCGCGTCTTTGGCTTTTTGGCAGAGCGGTTATCAAATGTTTTTGTAAATTATATTGTCAAGGAGCATCCCGAGGTTAGGATAAAAAACAGTGGTATGTTCTTTTTGGCGGAAACAAATGTTATCGATATAGATCTTATCATGAAGCAGCTGGCAGCCAAAAGAAAGCTTTTGCCTGCAGCTCAAAAGATTAATATATGTATGTCCTTTGATGACAATTATCTGGCCCCGGGGCTGACTACCATTGCATCTATACTGGACCGTACAAGTTCCCCCGTTCATTTCTATTTCCTTTGCGATGAAAGACTGAGCACTCATAGCAGAAAGCTTATTGTTGATAATGTAGGCAGCAGAAATGAGGCAGATTTTTTAGATATTAATCCGCAGGTTCTGAGTTATTTTCCTTTAAACAGAGAGTATATTTCGATTAATACGTATTACCGGCTTTTGATTCATCAGTTCATTCATGAAGATAAGGTTATCTATATGGATTCTGATGTGATCGTCTGTGACGATATTTTAAAGCTGTGGAATTTTGACTTGGGAGATAATCTGGTAGGCGGGGCACTGGATGAGGGTGGTGTCGTACAATGCAGACGGCTGGGCCTGCCGCCAAAATCAAGTTATTTCAATGCTGGAATTACGGTGTTTAATCTAAAGGAAATCAGAGCGCGAATTGCAGATCCTATGAAGTTGTATCTGGATACGTTTTATAAGTATAGAGAGTGCATTACGTTGCAGGACCAGGATATCCTTAATCTGGCCTTTGATGGGCATATCTGCATTTTACCTTTGAAATGGAATGTGAATGGGAGAATCTTTGAGCTTAATGAATTGGATCATAAGTATTCTCAGCAGGATATCGATGAGGCACTTGGGGATTTAGGCATTATCCACTATACGGATAGAAAAAAGCCATGGAAGGTGCAGGCTACACATCCGTTAACTAATCTATATTGGTTTTATCGGAATAAGGTAAAAGGATTAGATTTATCTAATGCAGAACGTCGAGTGATTTTTATGCAGAAGCATTTTAAATATAAAAAGAGTGGCAGGGATTTGGTCGTTGAATTTCATGGATATGATTTCCGTGTAAATAAAGAGAGGTTGAAGCGTATCATGCAGAAGTTGAATTTTAAATTTTAGTTTTGAGGAGGAATCTGAATATCAGTTGGTTTTCATGGGGATTATATGAATAAACAAAAGAATGCTGCATTGGGTCATCGAATTCAATGGGTTGATATTGCCAAAGGTATGGCTATGTTGTTTGTCATCATTGGACATACCGCACCTTTTGGTTCTATGGAAAGAAACTTCATTTTTTCATTCCATATGCCTTTATTTTTCCTTTTGTCGGGATATACCCTGAAATTTGCCGATTCTTGGGAAGCAGCAGGAAGGAAGGCAATTAGAAGGGCATATCAGCTGTTGGTTCCTGTATTTGTTATCGCGGCTGTTTCTGTGTTTCTTTCTTATCATAATGCTCTACATCGGGATGTTGCTACCTTGATGGGGATTACCAAAAATATGGCACTGGCAGTTTTATGGGGGTCAGGCATACCGTTTAAATCTCATCCAGGATTGGGGATGTGTTGGTTTCTAATTTGCTTGTTCTGGGCTGATATTATCTTGAATGGAATTCATCTTTGGCTTTCCCAAAAGCCTGTGATCCGCACTTTTTTCATCATTATATTGTCAGGAATTGGTATTGCGTTGGGAAAGCATGGTATATGGCTCCCACAAAACTTTGATGTAACATTATGCTGCATTTTATTCCTTTATACAGGCGTCCTCTGGAGGACCTATGATTATGTATTAAAAAAACATGATAGGGCAATTTTTATTGTAGGAGCTGTTTTCTGGGGACTATGTCTTTTTTACGGGAAATATATTGAATTAGCATCAAGACATTATCCTGGCGCAGCGTGGTGTGTGATAGAGGCGATTGCGGCTGTTTATGTTATCTGCTTCATCTGCAGGGAATTTGAACTTGGCAGTTTGTTAAACAGGATTTTTACATTTATTGGCGTCAATACGCTTTCTATATTCGAAGTTCATGCCTTGGACTGGTATGTCAAACCAATTTGGGATTCAGCTAACTGGAAGGTGGCTTCATTAAAAAGATTATGTATCGTCCTCAGCATAACGCTGCTTCTGTTATTGGCTAAGTATGTATGGAGGAAAGTGATGGGAAAACGTAGTTAGGGATTTTCTGCAAAGCATGAAAAGTGCTTGCTTTTTGATAAGTGTTAAAATATTGCGTATTCATTTATTTCAAATTTGAGAGGAGTTCCATATGAACAAGATTCGTAAAGCGGTCATTCCTGCTGCAGGTTTCGGTACCCGTTTTCTTCCGGAAACAAAGGCTATGCCCAAGGAGATGCTGCCTATAGTAGATAAGCCTACTATCCAGTATATTGTGGAAGAAATCCTGGCCAGCGGCATTCAGGAAATCCTCATTATTTCCGGCCATGCCAAGCGGGCCATCGAGGACCATTTCGATTCTTCTCCTGAATTGGAACAACATCTGCTGGAATCCGGAAAATTGAAGGTGCTTGAGGAAATCAGGAAAATTTCGGATATTAAAGTGCACTATGTCCGTCAGCCCTATATGCGCGGTCTGGGTGATGCCATTCTTTGTGCTAAAGAATTTGTAGATGGCGAGCCTTTTGGCGTTATTCTTGGTGACGATATCGTATACACCGGAAATGGAGAACCAGCGCTGAAGCAGCTCATGGACCGTTACTATGAGACTGGAAGTACGGTGGTTGGTTGTCAGGTGGTGCCGGAGGATAAGGTATCTGCCTATGGGATTATCAAGGGAGAAAGGACGGAGAATCCAGACCTGCTGAAGGTCGTAGATATGATAGAGAAACCGTCCATCAAGGAAGCACCCAGCCGGTTTGCCGCTTTGGGAAGGTATGTAATTACTCCTGAGGTCTTTGATATCCTAGAGCAGACGAAACCCGGCAAGGGCGGAGAAATCCAGCTTACCGATGCCCTCCGTGTCATGGCCCGCTGCGGGAATGTGTATGCCTATAATTTTACCGGAAAGCGGTATGATACAGGCAATAAACTGGGGTATCTGAAAGCGGTGGTGGAGTTTGCATTAAGGAGAGAGGACCTGGGAGAAGGATTTCGGGAATATTTGAAATCGCTTCCTCTGTAATTTTGAAAACAGCAGAGTTCAAATACGAGAATAGCAGTATGAAATGGGAATATAATCAGTTTGAGTATGGTGGCAGTATGAATATTGGAAATGAACTTTTAATTGACATTAAGCATCTTTTGGGAAACCGGTGGAGTGTGAAGCGTGAGGACTTAGACACCTACAGCAGGCAGATCAGAAGGGCAGCAGGGGACATATCAAAGCTGAGGCAGAGTGGGAAGGGACCGGATGGAAGTCAGGTCCTATTTCCGCATCTGCCATACCTTCTCAAGGAAGAAGTGCTGATTTCCAAAGAAGAAAGAAAGGCGCTTCTTCGACTTCGAGAGGAAGCCAAAGGCTATGATGCGGTCATTTCCATCGGTATCGGCGGTTCCTATTTGGGAAATCAGGTGCTCTTTGATCTCTTCTGCGGTCCCTACTGGAACCAGCTTACTAAAGAAGAGCGAAAAGGATATCCCCAGATTTATTTTTCCGGTCAGAATGTAGATCCGGTAAGTTTGACGGATCTAGCTTCCTGTATCAAAAGGGAAGCCGGGCGAATTGCGGATCGCCGGATGAAGGTACTACTCCTTGTGATTTCCAAGTCTGGCACTACTATCGAGCCGGTGACAGCCGTACGGGGATTGCAGAAGTTGCTTGATCCAGTCTGTGATATCCATCTCATGGCCATTACGGATAAGGAGAAGGGGAGGATTCGGCCTCTGGCAGAGAAAGAACACTTCCCCTGCTTTACGGTGCCTGACGGCATCGGCGGCCGGTTCAGCGTATTTTCCCAGGTGGGCCTTGTCTTCGCCAGCCTGGCAGGCATTCCTATAGAGGAATTTCTGCAGGGAGCGCAGATGGTGGAGGAAGCCTGCCAGTCGGAAGATATTTCTGAAAATCCGGCTCTCATGCTGGCTTCTTTGAAGTTCATTGCCATGAGGGAATACGGTATGACTGCAGAAGTGGTGATGCCCTATGGCGATAAGCTTCGTTCCTTCGGCTGGTGGTATGCTCAGCTTTTGGGAGAATCCCTAGGCAAGAAATATGATCTCCAGGGGAATATCGTCTATAACGGCAGGACACCGGTGGCTGCTGTAGGTACCACGGATATGCACTCTCTTACTCAGGAGCACCAGCAGGGGAAGAAAAATAAACTGGTACAGTTCATCTCTGTGGAGCATCTTCCGGCAGACCTGACTGTGCTCTGTGATGAAAAGGATGCAAGCGGCCCGGTTCCCATGAGCCGTATGCTTGCCGCTGCCAGAAGGGCTAATGAGGAAGCCCTGGCTTCGGA
>ENA-OROD01003194-OROD01003194.1-human-gut-metagenome-genome-assembly--contig:-NODE-3194-length-11050-cov-2.506048_pt1 | contig 11050 bp, 7 predicted proteins | sample MGYA00242123_ERZ509038 | MGnify/ENA primary metagenome ERZ509038 (study PRJEB26280, sample SAMEA2338719) | human gut metagenome | biome: human gut; feature: human-associated habitat; material: faeces... | reverse complement strand
TGAACCTCAACTACAGCGACGAGGAAAATCCGCTTTCGCTGAAATCCGACTTTATCCTGTCTCTCTGTGAGCTTATTGTCGGCGGCAAAGATGGCTTGCAGCCGGTTGAGAAAACGGTTATCGACCGCTGTGTGCGTCTGGTATACCGGGATTATCTGGCTGACCCTACGCCCGAAAATATGCCGATTCTTGAAGACTTGTATGACGAACTGCGCAGACAGGAGGAAAAGGAAGCACAGTATTTGGCAACAGCTCTCGAAATCTACGTCACAGGCTCGCTGAACGTCTTCAATCACAGAACCAACATCAATATTGAGAATCGTATTGTCTCCTTTGATATCAAGGAGCTCGGCAAACAGCTGAAAAAGATAGGTATGCTTATCGTTCAGGACGCAGTTTGGAACAGAGTCACCGTAAACCGAGACGAGCACAAATCCACACGGTACTACATAGACGAATGCCATCTCCTGCTGAAAGAGGAACAGACGGCGGCATATATGGTGGAGATTTGGAAGAGATTCAGAAAATGGGGCGGTATTCCGACAGGTATCACACAGAACGTGAAGGACCTTCTCGCTTCCAAAGAGATAGAAAACATCCTCGAAAACTCCGACTATATCTATATGCTGAATCAGGCGGCGGGGGACAGACAGATTCTCGCACAGAAACTGAATATATCCCCGCATCAGCTCTCGTATGTGACGCATTCTGGTGAAGGTGAAGGACTGCTGTTTTATGGGTCAACGATTCTTCCGTTTGTGGATCATTTTCCGAAAGATACGGAGCTGTATAAACTAATGACGACCAAATTAGGTGACAAATAATAATAGTGGAAAAAAGAGAGGTATGAATATGGAAAACAAAATTGCGGTTTTCAACAATGAAGAATTTGGCGCAGTCAGAACGATCTCGGAAAACGGAAAAATACTGTTCTGTGCGAAGGATGTGGCAGTGGCTCTCGGGTATTCCAATCCCAGAAAAGCGGTTGCGGATCATTGCAAGGGGGTAACGAAACGTGACACCCTTACGGAGGGCGGTGTTCAGTTGCTGTCGTACATTCCTGAGGGGGATGTATACCGCCTGATTGTGAGCAGTAAATTACCGTCCGCAGCTCGGTTTGAAACGTGGCTTTTCGATACAGTAGTGCCGGATATCCGCAGACACGGCGCGTACATATCCAATCCGTTGTTGCAGAAGATGGCGGACAACCCCGGCTTGCTTGAAAAAATCGTCGAAACCATGATGTACGAGAGAAAGCGAGCAGATAGTCTTTCCGAAAAACTGAACGAAGCACAGCCGAAAGCGGACTATTTTGATTCTTTTGTGAATCCCGCGAACTGCACCAACATCAGAGACACCGCAAAGGAGCTTGGCGTGCCGGAGAAAACATTCTGCAAATTCCTGCAAAACGAGAAGTACCTATATCGCTGCCCCGCCGGAAACCTCATGCCGTACAGCAAAAAGAGCAACGACGGACTGTTCGTGGTGCGCGACTACTATCGCCGTGGTCATTTCGGAACATACACCCTCATCACGCCGAGCGGAAAGAACCTGTTCCGTATGCTGTTTGGCGGGGCGGGAATGTAACCCCTATGCCGAAGCGTAACATTCGTCTGGAGTTCACCGAAGAAGAACGGCAGAACCCTTCACTAAAAAAGCCGATACGCAAAGCAGAGAAAGCCGCAGAAAAGCTTGATAAGACAAAAGCCAAACTCCCCACAAAAATCAACGGACAGGAGAAAAAGCCTCCGTCAAAGCTCGTCCATATCACAGCCGATACCCCGATTGACGTGCTCGCCACACAGTTCCACCGTGAAGCAGAGGACTCCGACAATACCGCCGCAGAAGCCGTGGATGCCGGAATCGGTACTTTGCAAACAGTGCGTGAGGTGTCGTACCACAAGAAACTGAAGCCGTACCGAGCGGCAGTGCGTGCAGAGAAAAAAGCGGATGCGGCTAACTTTTGTGTACTTGAAAAGGAAACGCAAGAGATTTCAAAGAGCTCCCGAATGCAGCAGAAACGGTACATCAAAAGGGAGTACATGAAAGCGAAACGCTCATCCGAAAATACCGCAAAAGCATCGGAAATAGCGGCACGTGCGGCGGCAGATACGGCTGAAAAAGCAAAACAGGCTGTAGAATTTGTCCGCGCTCATCCGAAAGGCGTGGTTATCGCACTTGCAATAGCTCTTGTTCTGCTCATTTTCACCTCGCTCGTTTCTTCGTGCTCCGTTATGCTTGAGGGAATGCTTGGCGGAGTCGGCGCTTCCACATACCAAAGCGAGGAAGAAGATATGCTTGAAGCGGAGGAGGCATATCGCGCGATGGAGGAAGAATTACAGTATACGCTTGATAACTACGAGCTGCTGTATCCTGGATACGACGAATACAGAATCACTGGAGAAGTGAGCGGACACGACCCGTATGTGCTGACTTCCATTCTCTCGGCAATTTACGGAAAATACACTGCGAACGAGGTGCATGACACACTTGAGAGAATATTCTCCCTGCAATATCGGCTTGAAGAACGAGTCCGCAGAGGTATCTGTACGGTAAAGCTCACCGTGAAGCCGATGGAAGATATAGCGAGAACAATCCTGACGGACGAGCAGTATGAGAGGCACAAGCTCTACATGGAGACAAAAGGGAATTATCCTGAGCTGTTTTCGTCCGAACAAACCATTGCAGTCATGAGTATGCCGCTCGCTGAATCTGACACATTTTCTAAAGTCAAAGCGGAAGCGGAAAAATTCCTCGGTTATCCATACGTCTGGGGCGGCAGCTCTCCCGAAACTTCCTTTGACTGCTCCGGATTTGTTTCTTGGGTCTACAATCATTCCGGATGGAGTATAGGAAGATGTACGGCTCAGGGACTGTACAATATTTGCACACCCGTGTCCGAAGACGAAGTACAGCCGGGGGATCTTGTGTTTTTCAAGGGAACATACGCAACATACGGCGTCTCTCATGTCGGAATCTACATGGGTAACGCGGAAATGCTGCACTGCGGAGATCCGATTTCCTATGCCGACCTGACTTTACCGTACTGGAAACAGCACTTTTTCTCATACGGAAGACTGCCTGAGAACTGAAAGGAGAAATATGAACCCTAAAATATCCAAACTGAAAGCGGAGAAAGAGAAAAATCTCAAAAAAATCGCTGACATGAACGCAAGAAACGAAGAAATCGACAAGCTGATTACGGAGCTCGAAAACCTTGACATAATCGGACTTGTGCGTGAGTGCCGCATCACACCAGAGGAGCTTGCGAAACTGCTTAAAAACATGACGGAGGAAAAAGCATGACGAAAAGAATCCTTTCGCTGACACTGACGCTAATCTGTATCACCCTGTTCTGCCTGCCGTCCTATGCCATGGCTGAGCCTGACGCAGAAACCTACCCGCCGCTCACGGAAGAGGGAAACATGACGGTGACGGACGACATATATCAGCTCATTGTCGAGAAAATCACGCAGACCGGAGAAGACGGGACGGAGGTAATCGAGACGACTGTGATTGAAAACAAACAGTTCATAACCGTTCACACACGCTCGGGGGCTGAATTTTACATCGTAATCGATCGAAGCCGTGACAGCGAGAACGTGTACTTCTTAAATCAGGTAGATGATGAGGACCTGTTCGCTCTGCTTGAAGCAAACGACTCTGCAACGCCATGCACCTGTGCGGAAAAATGTGTTCCGGGAGAAGTGAATACCGAATGTGCCGTGTGCAGGATGAATATGAAGTCTTGTACGGGGAAAGAAGTGCAAAAAGCGGAGGTAACGGAAACTTCGCCGGAGCCTGAGCAGAAAAAAGCAAATCCTATGCCGATTGTCGTTCTCATTCTGCTGATCGGCGGAGGCGCGGCTGTGTATTTCTTGAAATTCCGCAAGAACAAGCCGAAAACGAGCGGAACAACGGACCTTGACGATTACGACTACGGAGAAGAAGATGAAACGGAATACGAAGGAGAAGAAGAAAATGAGTAAGTTGATTATCGCGGAAAAGCCCAGCGTCGCACAGTCCATTGCAAAGGTTCTTGGTGCAACTTCTCGAAAAGAAGGTTACATCGAGGGTGGAAATTACATAGTAACATGGTGCGTCGGACATCTTGCGGCAATGGCAAACGCGGAGGTCTACGACGAAAAATACGCAAAATGGAGATACGACGACCTGCCGATTGTGCCGCAGAAATGGGAGTATATTCCGGAAAAAGACAAAACAAAGCAGTTTGAAGTGATTCGTGAGCTTATGAACCGAGATGATGTTGACGAAATTATCAATGCCTGTGACGCGGGACGTGAGGGGGAGCTTATCTTCCGAACGGTCTACTACCTTGCCGGATGCACAAAAACGATGAAGCGATTGTGGATTTCCTCTATGGAAGACGAAGCTATTCGTGAGGGAATGAAAAAACTGCGTCCCGGCAGTGAGTATGACGGACTGTATCGTTCGGCACTGTGCAGAAGCCGCGCGGATTGGCTTGTGGGGATAAACGCAACGAGACTGTTTTCGATACTGTATCACAGAAAATTGAACGTAGGACGCGTGGTGTCCCCGACTTTATCCCTGATAGTGCAGAGAGAGTGCGACATTGACGCGTTCAAAGCTGAGCTTTTCTATACGGTTCAGCTGGACTGCGATAACTTCACGGCATTTTCCGAGAGATTCAAAGACAGAAATGAAGCCGAGCAGATTCTCAACTCCTGTAAAAACCATTCCGTAACCGTAAAATCAACCGAAAGAAAGGAAAAATCCGAAAGACCGCCGCTGTTGTTTGATTTGACAACGCTTCAGCGAACGGCAAACCACGAACTCGGATATACGTCCCAGCAAACGCTTGATTACTTGCAGTCGCTGTATGAGAAAAAACTCTGTACATACCCGCGCACCGACAGCAGATACTTAACGGACGATATGGTATCGCTTATCCCCGAACTTGTGCGCATATCAGCAAAAATCTGTCATAGCGATGTACCGCTGTCTTTGAACACTACAATCTGCAACAGCCAAAAAGTCACGGATCATCACGCCATTGTGCCGACAGTCAGTGCAATAAGTGCAGATATATCCGTTCTTCCGACAGGGGAGCGTGAGATTCTGCGCCTTGTGTCCCGTCAGCTTTTGTGCGCTGTCTCCGAACCTTTCCGATATGCTGAAACAGTAGCAGTGCTTGACTGTGGAGGGCATATTTTCACAGTAAAAGGAAGAGAAATGCTTGCTGACGGTTGGAAAGCGTACACGGAGAATGAGCCAAACGACAGAATTCTACCTGAATTAAAGGAAAACGCGGAGTATTTCGTGAAGTCTGTCTCATTAAAAGAGGGAACAACAACACCTCCCGCGCATTTTACGGAAGATTCACTCCTGCACGCGATGGAGACAGCCGGAAAAGAGGAAATGCCTGAGGACGCTGAGCGAAAGGGACTCGGCACACCTGCGACAAGAGCGGCGATTTTAGAAAAACTCATACGAAACGGATTTGTGGAGAGGAAAAAGTCAAAGAAATCCGTCAATTTGATTCCCACACACGCCGCGTTCTCCCTTATCACCGTTCTTCCCGAGCAGCTGAAATCCCCGCTTTTGACCGCCGAATGGGAGTATCGTCTGAAACAAGTTGAGCATGGGGAGCTAAATACGGATGAATTTCTCTCAGACATTGCCGATATGCTCTCAGACCTCACAAAGAATTACCATGCCGTACAAGGCGCAGAGGTACTGTTCCCGTCAGGACGAGACGTTATCGGTCGTTGTCCCAGATGCGGGAGCGAGGTTACAGAATCAAAGAAAGGCTTCTTCTGCGAGAACACACAATGCCGTTTCGGAATGTGGCGCGACAACAAGTTTTGGAAAAGCAAGCACGTGACGCTGACAAAAGCACAGGCTTCGGAAATGCTGCAAGGCAGGCGTGTACATATGAAGGACCTTTATTCCGAGAAGACGGGAAAGACATACAACGCATATGTAAAGCTTGACGACAACGGAGAGTTTGTACGCTACCGTATGGAGTTTGACAGGGGGAGCGGCAAATGAATCTAACTCCCGCCGAAAAAGAGACGATTATCTTAACGTCCGAAGCGGACAATACTGCGAGTGTGTATACATACGATTCTCGCCTTATACGAAAACTCAAGCGTCTTCATAAGCTGTTCCCCGACAAAATCCACCCGATAAAGGAAGAAAAATACGGTGCGGTAAATTACACGGTGCCGAAAAGCTGTATCGTGATTTACCCTCCGCATACGGGAGAATGGAAAAAGAAAGCAAGAGAACGTGCAAAGATAACGGGATTTAAGTCAAAGAGTAAATCTACATAATCGAATACTGCCCTTGCACGTGCTGTTATCATTCAGCCATGCAGGGGCTTTTTTTGTTTGCGAATTCAAAGAAGGAGGTAGCAATGCCCGAGACAAAATACACATCCTACGCCGAACTTGCCGAGAAAACATTGCGGCAGATAACGGAAAACACCGACAACTGGACTGCTTTTCTTGCGTCATGCGCGAATCTGTACAAGTACCCGTTTACCGACCAGCTCATGATATACGCCCAAAGACCTGACGCTACAGCCTGTGCGGATTTTGATACATGGAACAAGCGCATGGGACGGTACGTGAAGCGTGGTTCAACCGGAATCGCACTGATTTACGACAGCCAAAATACACCGAAGCTACGGTACGTGTTTGACATAGCCGACACGGGAGCACGGGAAAACACTCCTGAATTTCACCTGTGGCAGTGCGATAGGGAACAAGTTGACGCGGCTCTTCGTGCAGCATACGGAGTTGAAACAGGAGAGACTTTCAGCAAAATCGAATCGGTGTCAGAGACGCTTGCCGCGGAATACTGGACGGAGCACAAGCGTGACATTGCCGGCATCATTGTGGAATCTTTTCTGGAGGAGTATGATATAGATACGGTATTCGTTCGTTTCAGACAGGCTGCTACGGCGAGCATGACATACGCAGTCTTGCACAGGTGCGGTATGAATCCGGATATGTACATGGACAGCGAGGATTTTTGCTCGATTGTTGAGTTCAACACACCGGAAACTGCGACAGCGCTCGGTACTGCCGTAAGTGAAATGAGCGAAAAGATACTGAGGACGATAGAGAAAACCGTAAAAAATGCAGAAAGGACAGAGAAACATGAAAACAGAGCTGACTTACACGAGCGTAGGAGAATACAGTCTCCCGAATTTGAAGCTGAGCGGAACGGAGGAGATCGGGAAGTACGGCAGAATGAGGAGGGAATACCTGAAAACACACCGTCCGATACTCTACAACAAGCTCCTGCTCTCGGAGAAACTGTACGCGCATCTTTCGGAGATAGACAGGACAGCGCAGGAGAGAACAGAGCGGATAATGAACGAGCTGACAGTACAGAACAACGTGAACGAGAAGATGAAGGAGGAAAATCCGATGCTTTGGGTGCAGATGATGAACAACCTGAAAGCCCAAGCGGAAGAAGTGATCCTGACCGAGCTGATCTACAGCTGACAACAAGCGGAGAGCAGATAAGCCTGTTTGACGGAATAGCTTTCCCGACGGAATCGGAACAAATCGAATACATAGACAAGGCGGAGACGGCAGCGTTTTCCGCTTTTTCTTTGTCTCAGGACGACATAGACACAGTTCTTCGCTATGGCGGCAACGCGGACGACAGCAGAATGCGTATCACAGCGGAATTCATGAAAGACAAACCGACGGAAGCACACGCGGAATACCTGAAATCTTTGTTCCGAGGAGGCAACGGATATAGAGTAAACGGTCGGGACATTGCATCATGGTACGCCGACGACGGAATTCGTATTGCGTCGGGGAAACAGGCGGAAAATGTACGCTATGTGCAGGTTATCTTGTGGACGGACGCGGCAAAACGGATAGATGAGCTTTTAGAAGCGGGAGAATTTGCGACAGAAAGCGAGCTTGCGGAAGCGGCGGGGGAGCTTGTGTATTTGCAGAGAGACATTCGCGAGGACGTGCGTGACAAGTATTTTGACAAATCGTGGTTTGAGGGCATATTCAGCGAGTCATGCGACCGTATTGCGGATATGCTATCGGACAACTCCATGAGGAATATTGTCACGGATGCTGCGTCAAGGTTCGCTGAGGACTATGCGAGAGACAAAAGCCTGCTCCTTTTCCATTATCACAAGCCGGAGGAAACAGCGCGGAAACTGCGTGAACTCTCCGACATGAAGCGCACATTTCGTGGAGGACTGACAGAAATGCCGCCTGCGGAAGAATTTATCACGGAGGACGAGATAAATCATGTGTTCTCAGGTCGAGGCAGTGGCGTCTCCGGCAGCAGGGCGAGAATATACGAGTATTTCACAGCGGAGCATACAGCAAAGGAAAAACAGGACTTTTTGAAGAATGAGTACGGCACAGGGGGACATTCTCACGCGTTGTCGGGTTCTTCGAGAAGCAGCGAGTGGCATGACAGCAAGGGGATTCGACTGCAAAAGAGCGGCTGTCATGACGTGCAGATCTCCTGGCAGAATGCAGTGAATCGGATACAAAATCTCATTCAGAGCGAGAGATATTTTAAGCCGGAAGTAAAGGATGTTCCGAGAACTGTTGAGACTGAACCTGAGGTGGTGCCTGATAGAGAACCTGTTCCGGTACAGAATTACCATATTAATGACGACACGCTCGGCGAAGCAGGTCCAAAAGCAAAATTCCGCATGAACATGGACGCGATATATGCCTTAAAAATCATTGAAAACGAAAACCGAAACGCTTCTCCCGAAGAACAGGAGACTTTAGCAAAATACGTCGGCTGGGGAGGTATTCCGGAGGCTTTTGACGCAGACAATTCCTCATGGATTCGCGAATACAAGGAGCTGAAAGCTGCGCTGACCGATGAAGAATACGCTGCTGCACGTGCTTCCACGCTGAACGCTCACTACACAAGCCCTACCGTCATCAAAGCAATCTACGAAGCCGTGGGCAACATGGGATTTCAGACAGGCAACATACTGGAGCCTTCAATGGGAGTCGGCAACTTCTTCGGTCTTCTGCCGGAATCCATGCAAAACAGCAGGTTATACGGCGTGGAGCTTGACTCAATTACAGGCAGAATCGCGCGGAAGCTGTATCCGAAAGCGGACATAACCGTGGCGGGATTTGAGACGACTGACAGGCGGGATTTCTTTGATTTGGCTGTGGGAAACGTGCCTTTCGGAAACTACAAAGTGAACGATAAGGCGTACAACAAGCTGAATTTCTCCATACACGACTACTTTTTCGCGAAAACACTCGACCAGGTTCGTCCCGGAGGAGTTATCGCGTTCATCACCTCGCGTTACACGATGGACAAGCAGTCAAATGAAGTCAGAAAATACGTTGCGGAACGTGCGGATTTGCTCGGCGCGATACGTCTGCCGAACAATGCCTTTAAGAAAAACGCGGGTACGGAGGTGGTGTCGGACATCATCTTTTTGCAAAAGCGCGACAGACCGCAGGTAATCGAACCCGACTGGATATATCTCGGTCAGACAGACGACGGATTCAGTGTAAACAGCTACTTTATCGACCATCCCGAAATGGTTCTCGGAAGATTTGCGGCGGAATCTACACAGTACGGTAAGCAAGACTACACTGTTGAACCGACCACGGAAATCCCGTTTGCCGATCAGCTCCATGAAGCGATACAGAACATCCGCAGAACATACAAAGAAGCGGAACTGCCGGATTTAGGGGAGAATGAACACATCGACAAAACTATCCCCGCAGACCCTAACGTGAAGAATTACAGCTATACCGTGGTAGACGGCGAGGTATACTACCGCGAAAACTCCGTCATGGTTCAGCCGAGATTGAATGCCGCCGCAAAAGAACGAGTGAAAGGCATGGTGGAACTGCGAAATTGTGTGCAGAAGCTGATAAATCAACAGCTTGACGGCGCAACAGATGAAGAAATTAAGCAGACTCAAGAACAACTCAATTCTTTGTATGATGGATTTACCGCCAAATACGGACTAATCAACGACCGCGCAAACCGTCAGGCGTTTTCTGATGATTCTTCGTACTACCTTCTCTGTTCTCTCGAAATTCTTGATGAAGAACAAAAGCTAAAGCGAAAAGCGGATATGTTCAACAAGCGTACGATAGGTCAGAACATCATCGTAACGTCCGTTGACACCTCCGCTGAAGCTCTTACGCTGTCGATATCCGAAAAAGCGCGTGTTGATATGGAATACATGATGAATTTAACGGGTAAAAGCGAGAATGCAATTATTCAGGAACTGCGCGGAGTGATATTTCGCTTGCCTGAATCTCCCGAAACTTATGTTACAGCGGACGAATACCTATCCGGCAATGTCAGAAAAAAACTACGTCAGGCGGAAGAGGCTGCTTTGCTTGATTCTTCCTATTCCGTGAATGTGGAAGCACTGCGAGCCGCACAGCCGAAAGACCTTGACGCGAGCGAAATTGAAGTACGTCTCGGCGCAACTTGGATTGACAAAGGATATGTGCGGCAGTTCATGCTTGAGCTTCTCGACCCGCCGTTTTATCTGAGAAGAAAAATCGGACTTGAATACTCCGAATTCACAGCGGAATGGAACATATCCGGCAAGAGCGTGGACTCCGGCAACATCAACACTTACTACACATATGGTACGGACAGAGCGAACGCATACAAGATATTGGAAGACACGTTGAATCTGCGTGACGTGAGAATCTACGATACAGTCACAGACCCCGACGGGAAAGAGAGGAGAGTGCTAAACTCCAAAGAAACGACTCTTGCGGGACAGAAACAGCAGGTAATAAAGGACGCGTTTGCCGAGTGGATATGGAAGTCCCCCGACCGCCGTCGCGCACTTGCGGAAGGCCTTGTCATGCGTGAGGTTATCCTCGTACATCGCGTACAGAATCCTGCGGTGCACGGGCTTTAAGCCGTCGCGCACATCCGGCAGCGCACGCCCGATGATAACGCTCATCGCGTACTCTATATAGCTTGTCTTCATCTCGCCGACCAACTCCGACCGGACTATGTGCTGCTCGGGAAATGCGATGTCCTCAGGTTTGTAATCCTTATT
>ENA-OROD01003193-OROD01003193.1-human-gut-metagenome-genome-assembly--contig:-NODE-3193-length-11056-cov-4.179984_pt1 | contig 11056 bp, 12 predicted proteins | sample MGYA00242123_ERZ509038 | MGnify/ENA primary metagenome ERZ509038 (study PRJEB26280, sample SAMEA2338719) | human gut metagenome | biome: human gut; feature: human-associated habitat; material: faeces... | reverse complement strand
GACAATGATATCTGGGTAACGGATGTCACTTTCGGATTTCATACAGCGGTCGATATCGCAACCGATGTTGTGGACCGGATCCATACGACAGCGAACAGTCATGGTCGGATCATGGTCATAGAGCTGATGGGAAATAAGGCCGGCTGGCTTACGCTCTATGCCGGAATCGCCGGCGGCGCGGATATTGTACTTTTGCCGGAGATCCCTTACAGCATCGACAGTGTTATCGCATCCATTGAGCGAAGAATCTCCAATCACCGCAGCTTTACGATCATCGCGATCGCGGAAGGCGCATATGATAAGGCGCTGGCTGATAAAAAACGCAAGGAACGCGCACAGGTCCTGAAGGATGGAAACTTCCCGTCGGTTTCCTATTATCTGGCCAATCAGATTCAAAGCCGCACCGGTCTAGAGACACGGGTTGTCGTGCCGGGGCATTATCAGAGAGGCGGTTCCCCTTCTCCCTATGACCGTATCCTCTCGACACAGTTCGGAAGCTATGCTGCCCATCTGATTCAGGCAGAAAATTATGGACAAGCCGTCGCGATGAAGAACGGACAGATCACCTGCAATCCTCTGAAGGATATCGCGGGCAAGACCAAATTTGTCCCCAAGGATCACCAGATGATTCATTGCGGCAGAGATATTGGTATTTCTTTCGGAGAATAAAATAAAAGAAGATCCGGACTGTGTTTCTGCACAGATCCGGATCTTTTGATTTTAGCCGAAAACGCCAAGATGCTCCAGGAGGATTTTGACTCCGATCAGAATCAGTACGATTCCTCCGAAGATCTCTGCCTTAGCCTTATACTTGGTGCCGAATACATGACCGATCTTAATACCGACAGCTGACAGGATAAATGTGATGCTCCCGATAAAACATACAGCTGGAACAATATCTACCTGCAGGAACGCGAAGGTCACACCGACGGCCAGAGCGTCGATACTGGTCGCGATGGCCAGGAGCAGCATGGTTTTAACATCAAAGGAGTCATTACATTGCTCTTCGTCCTTACTATTGGCTTCCCGAATCATGCTGATGCCGATCAGAGCCAAAAGAACAAAGGCAATCCAGTGGTCAAAGTTCTTGATATACGACTCAAACTGCGATCCGAGAATGTATCCCAATGTCGGCATGATTGCCTGAAAAATGCCAAAATACGCTCCGGCCAGAACCATATGCTTTACTTTAAGCTTCTGGACGGAGAGGCCCTTACAGACTGACACCGCAAAAGCATCCATGGACAATCCGACTGCAATCAAAAAAAGTTCCCATAATCCCATAATCTTTCTACATCCTCCTAAAATATGTATAATATTGTTGCTATTAGCATCCTGTCATAATGCGGATGATCTCACGGTCTGTCTCACGCATACCATCGCGCCCCAAACGGCATACATTGTGGATGGTATTCTCTACTCCCTTAGAAAGAATACCGTCCCCACCGCAAAACTGCTGTCCGGCTTGATACATTTGCCAGCCGAAGATCCCAGCCTCCACAGAAGAAGCGATCTTGGCCGCACAAGATGGTTTGGCGCCGTCGCAGACAATACCGGAGACGATAGCCAGAGCATTGACTAAAGTATGCGCGATTCCGCGGTAATCCGCTCCTTCCATATAGGCAATCCCGCATCCGGCGCCGCACCCGGCGCTGACAGCACCGCAATAGGCAGACAGCCGTCCGATGCCAGTCTTCTGGTGGATTGCGATCAGATTGGAGAGAGTCAATGCCCGATATAAGGTATCCTGCGGAATCTGCCGTTCTCTGGCATAGATGATGAGGGGGACACTTACGGTAATGCCTTGATTGCCGCTTCCGGAATTGATGATGACCGGAAGCTCACAGCCGCTCATTCTGGCATCCGAGCCTGCCGCGGCCTGCGCGCGTGCGCGCACACGCACATCGTCGCCGCGCGTTTCAAGAAGCGTCTTGCCTATCGATGCGCCGTAGTTTCCGCGCAGCCCCTCCTCGCTTATGGCGAGGTTATAGTTTATCTGCCGTTCGAGCATATCCCGAACATCCTCAATGCGAACGGATTCGGCGAAATCGAGAATGTCGTGAACATTCAGCACGCTGCGGTCGGTCTCGCTGCCTGCCGCCGCGTTTTCGTCCCTTTTGAGCAGCACCTGCCCGTTTTTCTCGATGAGCACAATGTTCGTGTGATAGTCGCATATGCGAAGGCGCACACTGTCGGTGCCCTTGTACATGTGCAGATCAATGTCCAGCAGCTTTCCGCTTTCGGATTTCATGACGGTCATCTGACATTCGTCCATGAACTTGCCTATCTGCGGTATCTCCTCGGGCTTTACAAACGACAAGACCTCAAGCTGCTTGTCCGCATCGCCCACGACCGTTCCGGCTGCAACGGCGGCTGCAATGCCCTTCAGGCCGCCAGTATTCGGAACGACAACGCTTTTAACGTTTTTGATTATGTTGCCGCTTATGACGATGTCGATCTTATCCGGCATTGCGCCGAGGGTCTGCCTTGCTTTTGCCGCGGCGTAGGCCATTGCGATAGGTTCTGTGCAGCCCATTGCAGGCAGCAACTCTTCACGCAGGATTTGCAGATACTGCGAATATTTAACATCGCTGATTTCCATTTTTCTTCCCTCCGGGTGTAATTCTCTCCTTTACAAGTATACCATCAAAAATTTAAATTGCATAGCGTTTTCAATGGTTTGTGAACATCTTGTCGAAAAAAGCTTGAAATGGCATACAACCGTGTGGTATACTGGCCACACAGTTAAGAGGGTAAATTGGGGATGTTATTTTGATAGGTTATTATAATTACACGGTATGGCTGACTTTTGTCGGAATGCTGTCATCCGTTGTAGGTATGGGCTTTGCCGTGCAGGGCAAAATAATTGCCGCTGTCATATGCCTTATGTTCTCCGGCTTCTGTGATATGTTCGACGGTATAGTTGCAAGAACAAAGAAGGATCGCACGGATGAGGAAAAGCGCTTCGGCATCCAGCTCGATTCGCTCAGCGATATTGTCTGCTTCGGAGTTCTGCCGTTTGTCATCGGTGTGTGCAGCGGAGCAAGGGAGTGGTGGCAGATAGCCATAATGGCGCTGTTTGCGCTTGCGGGACTTATAAGGCTTGCGTATTATAATGTCACCGAGGAGACACGTCAGCAGCATACGGACGAAAAGCGCAAGCATTATCTCGGCGTTCCGATAACCTCATCGGCGCTGACTGTGCCGTTGCTGTTCTGCTTCCGAGGACTTTTGGCCGGTGCGTTTCCCATAGCGTATACTCTGCTCCTGCTTGTAAACGGAGCGCTGTTTGTCGTGCCTGTCCAGGTCAAAAAACCGAGCAAGACCGGCCTTGCCGCTATGCTCGTCATCGGTGTGATATGCACGGCTCTGATCCTCATATTTAAGTAAGACTCCCATAACATTTTAACAAAAAGCCGCGTTCGGATGAACGCGGCTTTTCGCTGTGTATTCATTATCTGACGGCAGGCTCGAAGGCTTCCTTGCCGTGGTTGCAGATCGGGCAGACGTAATCGTCGGGCAGCTCGCCGTCGCACTCGACGAAGTGGTCGCACACGGTGCAGACATAGCCCTTGACGGGCTGTTTGACCTCGGGAACGATGTGTTCGAAGTCCTCCTTGCCGTGCTTGCACAGGGGGCATACAAAGTCGTCGGGCAGCTCGCTTCCCTCGTGGAAGTAGCCGCAGACCTTGCAGACGTAGCCCTCGCCCTGAGCCGGAGCAGGATTTTTCTTGGGCTTTATGTGAGCATGGTAGTAGCCGTAGGTGCAGCTGGGAGCCGCGGACAGCACCTTCGCCTCAACAACGTTTGCAACGTAAAGCACCTGAGTTTCAACGTCAACGACGTCGATTATCTCACAGGAGAGAACTGCGTTGGTATATTTCGTGACATAAGCAAGGCCGTTTGTCATGCGGTCAAGGTCGGAAAAGTCTGCAAACTTGTCAACATCGCGCCCGCTCTGGAAGCCGAAGTGCTGGAACAGGCTGTAGGGAGCGTCCTCGGTGAGGATGGAGATATTGAATTTTCCTGCCTTTGCGACCATGTCGCAGGTGTTATTTTTCTTGATGACGGAAATTGTGATCTTCTTGGGGTCGCCTGCTGCGACCTGACCTGCGGTGTTTATGACGCAGCCGTAGTCCTTGCCGTCAACGTTCGTGGTGAGGATCTCAACACCGTAGCTGAACTTGTTGAATGCGGCGTTGTCAACGTCAAGCGCCTGACCGATAGGCTCTGCCGGGGCTTCAAATACGGGGAGCGCGGGACGAATATCGGCGGCGATGGCATCGGCAAGCGCATCAAGCTCTGCCAGCTGTGCCTCGGTGACGTCGGACTTGAGCGAAACGGTCTCGCCGATAAACTCGGTGCCGCGCAGCTTTGAAAGCTGATCCTTCATGAGCTTGCCGCTGGTTGCCGCCCACGAGCCGTTTTCCAGAATGGCGATCTTGCGGCCCTGAAGATTGTGGTTTACTATGTCGTGAACGAGGTTTTCCATCGTGACGAATATTCCGGCGTTGTAGGTCGTTGACGCAAACACAAGGTGGCTGTATCTGAACGCGTCGGAGACGATGTACGATGCCGGGGTCACGGAGGTGTCGTATACCTTGACCTTTAAGCCGCGCTCGACGAGCTTGCAGGCGAGAATGTTCACGGTGTTTTCCGTGTGGCCGTAGACCGAGGCGTAGGCTATCATGACGCCGTTTTCCTCGGGGGTGTAGGAGCTCCACTTGAGGTACTTGTCGAGAAAATCGCCGAAGTGACTGCGCCATACAAAGCCGTGCAGCGGGCAGACGTAGTTAAGCTCAAGTCCGGCCGCCTTTTTCAGAACTGCCTGGACCTGTGCGCCGTATTTGCCGACGATGTTCGTGTAATAGCGGCGGGCTTCGTCAACGTAATCTGCGAAGAAATCGACCTCGTCGTTGAACAGATGTCCGTTGAGCGCGCCGAAGGTGCCGAAGGCGTCGGCCGAGAAAAGCATTTTGTCGGTCAGATCGTAGGTCATCATGACCTCGGGCCAATGCACCATCGGAGCCATGACGAAGGTGAATTCATGCCTGCCGGTGCTTAGCTTGTCACCCTCGGCAACGATGTGGTACCTGAGCGTGTCCGACAGGGTGAAGAACTGCCCGAGCATGGTCTTTATCTTCGCGTTGCAGACGATGGTGACCTCGGGGTGACGCAGGGTAAGCTCCTCTATCGTTGCCGCGTGATCCGGCTCCATGTGGGAAATGACAAGATAATCGAGCTGCCTTCCGCCCAAAGTGTGGGCGAGGTTTTCAAAAAACGTGCGGCTGACGGCCTTGTCAACGGTGTCGAACAAAACGGTCTTTTCGTCATTGAGCAGATATGCGTTGTAGGAAACGCCGTCGGGAACGCCGTAAACGCCCTCAAAGCAGGCAAGGCGGCGGTCATCCGCGCCGACCCAGGTCAGATCTTCGGTAACTTTTCTGGTGCAGTACATAGTAAACCTCCCATATTTGTTTTTATGATATAATATTATCCTTTTTCACGGCAAAAAGCTGTGGCGTATACCACAATTGTGTGATATAATCATTCAAAAATCGTCTATAGAGGTGAAATCAGCAATGGAGCTTCAGAATGTTGAGCTTTTCAAGGGCGTAACATGCGCGAGCATCGACGCGATGATGAGCTGTTTCCGTCCCGAGGTGCGCAAGTTCAAAAAGGGCGATACCATACTTGTTTTCGAGCCGGAGGTGAAAAGCCTGTGCGTTCTTCTTTCGGGCAAGGCGCATCTTTACTGCGTGGACAGCGAGGGCGAATATACGCTGCTTGAAAACTACGTGGAAAACGATATCTTCGGCGAGGTGTTCACCATGCCGTACAGCGGCCTGGGCTACGTCGCGGAGGCCGATTCCGACTGCAGCGTCATGTTTTTCAAAATGAGCACGCTTTACGGAAGATGCCCAAATGCATGCGAGCATCATACGAAGATAACCAAAAACCTTTTTGGACTTTCGGCTAAAAAGGCGCAGATGATGGCCCTGCGTATCAACATGATAAGCAAAAAAACAGTCCGGCAGAAGCTTATAAGCTATTTTGAATACCTTGCCGAGAAAACGGGCAGCACAAGCTTTGAAACGGAGCTGAGCCTGTCGCAGCTTGCAAACTATCTGTGCGTTGACAGGACAAGCCTGATGCGCGAGCTGCGCCTGATGCGCGAGGAGGGGCTCATAAGCTCCAGCGGAAGAAAGATAAATATGCTGAACATATAGAGCTTTACAGGAGGAATAGAGACATGGGCAGCTTTATAGTAACGACGGATTCCGGCTGCGATCTGCCGCTGAGCTTTTGCAGCAGCCGCGGCATAATTCCGCTTAAGATGAATTATGCCATCGGAGATAAGAACTATACAGACACGATGGACCCCAAGGATCTTAAATCGTTTTATGACGGAATGAGATCAGGCGACACTCCGAAAACGAGCCAGGTGACGCCGTATCAGTTCACGGAATTTTGGACGCCGCTGCTTGAAAAAAAGCAGCCGATCATTCACATTGCGCTCGGCAGCGGGATCTCGGGCACATGGGCCAATGCCGTTTCGGCAGCCGATATGCTTATGCAGGATCATCCGGATGCCGACATAAGAGTTATCGACTCAACCCTTGCATCGGTAGGTTACGGAATGCTTGCCATTCTTGCCGCCGATCTGCGCGACTGCGGCAGCAGCGCCGACGAGTGCCAGATGCAGCTTGAGAAGGTCAAAAGCAATATAAACACTTACTATACGACCGGCGACCTGACCTACCTTTACCGCAGCGGCAGAGTCAGCCGCACCGGCATGGTCATAGCCCACGCATTGAACATCTGGCCGATACTCAATCTCGACCTTGACGGACATCTTATCGTCCAGGCTAAGGAGCGCGGCAAAAAGAAAACCATCGAGCGTATACACAGGATCATAAGCGAGCTGTGCGTCGATCCCGAGGATCAGACGCTTTACATCTGCCACTCGGATATCGCCGAGGAGGCCGAGCAGTTCGGTGAGGATATCAAAAAGGAATTCGGTTTCCGCGACGTGTTTTACACCTATATCGGAACGACCATCGGCTCAAATTGCGGACCCGGACTTATGGCGGCGTTTTTCGTCGGCAAAAAAAGAACGAACTGAGAGGAAAAGAATATGAACGTTGATTACATTGATTTTAAAACCGTCAGCCTCACAAGCAAGCTTGACACGAGCATCGGCACCGAGCTTCAGCTTACTCAGACCGGCAAGGTATCCGTAAAGCTCCCCGAGGAGTGGAGCGGCTTTGCGTTTTTGTATCTGAACATAGTTATCCACGATCCCGAGGATAAGTATTTTGTGTTCGATATCACCACAGAGACCGTCATAAAGCTGCCCGACGACGTCAAGGAATTCTCGGAAGAGGCAATGAATGCCGGCATGGAGATAGCGCAGAGCAAGACCTTTGAGGCTATCCGCGGCATTTCCGTCGCAATGGGCATAAACGAGCTTGATCTGAGCGGTAAGTGATATGAAGGAGCCGACGCTTGTTATAATGGCTGCCGGAATGGGCAGCCGGTTCGGCGGACTAAAACAAATACCCGCCGTTGATACCGAGGGGCATGCGATAATAGATTTTTCGCTTTTTGATGCTTACCGTGCAGGCTTTCGCAAGATCGCGTTTATTATAAAGCGCGAGATTGAGGAGAGCTTCAAGGCTGCCGTCGGTCTTCGCATGGAAAAGTATTTTGACGTAAAATATGTCTATCAGCAGCTCGACAAACTGCCAGAGGGCTACATGGTCCCCGAGGGAAGGGAAAAGCCCTGGGGCACGGGACATGCGGTGCTCTGCTGCCGCGGCGTCGTGGACGGACCGTTTGCGGTCATAAACGCCGATGATTTTTACGGCGCCGGGGCGTACAAGGCAATGTATGATTTCCTCAGCGGCGACAGGGAGCAGAGCGAGTACGCCATGGTGGGCTATAAGCTGCGCAATACCGTCACTGAAAACGGCTCGGTCGCTCGCGGAGTGTGCGATATCGAAAACGGATATCTTGTCGATATAACCGAGCGTACGCACATCGAAAAGCGCGGCGCGGATGCTGCCTACACAGAGGACGGGGAGACCTTCGTTCCGCTGTCGGGTGATGCGACCGTGTCCATGAACTTCTGGGGATTTTCACCCATGATGCTCGAGCAGCTCAATGCGCGCTTTCCGGCGTTTTTGGATAAAAATCTGCCCGTCAATCCGCTCAAATGCGAATATTTTCTGCCTTTTGTCGCCAACGAGCAGCTAAAAGAGGGACTTGCCACGGTAAAAATACTCGATTGCAGCGAAACGTGGTACGGCATGACCTACCGCGAGGACCTCGACTCGGTAAAGCTCGCAATAGCCGACATGAAATCACGCGGAGTATATCCCGACAAGCTCTGGAAATGAGAAATCGCCTCAGGTACAATTGCCTGAGACGATTTTTTGCAAAAATTTAAGATGAGCGGCCGTCCTACCGGCGTTGTTTATTTCCCCCAGTCGCCGGATATGCCGTCGGGGGCTTTGACGCGGCGATCGTTTTTGACATGGCCCTCGCGACCGCGATAATCGTTCGGTGCAACGTTTTCGCCCGACGGCAGATCGCCGTGTTTTTTGCTTTTTCTGCTCATAATTATCCTCCCAAAATGCAAAGTATCAGCCCATATATCACGCTGGCGGTGATGCCGTAGACTATAACGGGGCCTGAGATGATGAACATTTTTGCAGCCGTTCCGCTTATTAAGCCCTCGGTTTTGAACTCCAGCGCCGGTGCGACCATGGAGTTAGCAAAGCCCGTTATCGGAACGAGGGTGCCGCCGCCGGCAAAGCGCGCGATGCGATCGTAAAGTCCAAGCCCCGTCAGCAGCGCGCCGATAAAAACGAGAGTTGCCGAGGCCGCGCTTGAAGCTTCCGTTTTGCCGAGGCCGCAGTCGGCGTAGACGTTCAATATCGCCTCGCCTATGCAGCAGATAAGTCCGCCGACAAGGAAGGCCTTCAGGCAATTGCCGAGGCATTTTGAGCGCGGCTGATGCGAGTCGGAATACTGCCGGTATTCGTCGTTTGTCATGTTCATAAGTAAGACCCCAAAAGAAAAATGCATCGGTCGTTACCGATGCATTTATGTTCTCCGAAAAATTTTTGATTATACGTCCAGCGTCAGGTTTTCAACGCCGTTTGCCTCAAATTCATCCATGTATTCGTCCATACGCGAGGTGAGAGCGGCAAGATCGTCGCAGTCCTCGCCGAGATCGCGCCGGGCAAGCTCCTCGGCCAGAATGTCGAAAAACACGGCGTCCTCATAATCGGCGATGGCCTCGTGGATGCCGCCGTCCTCGTATGCGCGCGAGGGGAAAACATGCCCGTGCCACAGCTGAATGAGCGACTTCATGCCGTTTTTTGCGCACAGCGAGAAGATCTTTTCCTGCACTATGTCATAGTCCTCGAAGCGGTCGGTAGTCCTCGTGGAGTTGAGTATCCAGTTGCCGATATACACAAGGTCGAGCAGTCTGCGGAATTCCTTTTCGGTCAGATCTATGTTCAAAGCGTGTGCCTCCGATCATGTTTGTAATTATATTATATCAGATAGACTGCTCCTTTGCCACAATAAAATCCTTGTAATTTTGGCTTACTTGTCATATTATATTATAGTTATAGTTTAATATGGAGATATTATCTGATGGACAACAGACCAATCGGCGTGTTCGATTCCGGCCTCGGCGGCCTGACGGCTGTCCGCAGACTCAGACAGATACTGCCGGATGAAAATATTATATACTTCGGCGACACCGGGCGCATGCCGTACGGCGGACGGCCGCGTGAGCAGATGCGTACCATTGCGCGGCAGAACATAGCTTTTGCCGAGAGCTTTAACGTGAAGGTCATCCTTGCCGCGTGCGGAACAATATCGAGCAATGCACCCGATATTATCGCCGCAAATGAGACAAAGACGATCGGCGTGCTCCTGCCGGGTGCGGAGAGGCTTGCCGCGACCGGCAGAAAAAAGCTTGGCGTTATCGCAACAAAAACGAGTGTAGAAAGCGGCGCGTTCCAGCTCGGCGTCAGCCGCTTTGCTCCGGATGCGAAGATAACGGCAGTCGCCTGCCCGGACTTTGTTCCCATGATCGAAAGCGGACACTATCTGCCGGATGATCCGATGGTGCAGCGCATCGTTGCGCAGTCGCTCGAGCCGCTCAAAAACGTCGGCGCGCTGCTGCTCGGCTGTACCCACTATGGACTTATATCCGATGCGATAAGCGCATATCTCGGACCGGATACGATCCTCGTCGGAGCGGCGGACGCTTCGGCGGAAACGACGGCGCGCTATCTGCGCGACTGCGACATGCTCGCATCCGGCGGCGGCAGCGAGAGCTATTACACAAGCGGCAGCACGGCCGATTTTGAGGCTCTGGCGCCCATTATGCTCGGCTACGGGCTTAAAAGCGCCGTGAACCATGTCGAGCCGTTTGCGCTGGACTGATGAGGACAATAAAATGAATGCAGTTATTAAGATAACCGGTGTGCAGGGCTTTATGCAGCCCGATGCGGAGACGGTCGAATTTGTCACCGACGGCGTTTACTGCCGCACCGAGGACGGATATCAGATATTTTACCATGAAAGCGCGCTGACCGGCCTTGCAGGTACGAGCACAACGGTGGATATAACGTGCGACGCGATCACCGTTGAGCGCAAGGGTGTGCTCAACACGAAAATGGTGTTTCGCGAGGGCGAGAAGGACAGGTTCCTTTACGATACGCGCTTCGGAAGCGCGACGATGGGCATTGAAACGCGCAAGGTCGCCGCAAGCTTTGACGATTACGGCGGAGATCTGAGCATCGACTATGTGGTCAACATGGAGCACACCGTCGCAAGCAGAAATAAACTGAATATGAGCGTAAGGCTCAGAAGCTGAGAGGATAGATAATATGGCAAACATGATACAGAAAGCAAAACAGCAGGTCACGGAGCTTGTTACCGAGGCATACCTCGCCGCGGCGGAAAAGGGCGAGCTGCCTGCCGGACTTACGCTCAACGGCAGCGTCGAGATACCCAAGGACACAGCAAA
>ENA-OROD01003191-OROD01003191.1-human-gut-metagenome-genome-assembly--contig:-NODE-3191-length-11060-cov-13.005452_pt1 | contig 11060 bp, 9 predicted proteins | sample MGYA00242123_ERZ509038 | MGnify/ENA primary metagenome ERZ509038 (study PRJEB26280, sample SAMEA2338719) | human gut metagenome | biome: human gut; feature: human-associated habitat; material: faeces... | reverse complement strand
GTGGCGCTATTGCCTTTGACAGCACGCTGCAAAAAATGAAGTGCCCCTACTGCGATTCCGAATTCGACGTTGCTGCCATCGAGGCTGCCAATGAGGCTCAGAATAAAGCTGCCGACGATATGAATTGGGGCGCCGTAGGGGAGAAGTGGAGCGAGGACGAAGCCTCAGGCATGAGGGTGTATGTTTGCAACTCCTGCGGCGGCGAGATAGTCGCCGATGAGACCACGAGCGCCACTCAATGTCCTTACTGCGGCAATCAGGTGACGATGAAGGGTCAGCTCTCGGGCGACCTGCGCCCCGATCTGATAATCCCGTTCAAGCTCGATAAGAACGCCGCAAAGGATGCGTACAAGAAGCATATCGGCAATAAAAAGCTGCTGCCGAAGCTCTTCAAGGAAGAGAATCATATCGACGAGATAAAGGGAGTATATGTGCCCTACTGGCTCTTTGACTGCGACGCCTCGGGCTCCGTAACATTCAGCGGAACTCAGGTCCAGCACTGGAGCGACGACGACTATGATTACACGAGAACCTCTTATTATGACCTTCACAGGAACGGTCAGGCAGCCTTCAGAGCGGTCCCCGTCGACGGCTCGTCCAAGATGGCGGACGATCTGATGGAATCCATCGAGCCTTTTAATCTCAGCGAGGCGGTCGACTTCAAGGCAGCTTACCTTGCGGGCTATCTCGCCGACAGATACGACGTTTCGTATGAGGAGAATACTCCGAGGGCGAATGAAAGAGTGCGCGACAGCATGATACAGTCGATGAGAGAGACGACGAGGGAGTATTTATCCGTCACGCCCAAGAGCACAAATATCGCCGTCAACGGCGGCAAGGTGCGTTACGCGCTCTACCCTGTGTGGATACTCAACACCACCTACAAGGGCAGCAAATATATATTCGCAATGAACGGTCAGACCGGCAAGCTGGTCGGCGACCTGCCGCTTGATAAGGGCGCTTTCTGGAAGTGGTTCGGCATCCTCGGCGCGGGTCTTTCCGCCGCCTTCACCGGCCTTGCATATCTGTTCTGGGGGGGAGCATTATGAGAAAAAGATTTTTTGCATTGCTCCTGACACTTGTGCTGCTTGCGCTTACGGCAGTGCCCGCGTTTGCGGCGACTTTCTATGTTTATGATGATGCTTCCGTTTTCACCGAGGATGAGACGGCGCAGCTGAATATCCTCGGCAGAGATATCAGAGACCGATATAATGTCGATGTTATCGTTGCCTACTCCAAGGATTGCGGCGGCAAGGACGCAGATGAATTCGCCCGCGAGGTCTACGGCGAGGAGCACGGCGGCGCGGACGGTATAGTCTTCTGCGTCAATAATTCAAACGGCGACCGCGGCTTCTATATCACCGGCAAGGCAGACGATATCATCACCGAGGACGTCCAGCGGCTCATTCTGAGCGGCGTATACAACGCCGAATCGGTCTATGAAGGCGCAAATATTTATTTCGGATTTGTTGTTTATTATCTCGAAGAGGTGCTCAAGGGCGGCGAGGGCCTCAGCAGGACCATGCCTGCAATGCCCGGCCGGACCGAGGCTGCAAGCGAGCCTGTGTCCGTGATACCCGAGGAGAGGCAGCTTGAGCTGTTTGTCGATAACGCCGAGCTGCTCACGCCCGACGAGCGTGATGCTCTCAACAACAAGCTCGCCGACATCAGCAACGCTCATCAGGTCGAGGTGGCGGTTGTGACGGTCAACTCCCTTGACGGCAAGGGAGTCAAGGAATACGCCGATGATTTCTATGACTACAACGGCTACGGCTACGGTGAGAATGACGACGGCATTCTCCTGCTGCTCGCTATGGATACAAGGGAATGGGCAATAACCACCTACGGCAGCGCCATAGATACCTTCACCGACTACCGCCAGAGCTGCATAATGAATGACGCCGGCGTGCTTGAGGGTTTCGGCAAAAGCAATTTTGACGACGGCTTCAACACCTTTGCCGACGAGTGCAACAGATGGCTCACCGTGACGGCGGAGGGCTACGACGACGACACGGATGATATCGGCTGGCCGTCGGGCTATCTTTCGGATCCCGACACTCCGAAGGATACGATAAAGCAAGCGCGAAAATTCCCCGTAACTTATATCCTGATAGCGATTGCGGCGGGTCTGCTGGTCGCCTTTGTCGTGATGAAGATAATCGCCGCCCCGCTCAAATCCGTCACGAAGCAAAGCGGCGCAAACAATTATATCGTGCCCGGCTCAATGTCCGTGACGAATGCGGGCGACATATTCCTCTACAGCAATGTCACCAGGACTGCAAAGCCCAAAGATAATGACAGCAGCTATTCGGGCGGAGGAAGCTCCACAAATGATAGCTCCTCCGGCAGAAGCCATGGCGGCTCGAGCGGCAGCTTCTGATATAATATGACATAATACAAAAGACCGTACCCCGTGTAAAATCGGGATACGGTCTTTCATTATCGGACGATATACAATAATAAATTATTTCTTGACTGCCGTCGCAGCTTCTTTTTGTTCCTCGGCGCGAGGCTCTTTCTTTATCTTTTCGCCGATGAAGCGCTTTATCTTGTTGCTGGTCGTCTTTTCAAACTCCTTGTCGCGGATGATGACCTTGGATATCTGTTTGTATATCGGCAGCTCCTTGCAGGCATTGCGGATGGAATTCAGCACCTGAGCGGGGGTCTTGCTCTCGGAGAGGAAGACCTCGGCGAGCAGCGAGCTTTCGTTGCCGTTCTCATCCTTTTCGCCGCTGACTATGACCTCGCTGACATAGTCGATGCTCTGGATATAGCTCTCAATCTCCTCGGGATAAATGTTTTTGCCGTTGTTGAGCACGATTATATTCTTTTTCCTGCCGGAGATAACGAGCTGCTCTTTGCTGTTTATCGTGCCGTAGTCGCCGGTGTAGAACCAGCCGTCCTTCAGCACCTGAGCGGTGAGCTCGGGGTTGTGATAATAGCCGAGCATGACCACGTCGCCCTTGACGAGGATCTCGCCGATGCCCTCTTCGTTCGGCTCGTCGATCTTCCACTGGAGGCAGGGCAGCTTGATGCCTGCGGTGCGGTAATCGTTGGCGGCGTCGTTGTTGGCGCATACAAGAGGCGAGCATTCGGTGATGCCGTAGCCATTTATCAGGCTGATGCCGATATTGTCAAAGAATTCGCCGACCTCGGCTCTTATCGGGGCGCCGCCGCAGACTATCTTACGCAGATTGCCGCCGAATATCTCATGCAGGAATGAGAATATCTTCTTGCGCCTGTCGATACCGACCTTGCGCAGACCGTTGCTGAGCTTAACTGCCGAGTCAAACTGCTTCTTTTTGCCCTTTGCCTCGATCTCCTTGATGATGCGGGTGTAGAATTTCTCGGCGATGGCGGGCACTATGTAAATATATTCGGGGTGGTATATCTTGAGATTTTTAAGAATAGCGCGCAGGCTCTCGTTGATGCAGAGCGTTGAATGATGGTGGAATGAGACGAGCAGGTCGCTCACGCTCTCATAGGTGTGGTTGTAGGGCAGCACCGAGAGACCGACCTCAAAGACCGTCGAGACCTGCAAGCCGTAATAAACGCTCGACACAAGGTTGTGTTCGCTGAGCATGACGCCCTTTGACATTCCCGTCGTGCCCGAGGTGTAGACGAGCATTTTCATCCTGTTCGGGTCGCTCTTGAGGGCGAGAAAGGCTGATTTATCGAGCTTTGCGCCCGCGTCAAGGACTTTTTTGAATGAGAGGAATTTGCCGTCGTCCTCGCTGCGGTCGAAGCAGATGAAATACTTGACCCCGCCGAGCGAATCGGCGTTCTCGGCGAAGAGCTGCTCATATCGCTCATCACAGAATACCACCTTGCTCTCGCTGTCGTTGATAAGATGGATTATGTCCTTGCCGGGCAGCTCCCTGTCGAGCGGCACGAAGGCTCCGCTGCATCTGATGGCGGTGAAATAGGCGGTTATCCAGTTCACACTGTTTGCGCCGATGCAGGCGATGTTGCAGTCGCCGAAACCCTCGGATTCGAGAAAAGCGCCGATCGAATATACTCTGTTTATGAATTCCGAGTAGGTCATCGCCTTGATCTCGTCATTCTCCTTGTACTTGTAAGCTATCTTCTGAGGGCACTGCTCAAGTGCGAGCGATATCATCTCGGCAATGCTTCCGAAGGGCTGAACGTCATAATATTTGTACTTTACCTTTGCCATGTGGGGCACCTCTTTTTTCGTGTAGTGATCGGCGTCCTTGCGGCTCGCCGTCAATGTCAATATTCTATAACGCCGCCGCAAATAAGTCACGCTATTAACGCTTTCAAAAAATCTACTCTTGTTTTTTAAAAGTCTACTCGTCGAAAAGCGACTCTACCGTGAGTAGAATCCTAAGATTTTCAACGAAAAAGCGACTTGATTTTCACAGCGGCTTGTTGTATAATCATACTATATTAAATTTCGGCGGAGAGGAGAATGCAGCCGTGACGGAGGAACGCCTCAAGAAAAATATCGCCAAAAATCTCTCCTCGCTCAGAAAGTCCGCGGGGCTTACGCAGGCGGAGCTGGGCGAGAAGCTCACATATTCCGACAAATCAATATCAAAATGGGAGAGGGGAGACGGGCTGCCTGATCTGCTCGTGCTCGACAAGCTGGCGGAGCTTTACGGCGTTACGCTCAACGACATCGTCGGCGACGATACCCCCAAGGTCAAGACCGGCGGCAGGAAGCCGCACCTGACCAACCGTATAATTATCCCGATGCTCTCGGCGGGGCTTGTGTTCCTCGTAGCCTCGATAATCTATTTCGCTCTGAGGCTTGCGGGCTTTGCGGCGGGCAGGATAGGCATAATTTTTCTCTATGCGATACCCGTTGCGTTTATCCCGCTCATAGTTTTTACCTCCCTCTGGTGGCCGCTGCCGCACCGTTTCGTCTGCGCCAGCGGGCTTGACTGGTCGCTCGTGCTCTGCCTGCGGCTGACCTTCCAAACGGAGAGACTTAATTCCATATTTATAATCGCGGCGATAGTCCAGGTGCTCATTATCCTTTGGTTTGTCCTGCGTTATCGCACGATAAAGCGAAAAAAGGCTAAGGGCGGCTCTGCCGAATAGTGTTATTCACCAAAAACGCCGCTGCCGTACTGTGCATGTTTCATAAAAAATATTTACGGTATTGAAAAGACTGTCACTGTGTGATAAAATAAATCGAATATTTCAACGATAGGGAGAGATGATATGGCTTCAAGCGCTAACGCTGTTGCTCAGGCATCCGAGCAGCAGGAGAGGCACCTCGCCGTCCCGAAGGACAGACGCTATGTCGGGACGAAAGAGACAGTGGCTTATATACTCGATGATATTTCCCAGAGCTTTAATATCAGCAAGTATAATGATATTTTTGTTACGGATATTATCAGAGTCGGCCTCAAATTCCAGCAGATAGTTACTTTTGTTATAGGTATTTGGGATATCATCAACGATGTGTTCCTTGCGGCTATCGTCGATAAGACCAGGACCCGTTGGGGTAAATTCAAGCCCTGGCTCGTCGTTTATGCAGGCCCCGGTGTGCTTTGCAGCCTCTTTTTCTGGATGATGCCGCTCGTTTTCGGCGACAGAGGTCTTTATGACGCGTCCAAGTTGGCGTTCTATTTGATATTGCAGCTCTTCACCAACCTTGCGGGCTCCCTTATTGCTATTGCAAGGACGGGTATGACGGCGACCATCACGCCCAATATCATCGACAGGACCCGTCTTATCACTCAGGCAAACCTCCTCTCCGGCTTCGTTGAGAAGGCTCCCGAAATTCTCATGGGCGTGCTCATCGACCTTGTCAGCCGCGGCGTTCTCAAGTTCCCGATGCGTTCGCTTTACGTTACCGGCGGCGTTTTCACCACCCTTGTCAGCGGCGGACTTGCCCTTTACTTCGCATTCGTCTCCAAAGAGAGAGTCATGCAGACGGTCGACCGCCCGAGCATCTTCGCAGGCGTCAAGTCGGTCTTCACCAATAAGCCGCTGCTGCTCATCACCCTTTCCGAGTTCCTCGGTGCGTTCAGCATGAACTCCGGCACCAACTACTACTACATCAACGTGCTCGGCCTTGCCTCGATGACCACCATCGTCGGCATCCCCGGCGCCATCGTTTCCCCGATAAGCTATTCCTACGTTCCCTGGGCGAGATCGAAGTTCTCCACCAAGGCTCTGTGGATAGTCGGCTCCCATATTGATAACCTGCTTATGACCGGCGTTTTCATCGTCGGCTCGATAAACAAGAATTATAAGAAGCTCAGCGCAATGATCCCCGCTTTCATGCTCCGCGAGACCATTTGGATGTTCTTCTACGGCATCAAAAAGGTCATTCCCGAGGAGATGAGAAACGAAGCCATCGACTACGGCGAGTGGAAGAACGGCTACCGTACCGAGGGTATGACGGGCGTTGCAAAGGGACTTGCCACAAAGCTCGTCTCCACCGTCGGTCAGACCATCAAGGCGGCCATCCTCGCGAGGATCGGCTACGTCCAGGGCGCAGGCTTCGGCAACCAGTCCGAGAAGACCGAGTATTCGCTCTTCTGGATGTGCACCATTCTTCCCGTTGTTACGGGCATTCTCAGCATCATTCCGAAGTTCTTCTATGACCTCAACGGCGAGAAGAGAGACAGAATGTACAGAGAGCTTCACGAGCGCCGTAAGGCTATGGCCAACCAGGTCGATGAGTTCAACGACCAGGCGGGCGAGCAGGAAGCTGCAAACTAAAACTCAAGGCTGCCGCATTTATTTGCGGCAGCTTTTTTTCGGAGGTAATTCAAATGACAAAAGGCGATTATGCGAAGCAGCTCTTTGAGAACGGAATGAACTGCGCCCAGGCGGTTTTCTGCGCTTTCTCGGACGAGCTCGGTTTTGATAAGGATACCGCACTGCGTATCTCCGCGGGCTTCGGCGGCGGCATAGGCAGGCTCAGGGAGGTCTGCGGCGCGGTCAGCGGGATGACAATGACCCTCTCTTATAAATTCGCCTGCACCGACCCGAACGACAGGCAGCGCAAGGCAGCGCTTTATTCCTTGATTCAGCGTGCGGCGGGCGAATTCAAGGCGGAGACAGGCTCGATAGTCTGCCGCGAGCTGCTCGGCCTCGGTGGGTCGAGCGCCCCCGTGCCGGAGCAGAGGACGGAAACCTACTATAAAAAGCGCCCCTGCGGCGAGCTTGTGCGCCTCGCGGCCGACATCACGGAGAAATATATCAAAAACGGCGGCGAAATTTAACTTTTTACTTGTAAGAACGCTAAAGATATGATAATATATTAATATACATATTATATGGGAGGATTCTACAATGAAATTGCCCGTAGCAGTCCAGCTCTACTCCGTCAGGGATGAGATGCAGGATGATTTTTACGGAACGATCAAAAAAATGAAAGAATACGGCTATGACGGCGTTGAATTCGCGGGTCTTTTCGGTGAGGAGCCGGCCAAGATCAGGGAATTCTGCAATGAGATCGGCATCGTGCCCATCTCTGCCCATGTGCCATATTACGATATGCTTGCCGACCCCGAGAAGGTGCTCGCCGACTACGCCGAGATAGGCTGCAAATATGTCGCCGTGCCCTATCTGACCGAGGAATGCCGCCCCGGCACCGACGGCTTTACCGCCACCGTCGAGGGCATCCGCAAGATTGCCGAAGCCGCAAAGAAGCTCGGCATTCAGCTCCTCTATCATAACCACGATTTTGAATTCGTTAAGCTCGACGGCGAATACGCCCTCGACGTGCTCTATTCGACCATCCCCGCCGACCTGCTTCAGACCGAGATAGACACCTGCTGGGTCAAGGTCGCGGGCGTCGACCCCTCGGAATACATAATGAAATACGCCGGCAGGTCGCCCGTAGTCCATCTCAAGGATTTCAAGATGAGCGGCGGCAAACACGGCAGCCTCTATAAGCTCATCGGCATCGACGACGGTGAGGAGCAGGAGGAGGAAAGTTCGTTCTCATTCATGCCCGTCGGCCACGGCGAGCAGGATATGCCCTCCATACTCGCTGCCTGTGAGGATGCGGGCGCAAATTGGGTGGTCGTCGAGCAGGATGACCCCGCAAAGGGCGCCACAAGGCTTGAATCGGTCAAACTCAGCAGAGAGTATCTCCAAACTCTGAGCTGGTAATAATATTATTGTGAGGTATTGATATGTCAGAGAATATCCTTGATAAATTCAAAGACGCACCGTCGGACGAAAAAGTCCGTGACTACAGCAAAAAGCTCAAGGTGGGCATCATCGGCACCGGTTGGATAGCCGAGGCTCATGTCAAGGCCTATCAGAAGTGCCCCGACGTTGAGATAGTCGCCCTTGCGGATCTTGTCCCCGGCAAGGCTGAGGCTTTCTGCGAAAGATACAATGTCGGCGACGTTAAATTCTACCCCAGCCACAAGGAGCTTATCGACGCGGGCGAGTGCGACGCAGTCAGCGTCTGCACCTACAACGCGACCCATGCCGAGTGTACCATTTACGCTCTTGAGCACGGCGTAAGCGTGTTGCTTGAGAAGCCCATGTGTGTTACTCTCGACGAAGCCGTCGCTATCTGCAAGGCGGAGAAGGCAAGCAAGGGCGTGCTCTCCATCGGCTTCCAGCCCCGCTTTGACGAGAATATGAAGATGCTCAAGAGAGTCGTGCAGTCCGGTGAGCTCGGCCAGATCTATTACATCCAGACCGGCGGCGGCCGCCGCAGAGGCATCCCGACCCCGTTCGGCACCTCCTTCATTCAGAAGGATACCGCAGGCATCGGCGCCCTCGGCGATATCGGCTGCTACTCACTCGATATGGTCCTCAATTCGATAGGCTACCCGAAGCCGCTCACCGTCTCGGGCTACAAATCCGATTTCTTCGGCAAGAGCCCCAGCTATGAGCATCACGATGTATTCGGCGTTGATGACTTTGCGGCGGCGTTCATCCGCCTTGAGGGCGGCATAATCCTCGACTTCAGGATCGCATGGGCGATGAACCTTGACACCCCGGGTGACACCATCATCATGGGCACCAAGGGCTCGGTCAGAGTTCCCTCAACCGAGTGCTGGAACGGCAGCATCGGCGGCCCGCTCGTCATTTATCACGAGATAGCAGGCGAGCAGATAGAGACCGTTATCCCCGTTAAGGAGAATCATGCGGATTGCTTCGACATTAAGATCCGCTCCTTTGTCGACGCGGTCAAGGAGGGCGGCGAAGCACCCGTTCCCTGCGGTCAGATACTCTATAACCAGGCAATAATCGACGGCATCTCCCGCTCCGCTGACCTTGGCAGGGAGATCGAGATAGTCATTCCCGAAATATAAAATTACGGAGGTAAGTGAAATATGGTATTAGCAGCAGTCGGTAAGAACGGCACCGGCAAGGATTTCTTCCTTGAGTATGTGGCAAAGACCTACGGCTTCCCGATGATCTCCATCGGCGACGTGGTCAGGGAGCTTGCGGCGGCGGACGGCCTTGAGCTGACGAGAGACAATCTCCACGCCACTTCTAAGAAGTATATGACCGCAAACGGCCAGACCTTCTTCCCCGAGCTTATCGTCAAGAAGATCAAGGAGTCCGACAGCCCCAATTTCCTTGTTTCGGGCATCCGTCCGCCTTCGGATATCGAGATATTCAAGAAGGCTTTCGGCGACAAGTTCGTGCTTGTTGACGTTGTAGTGAGCGACGATGAGGTGCGCTACCAGAGAATGCTCGCCAGAGGCTCCGAGAGAGACGGCAAGAGCGTTGAGAAGCTCCGTGAGAACGACCTCCATGAGGAGGAGATATTCCACACCAGCGAGAGCGAAAAGATGGCTGATTATATCCTCAAGAACGATGGCGGCGTTGAAGATTTCTATGCAGCCGTTACCGATTTCTATGACAATTATCTTAAAGAGAAGCTCGCTTGATATTAGGCGGCGCAGTATTTCTGCGCCGTTTTTTGTATGGATAAAAAGGCGGCGGCTTGATGTTGAAGCCCGACCGAGATCGACAAGCATCTTCTTTGTGGTTAAGGCTTCGTCTTTTCTCGGCTTGTACGCTGCGGAGAAAGAAAAAAGAGGACGGTAAGCACCTTGGCGGTGCGTCTGTTTCCTCAAGCAAAAATTTGATGCTGATTTTTATTGCTGTGCAGCGGTGCGTGCTTTTGCGTCTTGCGGCATAGCGGAAAGGAATGGTCATAAAATGAAGAAGAGAATTTTAAGTCTTCTGCTTGTGCTGTGCCTTGCGGTGGCGCTTGTTCCCATGGCGGTCCTTGCGGCAGACGGCGACGGAAAGGCTATCCGAAGCGGGATCGGCGATATCGTCGGTTACAATTCAACAAGCCGGACCTACAACTACATCTATTATGGCACATGGCGCGACAGCCCCATCAAATGGCGCGTGCTGGATACCAAGACCAACACGGGTGAAACAGGCGCGCTGTTCCTGATGACGGACGAATGTCTATACCCGCTTCCCGGCGACTTGTATGCCTGTTATATTCAATTCAATCCGGCGAATAAACCCAACAGACACCTCTGGAAGGACAGTACGCTGCAAGACTGGTTCAAAAACACCTTTTACAGCGGCGAAAACAGCGCCTTTACCTCCGCCGAGCGTGCGCTGATCCCTGCGACAACTCAGGCAAGCAGCGTGTATTCATACAAAGCGCCGAATGATCCCCCGTATTTCCCTCCCATGAGATTCCAGATATGCGCTCTTGAAGCGGAACATGTGTTTGCTCCTTCCATTCAGGATATAATGAATGCGGACTATGGGTTTATTGATTCAACGTCGCGTATCGCGGGGCCGATCGATTCTTCGGGTCGCGGTACGAGGTATTGGCTTCGCTAATTCGAAATCAGCGAACAGCTACCGTTTTGTGTCGGCCATGATGCCAGCCTGAACGGTGATTATGGTGATAACTCGTCTGCGGTTCGTCCTGCGATGAACCTTTCGACCGCAGGAAATAATATTCTCTTTATCTCCGCCGCTGAAGGCGGCAAGCCTGCCGGCGGGCTGGCAGAGATCCCCGAATATACAGGAAACGAGTGGAAGCTGACGCTGAAGGACAGCAGCCGCAGCCTGGAGAAGATCAAGTCCAGCGTCGAAGCCAATGCCTTCCGTCAGCCTCCGAA
>ENA-OROD01003188-OROD01003188.1-human-gut-metagenome-genome-assembly--contig:-NODE-3188-length-11074-cov-2.878301_pt1 | contig 11074 bp, 8 predicted proteins | sample MGYA00242123_ERZ509038 | MGnify/ENA primary metagenome ERZ509038 (study PRJEB26280, sample SAMEA2338719) | human gut metagenome | biome: human gut; feature: human-associated habitat; material: faeces... | reverse complement strand
CGCAAGGGCGTCATGGAGAATATGTCCGGCCGCGGCCGCGTGCGCCTGGACTTCGTCGTGCCGTCGCGCGGACTGTTCGGCTATCGCTCCGAGTTCATGACCGATACCCGCGGCGAGGGCATCATGAGCTCCGTCTTTGAAAAATACGAGCCCGTCAAGGGCGACATCCCCCACCGGGCCTTCGGCGCTCTGGTCTGCTTTGCCGACCGTGACGGTGCAACGCCGCGGGATGCCGCAAAGAAACATATCCGCGAAATTCAGGCGATGCTGATGGATGACGACTGTTATCTGCCCGGTTTCAAACGTCCGGTCAGCGCACTTTGCGCAACTGCCGGGTTGAGCGCGACCTCCGGCGATCCCGAACCGCTGCGCAGCGGGACGGATCGCGACATCGACGGAGAGGTCAATGCATGGGAGGGCGGAGTCGGGGACAGCGTCGAATACGATTTCGGCAAAGAAACTTCCTTCCATGAAATCCGGATTGCGTTTGACAGTGACTTGAAGCGCCGTCCCCATAACATGGTTGCCAATTATTTTGCCGAGGCTGTGAGGTATGAACCTCCGAGAACGCTTGTGAAGGAGTTTCACATTGAAGCGGACGGCAGGGAAATTTTCCGCGAAACCGATAATTATCAGCGGTTTGTGCGTGTAAATGTTCCCGCTTCCGCTTCAAAAGTGCGCCTCGTCATAGACGGCGTCTATGGGGAAGGCAGGAAAAAAGTGTTCGCCTTTGAGGTGAAGTGAGAGAATAGGGGCTGTGAGGAGCCGGTGCCTTTACAGCCCCTTTGACGCATTCTCCGGTTGAGCCGCCGGTTTTCCATACGCATGAAGTGCGTTTTCCGAATGGAGCGGATTTCTTCTCCTGCTCTCTTTTCATGTCGGTTCTGCATTTGCTCTGTACTGTAAATGTATTCCTTTTTTATTGAAAACGCTGCCTTGATGGAATTGCATTCCACTGTTGTCTTACGGAGGTTTTTCTGTCAGCCGATCTTGTCTTTTGAGATGAAGCCGGCGAAACGCCTGCGAGAATCCGTGACGGGGAGCTGATCCAGTGAAAATATTTTCATGGCTGCGCGCACAAGGAGAGGGGAGTCCGTGGTTTTTACCACACCCAGCGGATGGGTGATCAGAGAGGCAAGGTCAAAAATTGCGGTCTCGCTGTCGCTGACCAGATTCCTGCGCACGATGCCGAGAAGAATGCCGTTCTTGTCCAGCACCGGAAAATCATTGCCGTCCGCCGAGGCGATGATTGATTTCCAGTCGGGGGTGTTTTCCGCAGAAATCGGCGTGAAATTCCGGTTGACGAGAAAATCGATTGTTTCGGGATCGTCCGGATTGGATTCCGGCGCATACGCGTCGTCATAGGCGTGCGGGTCCCGCGTGTAAATGGAGCTGTCCTCGAAAAAGACCGTAATGAAGTAGGAAATTGCTCCGACAACGATCAGCGGGATCATCAGTGCATAGCTGCCGGTCATTTCCACGACCAGGAAGATTCCCGTGAGCGGCGCATGAAACGTGGATGTGAAAACGCCGCACATTCCGAGCGCAATGAAATTCGCGTCGTCGGTTTTCTGCCAGTGAAACAGGTGGAAGAACCGTTCCAGAAGAAAGCCGGCAAAGGCGCCCGTAAAGAGGGACGGCGCAAAGAACCCGCCTGAGCCTCCGCATGCGAGCGTGACGGATGTGGCGATGATCTTGATGAGGACAAGCATCCCTGCAAGGAGCAGAACCGAGGCTGTCTGCGAAACTCCCAGAGAGCCGAGGAATGATATCGGCGCGCCGTTCAGGGTATGCTCGCGCAGGAGCTCCTGAATAAAGAAAATACCTTCGCCGGAGAGTGTCGGCAGGAGTAAAATCAGAACGGAGACAAGGAATCCTCCGGCAAGCATCCGCCGTCCGGTTTTCGGGAACCACCGCATGAGTTTTTCGCTGAGTGCGTAATTGGTCCGGATCATGTAGATACCGGTCAGGGCACAGAAGACTCCGAGCACCGCGTAAAGCGGGATCGTTTCGACTGCCCATGCATGGACCGGCATATGGAAGAAAGGCATGCTTCCGAGGGTGATCTGGGCGATCACGGTCGCCGATGCCGCGGCAAGCAGGACCGGCACAAGGGTTCCGATGCTCATCTGCGGCAGAAGCACCTCGACGGCGAAAAGGACACCTGCGATGGGACTGCCGAAGATTGCGGCGATTCCCGCGGCGGTCCCGCAGCTCATCAGCCGTATGGATTTGTCGGGCGCGATGTGGAGCATGCGCCCGATGTTGCCGCCGATGGAGGCGCCCGTCAGCACGCTGGGGGTCGTGAGTCCTGCGGAGCCGCCCGTTCCGACGGTCAGGGAGCTTGCGAAGATGTGCGACAGCGTTTCAAGTTTGATGAGTTTCGGATTGCGTTCGCGTATGGATTGAATCAGCAGCGTCATGTCCGCTGAACTGTTGGAATGGCTCAGCCAGCTTTTGATTGCGCAGGAGACCGCAATTCCCGCAAGCGGTGCGAAAATCAGGATCGGCGTCAGGCTGACCGGGTAGTTGTGAAACAGGAACACCTCCTCCAGACTTCCCGCGATGAGGCGGATCAGGACAATGGCGCATCCGGTCAGAATTCCCGTGGCGATTGCCCAGATCAGAAAAAAACTGCTCTGCCCGATTTTTGCATAGACATGGACCATGCCATGCAGAAAATAGTAATCATACAATATGACCCAGATTCTGCGCAGAAACAACTGATAACGATTTTGATTCATCCCGATCCCCCCGAATTAGCCCGACGGACGAATTTCATCCTTTACCAATACACTGTTTTTCCGTTTTTTCCAGTGCTTTTTTCTGAATCCGCTCTTCCTGTCCGTGCGTATTTTCTTTCCGGTGAATCGGAAGCGGCGCAAAGAAGTCAGCATAAAAAAATCATAATTTTTTTCTGTGATATCGTGGAAAACGGTTCCGTGAAAAGTCGAATTGAGTAAATTCAGGGGGGGAAGATAAAAACGGGATTGTGCCGAACCCTTGCGGGGGGCTGTTCCGCTTCTGCGCTTTACAGGAGATTCAGATGCTTTTTCATCATCTGCGGGGCATTTCTGTGGCAACCTTCCGGCAGATTGAAACGCTCGCAGACGGAACGCAGAAGACCAGCGGCATGGGAAATATATCCGCTGGCAAGGTCTGCGGCGGTTCGTGTCTGGCTGACCGTGATTTCCGGAATCCGGCAAAGGTAACGGTCGGGCGCGGTGCCTTCGATTCCGAGTTCGAGATTTTCCACGTGGTTCAGCGCAAGGGCGATCTGGAGGGACTGCTCGTCGAAACCGAGCCCGGCATAGAGCCCGGAAAGGAACTGCATTGCGTCTGCGAAGAAGTCAAGAAGAAATCTGTATTCCACGGAACCTTTCAGCGGGTATGCCGCAATGAAGTGAAAAAGCCCCGACTGGTAAATCTGCCAGACTCTCGCTTCGGATGCAAAGCGCAGGGAGACATTTGTCACATAGGCTTCACGCAGGTCGCCCGGAGCGATGAAAGCGGAATTCGGATGAAAATCGTATGCAGCCTCCGCCTGATGCCTGAGTTCGCTCAGGGTGAAACGCTCGGAAACATATTCGTCGGGCGTGACCGTAAGCTCAATCGTAAAGCTGGGACCGGAGATATTCTTCCGGCGTTTCATGAAAAAATTATGGGAATGCGCCGTTTCTTCGGCAAAATGGCTTTGCCCTTCTTCCGCAGGAGTTACCGCGTTGTGCGTTTCGTAGAGCAACCCGCGGATCATGCGTCCGAGCTGTTCCCGCTGGTTCCGCATGGCACGCTGGATAATGCCGTGAATTTCGCTGGAGCGGTATGCAGGACGGCTGGACGCGTCTGCGGTGCGGATATAGAACACCCCCTGCAGAAGTTCATGCTCGGAACCTGCCGAGCAGACGTGCGGAAGACTGCTGAAACGCCGGATCACGAATACGACATAGCGTTTGCCGTCCACAACGGGACGCTCAAGCGTGAAATCGATCTGCGGATCGGCGTAACGGTTGATGAAACTGCCGACCGCCGTCGGATCGAAAGACTGGGCTTCTTCAGGCGTGAGCCCGGTAAAAACAGCGGGCTGCCCGGACGCGTCTTCTCCGACGCCGACCACGACATACCCGCCTTTTGTGTTTGCCATGGCGAGACAATGACGGACGAACTTCGCTTTTCCGGAACGCGGCAGTTGCAGCCAGTTCTGTGCGGCTTTGTAATCCAGTTCATCGGATTCCACTCCGCGGTAAATGATGCTCTTCCAGTCGATGTCCGCGCCCATGTTGCCCTTATTTTGCCTTGAGGTCGAGTTTAAGCCCCAATGCTTTGTTGAAGTTGTTGTAAAGACTCATCATCGCCGCGACTTCGATCGCCGCAGTGATTTCCTCGTCGGTGACACCCGCCGCTTTTGCCGCTCCGCGGTGCGCGCTGAGGCAGTATTCGCATCCGTTGACCGCGCTGACCGCAACCGCAATCAGCTCTTTCGTCTTGGGATCAAGTCCTTTTCCTGCGACTTCACCCAAATGGAGCGCCTCCTGAAGAAAGTCTCCGTTTCTGCCCATCGCCTGAAACACCTCCGGAACAAATCCGAATTTCTTTTCGATTCCGTTCTGGAGCTCGACCGCCTTTTTGTCGCCATCTTTGTTGAACAGTTTGATGCTTGCCATAATTTCCCCCCTTGGTGATATGGTTTTTATTTTTTTGAAGATGCGCCGCGCACCTTCCTTTGATTCAAAAATAATCCTGAAATCCGATTTGTCAAGAGAAAAACGGCAACTTATTGAAGATTTGAAAAGAAGGCGGCCGGTGGTGCGTCTGCCGCAGCTTTCGCAGAAAGGGAAACGGGTAAAAATTGAGTTTTTCCTGAATTCCGGAGCTGCGGCGATCCTGTCCGATAATAAAAAACGAAAAAATATTCGTATTTTCATTGTTTCGACGGAACTTTTTTTTTATAATGCAGTCTAAATAAAGGGGTTTTATGGAAAACGACAATGCGAGAGGTGTAAAATGAGAATAGACAGATCGAAATTCATTCAGGACTGCCATTTTGAACCGCCTCCGCCTTTTTTCTCATGGATGCGCACCCCACGACGGGTGCGGACCGTATTTGTTTGCGGAACCGGGAACAGCGTTTCCGCAGGGAGTGCTATCATCAGGTATCATCATGAGAAAAATTTTTACATTAAATAAGGATTTCAGAGGTTTTTTAAGTTATACGGTTCCGGCGGCGATCAGTATGCTGCTGTCGGGAATTTACATTCTGGTAGACGGTCTTTTCGTCGGCTGGGGCGCGGGCACGGAGGGACTTGCGGCAATCAATGTGGCATATCCGTTCGCGTGTCTTTATCTCGGGATCGGCGAGATGCTGGGGAACGGAAGCGCGATCACCATCGCCTACTGCCGCGGGCGCGACAAACTGCGGACCGCAGGGCTCTTCTTCGGCAATCTGATCTTCATCATGATTCCGCTGGGAATTATTCTGGGCGCCGTTTCCCCGCTGACCAGCCGGCTTGTCGGCCTGATGGGGGCGGACGAGGCGATCTTCGCTTCGGCGCGCAATTACGCGCTGATTGTCAGCGGAGGATGCGTGTTTCAGATCGTGACCTGTTCCCTGCTGGCTGTCATGCGCCATACCAAAGCGCAGTACAGCGCCATGTTCATCATGCTTGCAGGATTGATTGCGAACATTGTTCTGGATTACTGGATGGTGATCGCGATGAAGTGGGGCGTCGAGGGCTCCGCATGGGCGACGATTCTTGCCCAGCTGATTACATGCATCCTTGCCGTCGGCTACTTCGTGCGCGGGAAAATCAAGATCAGATTCCGTTTTGCTCATCTGCGCCCGTATGCGTCGATTCTCGGCAAGATCATGCTGACCGGACTTCCTTCGTTCGGTCTTCAGCTTGCGGCGACGCTGGTGATTCTCCTGCATAATATTTTCGCGGGGATTTACGGCGGGCTCACCGCGATTGCCGCATATGCGATCATCGCAAGCGTGGTCGAAGTCGTGATGCTCATGGACGGCGGTTTCTCGACCGGAATCCAGCCGCTGGTCAGTTTCTTCAACGGAACCGGGGAACGCACGCGCAGAAAACGCATATTCCGCTACGGAATGCTTGCCGCTCTGATTTTCGGAGTCATCGCAATGATCGCGACCATCTGGGGCAGGGCGCTGATCGCCCGTGCATTCAATGCAACGCCGGAGCTTGCCGCGATCACGTTCCGGGGACTGATTCTGAGTTCATTCGGATTTGTCTCGCTGGGATTGTTCCAGGTGATGTGCGCGTATCTTCAGGCGAAGGGGCGCCATACGCTTTCTTCCATCCTGATTTATACGGACTGCCTGGTTGCGATGCCGCTTGCTCTGGTGATTCTGCCGCTGTTCTTCAAACTGGACGGCGTATGGCTGGCAATGCCGGTATCCAAGCTGGTCATGATGGCTGCCGCGGCAATGGTCACGTTCCGCTGGAAAGATAACCCCGCTGCGCTGATCAGGCGCAAACTTCTGATCACAAAGAAGATCGTGAAGATGTTATGGATGTAAAGACTGCCGCCGCATACAGACGGGGACTCGGCGGAAAGCGGGGTCCCGTCCCGTTTCCGCCCTGATGCGGCAGAGTATGATTACGGCGCGGTATCCCGTTCCAGTTGTTCGAGATACGCCAGCGCCTCCTCACGGTTTTCCCCGCACATCTCATAACTCGGTTTCAGAGAGGCGCATACCGCGGGACGGTCCGGCGAACCGAATATTTTACAGCTCATGTCGTCCGCCAGATTGACGCACCGGGTAAACGCCTTTTTCCCGTGCGGCATGCCGGGGATCGGAGCTGAGATCGAAGGCGCGATACAGCAGGCTCCGCAATTTTTTCTGCATTTGACGATTTTCTGTTCCATGCCGTATAAGATACATGCCCGGACAGAAAAATCAATCTCCGCCTACCGTTTCCTGTATCAGGATCATCAACGGGTGAAACGGTTCGAGGCGTTCATGGAGAATTCCGCCCGACCATTTCAACGGACGGATGGAACCGTCGTCCGCGATACATTGCGCATGATCCAGAGGCAGGGAACTTTCCAGCTCGTAGGAATCGTAAACATCATAGGCGATATTGGTCAGCACCAGAATGAAACGTTTCACCTCGCGCCAGTACTGTATCACGATTTCCGAACCGTCCGGAAAACGGCAGGGAAGCAGCGTCGGGTCCATCCAGTCCGTCAGGGCATGAAACATTTTCTGCCGCTGATGGCAGATCAGATGATAGACCGCCACATTGTCTGCGGTTTCCCGGATCTCATACGGCAGAACCGCAATCCTGCCGCCGAGCCTGTTGCGGAAACGGATCACTGCCGGATAGAGATGTTTCAGGTCGTGATCCGCAAATCCGGTAACTTCCTCCGCTCCCGGTTCCGGGACAAGTCTTCTGACGGTGCCCGGCTGCGCGATGCGGCTCTGCATGTAACTTCCCGTATAAGAGCTGAATATTTCCGGCATGACACACTGTTCCGCCGCCGCATAAGGCAGGGGCGTGACTGAGGTTACGCCGATCAGGGAACCCAGTCCTTTCCCGACGAGAATCTCCGCCGCGAGCGCGTCCAGAAATATGCCTCCGCTCAAGACTTCTTCCGCTTCCCGTTCCGACAAAGCCGCGGCATGGATTCCGCAGAGAAAGGAGACCGGGCTCTTTTCGTAGGTGTGCGGCAGTCCCGCGCTGTCCAGTATGTCGTGGAGAACGCAGGCGGGGAAATAGAGCCCGGTGATGTTTTTCACCGGAGCCTCATACTGCAACGGCGCATTCAGGTTCGAAAACAGCCCGATGCCGCGGCGACTGGACGGTTCCGGCGCATGGCGCAGGACGCTCCGGAAGAACGGCATGGACTCTTTCAGCATCCTTGGATAACGCGGTTCCAGAAACGGCGTGTCGCCGCAGTAGCCGACCGTTGTGAACAACGGCGCGTTCATCCTGTTCAGGAGTCCCTGCATCATATACAGACGCGCTACGGTGGCGGATTTCGAGACTGCCGTCGAGGGCGATGTCTCAATTTCCGGCGTATAATCCGCCGAGTCTCCGAAGATTTTCCGTGTCATTTCCAGATGATACAGTCCCGCGAACACCATTTTGCGGTTGTAATCCTGGTAGGGACCGATACAGGGGCGCAGGAGCGTACGGCTTCCGGCGGCGATGTTCTCCGCGGTTTTCACCAGATCATTGCCGGAAAGCGGAATCCCGTTGACACACGGAACCATCAGCCCCACGCGGACGGCAGGGTTGGCACGTTTTGCCGCCCGCCCGATACTGGAGGCGATCTCCTCCAGTCTTGCCCCGTTGAAACGAACCCATGTCCGCCGCAGTTCCGGATCGTCCAGAACCGCCTCTTTCAGGGTGTCCGCATCCCATTCTTTTCCGGTCAGTTCGCTGAACCGTTTCAGATGCAGGGGGCAGAAGCAGCCGAGGGAGTTGCCGACGGTATTGTTCATATACCGCAGATCGTCGTCCATGTAGAGATAGTCCGCACCGGTTGCCGCCAGTTTTCCGAAAAAAAGATCGATGTAGGCGTCCAGTTTCGGGTCCATGGGGCAGGGGAGGTTGTGCAGACAGCTTCCGTCGGCGGAGGTCAGCCAGAAGTCATAATCCGAATGGTTCCGGTGATCCGCCTTGGACTGCATCTGCATCAGACTGCAGTTGATCCCGACCGTTCTGATGCCGGACTCACGGAATGCTTTGATGCTGCGGCTCCAGACACCGTATTCCCGTTCAATCTCCTGCGGGGAAAGCTGGTTCCAGACCAGATACTGGGCATCGGAAAAGAGAAGGATGTCCCGGATTCCCGTCTCCCGGCAGTAGCGTATGGCTTCCTGCCGGATGTGTTCCTCATTCCAGTAAGGAATGTAGAGGCGCAGAACGGGATGAAACGAATCGTGCGGAAAAAGTTCGGTATTCATGAATCAGTGGTATTTCTCTGCAAAATATTTTAAAAGTTCGTCTGCGATCATCCTGCCGCCCTCAGGGCTCAGGTGAACGCCGTCCGCCACATAGAGCGATTTCAGGTCTTTCGCCCTGCGCATCGGCGTCAGGATGTCGACATAGTCCAGATTCAGCTCCTTGCAGAGTTTCCTGTTGACCTCGTCATACTGATCGACGAGGTCCTTTTTGCCGTACATCACCATTTCCGCTCCGGGAGCCATTTTGGCGGAACGGTCTTCAAAGAGTTGCGCATAGGATGGCGAGGGCGAGATCAGAATGACTTTGGCTTTGGAGCGTTTGCCGATGAAGTCAAGGATGCTGCGGAGCCCTTTTTCCTGCTGTTCCGGGGACATGAGCGGTTTTTCGAACTTCTGTGTCCGGAGCGAACGGGTGTCGTTCTGTCCGAGGAAGATGAAAATCAGGTCGTAGGGCTGTGCGAAAAGATTGTCATACATATTCTGACGATAGGCGTGTCTTGCGCCGGGGATGGTGCCCGCGAGACGTTCCTCCACGCGCCGCACGTAATCGCCGCCGACTCCCGCATTTCTGACGGATACTTCATCCGGGTTGTATTTGTTCAGCCAGAAGGAAAGACGGTCGATGTAGTTCTGCCCCCGGTAGAAGTCGGAGAGGCTGTCCCCGATGACGAGGATGTTCAGCTTTGCGGGCAGTTTCACCTTTTTCGCGATGGCGTCGGTTTTGTCATATTCCGCCGGATTTTCCACGTCGATGTAGGTGGATGCATGGACTCCTTTTGCGGAGGCGGAGAGTTCGATGATGCCTTTCCCCTGTTTTTCCGGCTGAACCGTGATCGTGCCGTCCGCATTGGAAACGACGCTCTTTTCCGTTACGCTTTTATCGTTCTTCCGGCAGATTGTAATTTTCTGCGAAGGGAGGGTGGATTGGAACGTGACGGGTGCAATCCGATCCGCGGACTTGATGATCTGCATCGGTGTTTTCGCCGTGATGGACGCGCCCTTTTCGGATACGGCTTCCATTTTGTACCATTCCGCGATCAATTTACCCTCGCCGTTGACTTGCAGATAAGGCAGAATCTGGCGGCAGCGGGAGGGAATGACAAGTTTGAAATCGAATGTCTGGAACGTATCCGTCAGCTGTTTTTCTCCTCCGGGGAGGTAAGAGGGAGTTCCCGAATTGAACCCGTAGGTAAGAACTCCGGCGTTGAATTTGCCGCTTCCCTTTGCCCGGAGCTGAATCTGAATCGTCGTGCCGGCAAAGTATTCGATCTGTCTGCCGTATCCGAGCGCGCGCCCGAACACTTCGGCGCCGCGTGTGCCGGATTCCAGTTGAAGATATTTTTTGCCGTTTTCTTCAATCTGCGCAGTTTTTCCCGCCCAGTAGGATGGGGTGTTCCAGCCGTACAACTGCCGCTGGAAATTATCATTTTTCAATACAATATTATCTGCCTGAACGCCGAGAGCGATGCAGACGGCAAACGTTGCGAGAGACCATTTCATGGATTCTGTCCTTTCCATTTATTTTGTTGTAATGTGAATCAGTCTGAAATCATGTTTCTGAAGTTTCAGGGGCAGAGAGCCGTTGCCGACAGGCAGTTCCCTGCCGCTTTCCCAGTCAACCGCCCGGACGGTATGGACGCCGGAAAGATCGAGTGTCCCTTCCGCCGTGTCGCCGAAATTGCTTACCGCCGCAACGAGCTCTTTTCCCTTGCGGTAAGTCGTGATGCGCCAGTCGCTTCTGTCTGACTTCAGCGTTGCGGGATTCCAGCAGGGCGCGACTTTCACTTCCGGTGTGGAGTATCCCCATTGGTAAAGCCTGCGCCAGACTTTGGACCACTCTCCCGTGAGTCCGCCGCCGTTCATGACGAACGGCAGGTCGTAGGCGAGCGTGACGGCAAGGAAGGTGCGTGTCACGAACTCTCTGTTCTTTCCCGTGATCTGAACGAGGATTTCCGGAATCACGCCGGTCTGAAGCCCCAGAGTGCAGCTCTGGAGATACCCCTCGGTGAAACGATCCTGAAAATCCTTGCTTCCGTATTCCGCTTCGAGGTCAAGCGCGATTGTCCCGAATGCGAGTACGGGCACGAGATTGGTGTTCGTCATGTGCAGAGTCAGGACGGGGCGGCCGTCGGGGAAAGT
>ENA-OROD01003187-OROD01003187.1-human-gut-metagenome-genome-assembly--contig:-NODE-3187-length-11075-cov-3.339474_pt1 | contig 11075 bp, 15 predicted proteins | sample MGYA00242123_ERZ509038 | MGnify/ENA primary metagenome ERZ509038 (study PRJEB26280, sample SAMEA2338719) | human gut metagenome | biome: human gut; feature: human-associated habitat; material: faeces... | reverse complement strand
TTAAACCTAGTGTTTTTTTATTCTGCTTTTGTATGCAATTTAATTTGTGTTGTTGCTAGTTTATCGCATAAGTTGTTATACTTATTGTCTGCGTGACCTTTCACTTTTTGCCAAGAAACATTATGTTTTTCGCGCAACTCGATAAGTTCTTTCCATAACTCTTGGTTAGACACAGGCTCGTTTTGGGAGTTTATCCAGCCATTTGCTTGCCAGTTATTAATCCAGTTTTTGGTAAACGCATTGTAGATATAAGCACTGTCGGTAAAAATAGTCACATCAGCCTTTTTTTTAAGTGCTTTAAGCCCTTCAATAACGGCTTTAAGTTCCATTTTATTATTAGTGGTATTTTCCTCATAGCCACTAATTTCTTTAGTTATATCGCCATAAATTAGGACTGCCCCATAGCCTCCAATCCATGTTCCGTTTTGTGAGCAAGCACCATCTGTGTATAAATCTACTTTTGGTAAGTTTTCCATAATAATGATATTATCAGCACCAACAAAAATTGTCCACTAATTTTGCTTACTTAAAAATTTTACACATTATTTCTTGACAAAAAACTCACTAAATATTATTATATACATGTTTAGGCGAATAGCTCAGTTGGTAGAGTCGCGGTCTCCAAAACCGTTGGTCGTGGGTTCGAATCCTTCTGCCCCTGCCATCATTATCGGTCAAAAAAGATCCGACCGAGAAAACAAGAGAAAACGGGAGATTTCGAGAGATTTCTCCCGTTTTTTCGCGCCTACTTTTTTTCAAAGTTTCATAGATCCATTTTCGGGATTTCATCGAGTCGAAAGGAACGAACTATGGATTGAGCCGTTTTTTCCAAACTTACAGTCAAAAACAAACGACCGAAAGGACTTGAACCCACGACAGGGTTTCAAATTCTTTCGGTATTTTGCTTTAGACACAAATTGTTTACAAACTAACCACTACAAAATCAGTCCATCCCTTCTTCGAAAGGATCCGAACCCACGAAATCTTGAAAAACTCTTTTTTCAAAAACAGTCCATTGTTCAATCGGAAGGATTTGAACCCACGAATACCAAATACTGACCTGCTGAAGACAAAGAAAAAGCCTTCCGCATACATAGCCAAATGCTTATCAGCCAAGCGTTTGGCTTTTTTTATTGCAGAAAGGATGATAACAGATGAATGCAATTATCTCAAAGGGCGACAAAACTGCTCACGTTCAACTCCCCGTAGAACGAAAACAGTTGGCTGGCGCTCTCTCGTATTTGGGAGCAAATCATACTTCCGATTACGACCTCAAATATAATGAGAAAAACAAAGACGGACTCAAGGTTTCGCTGGAATGCTTCGGTGTCGTAGAAAACGCAATCGCCAAGGCTCTTCCCGTTGGCTTCCGTTTTCACACGCTCAAGGATATCAAATAGTCAGAGGACAATACTTCACCCGAAGGATTGAGCCGTGCATGACGTTGTTCGATTCGGCAATATCCTTCAACGGTGCTGCTTACGAATCGCTGAACAATTGCGATAGCGTTCAGTTTCTCGTCAATGAACAGAACAAGTGTATTATCGTCAGACCTGTGGTCTCCAAAGAAACCGATGCAATAAACTGGAACAAAAAGAAAAACAAAGCAGCTCGAATAGAATGCACTTCCTTTACAAAGCAGTTATATGAAGCTTGGGGGCTTGAAGCAGATTGTCGTTACAGGTCAATCGGTATGCTCGTCCAAAGCGATAAAAAGGTAATGATTCTCTTTAATTTCCAAAAGGCCGAGTCTTGGAGAGGATCATCATTGGTGAAGGAAGATGGCAAGTAATTCTACATATGTCTCATTCTATTTAAGCAGCAACACCATACGAATATTCAAATCTACGGTTCGCTTTCTCGGCACACCGCCATTCTTGCAGTTTCGTATACACTATGATGGTGAATCGATGATACTCGAACCACACGAGATCAGAACCTTTACAACCCTCCGTGTCCCTAAAAACATTTATACTGAACAAGGCAGCATGGAGGTTCACAGCAAAGGGCTCTGTAGACTGTTGGCAAATAAACTGAATTGGGATATAAATTGCTCCTATCGCATACCCGGAAAATTGATACCACAGCAAAAAATCGTGATTTTCGATTTATCCAAAGCAACCGTTATACCGCAAAGTAGTAGTTATAATCCCGATCTTTATCTTCGTAATGAATGATGAGAGGTGCATTATGACTTTTGGGGAAGAAATAAAGTATGTACGCAACGTTCTGTTTTTAACACAAGCAGAAATGGCACAGCTTATGTCGGTGACCGAGCAGACAATAAGACGCTGGGAAAGCAACAAGTCCGAGCCTCGAAAGTCAGCCAAGCGGAAGCTCAACGATATATGCCATAGGAAAAAGATAAAAATCGACAAGGAGAATAAAAATGATATTTCTAACAGGTGACACACACGGACACATAGACGTTCAAAAGGTATTCTCCTTTTATCAAAACTATAAGGATAAGGTGCTGACCAAATACGATTACTTGATCGTTGCCGGAGATTTCGGCTTTATTTGGGATGAACAGTACCGAACCGATATTGAGAAGTTAGGTCAGTTTAATATAACATTCCTCTTCATAGACGGTAACCACGAGAACTTTGATATTCTCAACAGTTTGCCCGTTACAGAGTGGCATGGCGGCAAGGTGCATCGCATCAGCGACAATGTCATCCACCTCATGCGTGGTCAAATCTTCGATATCGAAGGAAATACGTTTTTTACTTTCGGCGGCGCCGAAAGCGTGGACAAGGAAGGCCGTGAGGAAGGAATTAGTTGGTGGTCCACAGAAGTACCGAGCGAAGCAGAGTTCGAGGAAGCTAAAGCAAATCTTGAGCGCGTAGGCAACGCTGTTGACTATATTATAACGCATAACATTAACACATCGGCATTGACTCATAGAGAAAGTCCGATGTCAGTTTACCGATATGAACCTTCCGCTACCAGCGATATGCTCGAATATTTTGAGCAGACAGTTGCATACAAGGTATGGTTCTTCGGTCATTATCATTTCGATGCACGAATCGCTCCCAACAAAGTAGGACTATACAATCAGATCGTGCAGATAAAGAACATTGAACGCCAAAAATAAGAAAATCAATTTGAAATAGACACCCCTATATATTATATCTTCATAGTGAAGTAATGTCAAGGAAGATTGCTTCACAGACTTTACGGTTTTGAGTTTTGTGTATAGTATAATAAGATATAAGGTGGTGATCGTATGTTTTTAGAAGAAGATTTCGCAAAACGACTTGCGGAATTAAGAGCAAAAATGAAGGTATCGGCTCGTGACATGAGCCTCTCCATCGGACAATGCTCCGGTTATATCAGCAATATTGAGAACGGACATAACCTGCCGTCCATGGCTGTTTTCTTCTATATCTGCGATTATCTTGGCGTAACGCCCTGTGAGTTTTTTGAGGTCGAGAATAACGATCCTGCCACCTTATCTCCTATCTTCGAACAGATCAAGAAGCTCAAGCCCGAACAAGTCGAAGTTCTGCAAGCTATGCTGAACCAAATGAAGTAAATAATATGCACCGATTAGGGAGTGTCAACCGACACTTCCTTTTTTTGTTGCTCATTCGAAAGGAAAACGAAATGTCCAGTTATTATTACGTTTATGCCGAAGCCAAATACAAGGGCAAGTGGTACAACATCAATCCCATCGTGAAAAAGGCTGACGGCACATATTTGGTAAAAGAGGTTTTTTGGGCTCAATCAGGCTTCAAACAGATGTATTATGATCTTGAAGACATGGCGACCGACAGGGGCATCCTTGATGATTTCTCTCCCGAGGTCAGAGCCATGTTCCGCACGAATCTTGATGATATTTATGCTGACCTCGGCAGTAAGCTCACGTACAGACAAGCCTATAATAGCCGAGTCCTCATTGTACCGTACAACAAACTGAAACCGCACATCATCCGTGATCGCCCATACAAGCACATGGGATATGTTTACAGAGAGCTGATTCCAAGCTTTGAGGTAGGCGAGATAGACGATATCGAGAACTGGCTCACCATTGATGAGTATAAGGCTCTTCCGGAAGATGAAAAGAAATCCTATGCTTATTACGAATGGAATAACCGTTGGGATGAATATGACTACAAGCGCAGTATAGTCTCGAAGATATCCTTCTTAACAAATCTTTTCACTGAAGGTGACTCGGTAGAAGATAAATGCGGCTGGATCGACCTTCAGGACAGCGATATTCGCCTTATTGTAGAATTCGAGTAAGCTATGAACACAGAGAGCAAAAAGCCTATCAGGGCAATCATCACGCTTTATGACAAAGACGTTATTATCAAAAGGGTTGTTTACGAATACGTGGACGGAAGCTTCAGCGATAGTGTAGAACACGACTTAACAAATGAAGATGTTGCAGAAGAAATAAAGAAATTCGTTTATGCAAACTTTCAGCTCAAAGATCGGAAGAATAGGGTTTCGCCGAATGCTTTGGATATTAAGTGTTGCAAATTGGTTCATTAAAGGGTTCTCCGGAACCCTTTTCCTTTACATAAACGCAATACAGCGCAGTTCATGTAAAGGAGATAAACGTTGGATAATCAAAGACGAATTAATGAATTTAACCAAGAAAACAGACCGTTCTATATCGTGGATCACGATGACGGAACATTTGCCCTCTGTCTGCCATTCACCTTTCTGACAGGTCAGTATGCAGACTACTGCCAAGAAGCATTCGATAATTATGCCAAGTCAATTGGAGATCCTGTATATAACGATATCGGGCTTCGGACACATGGCAACGGATATGAATGGGAAGCAGCGTTCCGACAGATTTTCAGAAACGATCCCAATATCGGTCGTGTACTGTTTGATTGCGAAGCTGGAGGGTTCTTTTGCTCCTGTGACGATCTCGATATCATCGAGGATTTCGGAATTCGTTTCAAGGACTTGTGCGAAGATAACTCATGTTTGTTCAGCCAAATATTATACATAGCCAAACGCTACTTAGCCGAGCGTTTGGCTTATTTTTATGGAAAGGAAGGATGAACGCTACCAGCACGGCTCTGCAAACTCGGAAGGTCGCTACCACTTGCAAGCTCCTGTTTTCACCAAGGGCGAGGTCTATCCAAAAATAAAACAGCCCGGCTCGATTTTGAAAAAAGTGCGGTGCGCATCGGTTTTGCAGTGATACCGCAAAAGAAAAACCACAGGTGTAGCCTGTGGTTTTTCTATGCACCGGCGGGAAGCAAGTGAAGCGGCGGCAAGGCGCGGATGGTTATAATGGTGCGGTTACAGGGGCGATAAGGAAGATGCCGCACGAATTGTGGGGCGAGATCAGCCGCCGGGCAATCCGATTTCAGAAAATCAGAAATATCGGTGCAACATTGATAATCGCTGAACACCAAAATTTCATTCACATTTCCCTCTTCCGGTAAGCAATGTAGATCAGCGGTGTTTTGCCGACGATCACCGGATAAGGCAACAGCTCTTTATGAACGATCGCAAGAAGCTGTGCCTTCACATACGCCCCCATCGCGCCGGCGTGAACGAAATATTTTGCTTCATCCACGTGCTTGGGGACAGAGTTCTTAGTCTTTGCCCAAAGCTTGCGCAGATCATCGGACAACAAATCGAAAAGCTCCTTTCCGATCTCTTTACAGGCGGGATTCCAATATTCGGTCGCTTCATTGAACGGCAATGCAGGAATATCCAATCTGATCTCGCCGTCCGCGCCGCGCTTTAATATACATAGCTTTTCAAATTCGGGGATCAGCTCGTATAAAAGCTCATTGTCGGTTTTGACGTCACAGGGCAGCAAGGATGCATAGAACCGTAAAATGCTTTGCAGCGAGCATTTGTATTTAAACCGACTGTAAGCCCAATGTGCATCCCCGAAAAGTGATTGACAATCGAACATCTGGCAATCGAATTTGCCGTCATTATCGGCGCCGTACCCGACATATACGGGACCGGAGCCATCATATGGATTATCTCGCATTTGACCGTGCTCATATACTGTCACTGTTGCCAACCATCTGCCTGCATCGGGACGGTCGGGGGGCTGTTTGGGAGAATGCTCCGACTCCGGACGGCTCTTGCGCAAAACGTCATGTAGCATCCGGTCCATAACAAACAAAAGCATGGTTGCTTTTTGCTTGTCGGACATTTCCGCAAAATCATTACGCTTTGTCAGCGGCTTAATGCGCTTCCAGACGATCTCCCACACACGAGATGCGTATTGATCTGCAAGCTTTTCCTGGGCAGGAATATCGCCAAAGGCATTCTCATATTTTTGTACAAAACAGCGGGTATAGACAAGCCCTCCCGCAGTCCTGCCCATCAGCTCACCTTTGACCAAAAGGTCAATGATCGGTTCAATATATGCACTGGGCATCCCCATTGTATCGGCAATACCGCGCACAGAAACGGGATTTTCATATGCCAGATTCAAGATGTTGGCTTCAATATCCGAACGCATAAGCGAGAACGGTTCGCCATTAAGCCCTTTGTTTCCCCATATACCAATGGATGCGGTTTTTGGTTCATAACTGATCTGCGAATACTTTTCCATATTTTCAAGTCCCTCTTTGATCTGATCTCTGGCTGCGGAAAGGCGGGATAATACCGTTCCGCGCGGGATGCCAAGCTCTTTTGCGATCTGTTCTATCGTTTGTCCGTGAACATAATGACGCACTATGACCTCGCGATAAATACAGATCAGGCGTCCGATCTCGCGGCGTACCGCTTCGTATTCTTCGGTCCTGCGCAAGGCTTCTTCTTTTTCCCCGATCTCATTGTATGTCTCGCTGCTCGCACCGTCAGAGTATTCTACGTATTCCGCCCTGTACTTTTCGCGAAGCCACGCATTGTATTTGTTTTTGAGAACTGCCGACAAAAAGCCTTTTGGATATTCTACGCTCTTACCAAGGCTGATTTTTACGATCAAAGCCGTAAGCGTATCCTGTACCAGGGTATCAATGTCCGGGCAATCGTTATATCGCTTTTCCGCAAGATGATAGAGATATTCCAAATATTCGCCGCACTGCTTCTCAAAATCCTTGCCAAACCCGATCATAGAGGTTCCTCCTTTCTGCCGTTACCGGCTGCATTCGCCTTATTAGTTGCAGAAAACTACGGTCGATTCGGTGTTTTAACAAAATTATATCATAAAATTGTGTGTTTCCTGCGAGCCAAAATACATGAGTACGTTTGCAATCATGGTTCTGCAAGCCCGAAAGACAGCAGACACCTCCCCCCACACAAAAGGAGCACTGTGATGTGATACTATGAGCTTTCAGCGTCATCCCCCCGAACGATGATATGCCGGACAAAATAAAACGCCCCGTGACAGTTGCGCAAATGCGCGGCTGTCTCGGGGCTTCCGTTTTTTCCGGCGGGTGTGTCTTACAGCTTCGTCTGTTCCATCCGGGTCATCCGGTTTATTTTTTCGATAAGATATCTCCCCGTTGCGGCGGCAAATTCAAGCGCCGCAGGCAACAGTTCGTCCGGATATGCCGCAAGATACTTGGGCAGCTCAAACGAAAAATCCCCACGGTAGCCGATATCCGCCAGCGCGCGGCAGACGGCGTCCCAATCCTGCTTGCCCATGTAAGGCAGCGTGTGACGGTCGCCGAGGAAATCGGTATCCTGAACGTGCAGCGAGCCGAGCAGATCGGCGCTCATACCGCGTATATACTGCTCCGGCGCCAGCCCGGTGACCGCAGTATGCCCGAGGTCGCAGCAGACCGAGAAGCATGACCGGTCTGCGGACCGGTTCAGCGACCGGACGAACTCCGTCATCATGCGCGGCGTGGGAAAAAGCCCGTAATACGTACCTGTGCGTTCCTCACGGTAGAAAAGATTTTCAACGGCGATCACAACGCCGAGTTTTTCGCAATACGGTGCGAGCGACAGGTAATACCGGCGGCTGATCTCGCGGTAGTCAAGAGAGAGCTCGTCCGGCGGCGTTTTGAGCGCATGAACGACCACGCGCGGGATCCCCGCGGCGGCGGCGAATTCAAGCGTGCGCACAACATCGTCATATGCGGGCGTTGTGCGGTCAAATTTATCGCTGTACTTTACGCGGAAGGGCGCGTGCGCCTGAACGAATCCTATCCCCAGTTCGCGCGCGTGCGCGGCAAGCGACAGGGCAAATTCATCTCTGTCCGGGCGGTGCAGCGGGTCGTCGTTCGGGTTGACCTTACCAAATGAAAGATCGACCGCGTCAAAGCCCGCCTCCGCTATCATTTCAAGCGCGCGCCGCATGCCGTAGCGCAGCGCCGGCTCGCGCGTTTCGACCGAAAGCCTCACTGTGCGACCGCCTTGCGGTAGCCCTCGACGCGGGCAATGAGCGCGCGCCCTACCTTTACCGCAAATTCAAGCGCGGCGGGTATCAGTTCGGGCGGATATTTATCTATATAATGAAGGATCTCAAACGAGAAATCGCCGCGGTAATCTATTTCGGCAAGCGCGCGGCAGACGGCGTCCCAATCCTGCTTGCCCATGTAGGGCAGAACGTGGCGGTCGCCCTTGAAATCGGTATCCTGAACGTGCAGTAAGGTGAGCAGGCGGTTTTCCATTCCGCTTATGTAAATTTCAGGCGCAAGTCCGGTTATTGCGGCATGTCCGAGGTCACAGCAGACCACAAAGTACGGGCTGCCGAGAGAATCCACGAACTCGGTCATCTCACACGGCGTGGGGAATATGCCGTAGTAGCAATCGCGCAGCTTATCCTTCCAGAAGAGATTCTCAACGGCGATCTTCACGCCGAATTTCTCGCAGTAGGGAAGGAGCGACAGGTAATAGCGGCGGTTGTATTCCTTGTAATCGACGGTGATATCCTCGCGCGGGGTCTTTATGGCGTGGACCACCACCTGCGGAATGCCGAGAATGCCGCAAAGCTCAAGCGCGCGGACGATATCGTCATATGCGGGGCAGGAGGTATCGAACGCGTCGCCGTACACTACCTTGAAGGGTGCGTGCGCCTGCGCAAAGCCGATGCCTATCTCAGTCGCATATTCCTTCAGCGACTGTGCGAACTCGCGCATATCCGGACGGTGGAGCAGATCGTCGTCGGGATTGATCTTATCCAGCGTGAGGTCGGCGGCGTCAAAGCCCGCCTCCTTCATCATTCTGAGCGCCTCACGTATTCCGTAGGAAAGCCCGAGGTTGAGTGTTTCCATTGAAAGCCTCATGATTCTTCTCCTTATTTCAATATTTAAGTATCAGTTTGACGCAAGCTCCGAGAGGCGGCGCAGACCGTCCTTTTTGCCTGACACGATGAGCACGTCGCCTGCGCGGAAGGTGTAGTCGGGTTTTACAAAGTCGGTGACGTCGCCACCGTTTTCTATCGCGACTATATTCATGCCGAATCTGCCGCGCAGATTCGCCTCAATGACCGTTTTACCGACGATAGCCGCGGGAACGGCGAGCTTTGAAATATTGAGCTGCTCGTTCAGCTGCATATAGTCGAGGACCTTGGTCGTCTCAAGCCTTGTGGCAAGCCTCAGCGCCATATCCCTCTCGGGGTATACCACCTCGGCTCCGAGCTTTTCAAGTATTTCGCCGTGTTCGGCGCTTTTCGCCTTGGCTATGACCTTTTTTATGCCGAAGCTGACGAGGTTGAGCGTCGTGAGTATCGAAACGTCCATCTGCTCGCCTATGCATACAACGGCAACATCGCAGTTGGCGATCCCCGTCTCGGCAAGAGATCTTTTATCGAGCGAGTGGACCACGAACGCGTTTTCGGTATATTCGCGCATTTCGCGCACCTTTTCCTCCTCGTTGTCAAGCACTATCAGCTCGGCGCCCGACTCCGCCAGCTCGGTCGCCAGCGCGTATCCGAATCTGCCGAGTCCTACTATGCCGTATATCGTCCGCTCCTGTTTTTTGTGGATCTTTTTTGCCATATCAGTCTCCTCTCAGCCTATAACAAGATCGCCCTCGGGGTAGGACACCCTCTCTCCGAGCGAAAAATACCATACCGTGACTATCGTCATCGGTCCCAGTCTGCCCATATACATTATCGCCACCGAAATCAGCTTTGCGGCGGTACCGAGCGTTGGTGTGATGCCGGTTGAAAGTCCCACCGTTGCAAACGCGCTAACGACCTCGGTCAGCACATCGCGCAGCGGGAGCGCCGGCTCGGCGAGCGAGATAAGAAATGTTCCCGTCAACACCACCGAAAGACCTATCATCACTATCACCGCCGCCTTGCGGAAGACGCTTCGCGGCAGTGAATACCGGAACGCGCTCTCGCCCGTATTTGTGGCGGCAGACCTTATCCCGAGCAGCAGCGCAAAGACCGTGCTCGTTTTAACGCCGCCTCCGGTCGATCCGGGCGACGCCCCAATGAACATCAGCACGTTCAGCACGCACAGTCCCGCATTTGAAAAGCCGGAAAGCGGTGTCGTTGAAAAGCCGGCTGTACGCGCCGAAAAGCTGAAAAGCACAGCGTCCATCCAGCCGAGCGCATCTCCCTCGCTTATTTTAAGCAGGACGGCCCCCGCTGCCAGCAGCACGGCGCTGACAGACAGCACGACGCGCGTATGCATGGAGAATTTTCTCCACCTGAACCTTTTTTCGCCGACCTCGCGTATCACGAGGAATCCGATGCCACCGAAAAAGGTGAGCGCGCAGGTAGTAAAGTTTAGCAGCACGCTGTCGCGGTACGGGATAAGGTTCGTCCCGCCGCCGAGTATATCAAAGCCCGCGTTGTTGAAGGCTGCCATCGAATGGAAAACGCTTATCCCTGCCGCATGCAGCGCGCCGTGATCGCGCACGAACACGGGATAGCTGAGCACAGCCCCGGCAAGCTCTATCACGACCGTGGTCGCAAATATGCTCTTTACGAGCCGGCGCACGCCGCTGCCCGAATCAAAATTGAGCGCCTCGCGCACGACATTCCTCTCGCGCAGGTTCATCCTTCGCCCCGTGGCTATGATGATCCCGGCTCCGACAGACGTAACGCCGAGTCCGCCTATCTGTATCAGCACGGCTATGACCGTCTGACCGAACGCGGTGAAGGTATCCGCGGCGTCAACGGCGATAAGTCCGGTCACGCACACGGCGCTTGTTGAAGTATACAGCGCGTCGAT
>ENA-OROD01003186-OROD01003186.1-human-gut-metagenome-genome-assembly--contig:-NODE-3186-length-11077-cov-4.457086_pt1 | contig 11077 bp, 9 predicted proteins | sample MGYA00242123_ERZ509038 | MGnify/ENA primary metagenome ERZ509038 (study PRJEB26280, sample SAMEA2338719) | human gut metagenome | biome: human gut; feature: human-associated habitat; material: faeces... | reverse complement strand
CAGCCGCCACCACAACCCTCGCGCCGAAGGCGCGTCAAACTTACGAACCTTAAGAACCCTCGGGCCAAAGGCCCGTCAACCCTCGCCCGCGGAGCGGGCGTCCCCCCTTTGAACCCTCTGCCTCTTTATCATATAATATGTACAAGAGTATGGATGAGGCACTGTTTTCGTGTAAGGAGATTTTAATTTTTCTACCCTATTGAAAAAACGGTGCTGTTTCTATATGATTATAGAGATAACTATTTTGATGTTATGAATTAGGAGGCCGGCATGAGCGCGATTTCACTACAAGGTCGTTCGGTTCTCGCCTTAGCTGATTTTTCAGCGGAGGAGATTGAACGGATCCTTCAAGTAGCAGCACAGATGAAAAAGATTGTTTTGTCTGACAACAAGAAGAGAGATTTCCTCAAAGGGAAATCCATGGTGACAGTGTTTTCCGAAGCATCTACCAGAACACGCAGTTCTTTCGAGCTTGCCGGTAAATATTTGGGAGCCGATGTGATCAATATTACAAAGAGCGGCAGCTCGATGACGAAAGGTGAAAGCATGCGAGATACATTGCTTACCGTTTCCGCAATGGGAGTGGATGCAGTGATTATTCGTGATTCGTCAGAGGGTGCTGCTCTTTTTGCATCCAAAGTGATGAGCCCGAAGGTGAAGGTGCCGGTGGTGCTGAATGCCGGCGACGGGGCCCATGCCCATCCCAGCCAGGCGCTTCTGGAGCTCTTTACGCTGAAGGAGGCGGGGAAGAATATCAAGGGTATGAAATATGTGATTATCGGCGATATTCTTCATTCCCGGGTAGCCCGGAGCGATATCGTGGGATTTACGAAGCTGGGTGCCGAGGTGCATCTGGTGGGACCCCGTACGCTGGTGCCGAAGGAGCTGGAAGCCATGGGATGCATTGTGGATGATGATCTGGAAACGGCGCTGAAGGATGCGGATGCTATCAATATTCTTCGTATCCAGCTGGAAAGGGCGGCTGCCGGTTTCATTCCTACTACCCGCGAGTACGCTCGTCTCTTTGGCATCAATAAGAAGCGGCTGGCTCTGTGCAAACCGGATGTGGCGGTGATTCACCCCGGTCCCATGAACAGGGGTATCGAAATCGGCTATGATGTGGCCTATGATGAGAAGTCCTGGATCCAGGAGGAAGTGCGCAACGGCGTGGCTGTGCGTATGGCTCTGGAGTATTTGACACTGACGGAGGGGAAAGACATTGATGCTCTTAATTAAAAACGGAACCATTGTAAATCCCGCAGAAAAGCAGCATGAAGTGGGAGATATCCTCGTAGAGGATGGAAAGATTCAGAAAATAGCAAAGGAAATCCCCGTCCCGGAAAGTGATGTGGAAGTGTTTGACGCTAAGGGCCTGGTGGTGACGCCGGGGCTCATTGATATGCATGTGCATCTCCGCGAACCGGGGCAGGAAGCGAAGGAAGATATCCATACAGGCACTGAGGCGGCTGCTGCCGGCGGCATCACCCGGGTGGCGACCATGGCCAATACGAAGCCTGTCATCGATAATTCCGCCGTTCTCCGGGATGTGCAGAAGCGGGCAGAAGATGTGGGCGTGGTAAAGGTGAGCGTTATCGGTTCCATTTCCAAAAATCTGGAAGGAAAGCAGCTTTCTGAAATGGGAGATATGGCAGCCGACGGGGCTGTGGCCTTCTCCGATGACGGTCATTATGTGGAAAATGCCAATTTCATGCGCCGGGCCATGGAGTATGCAGATATGCTCCATAAAATGGTGATTGACCACGCCGAAGACATGACCATGTGCGGCGGCGGTTTCATGAATGAAGGAAAGGTGTCCTATGCCATGGGCGTCACCGGACGGCCGGCGGCAGGGGAGAATATTGCAGTAGCCCGGGATCTGCTCCTCTCTGAGCTCACAGGCTGCCATATCCATATCGCCCATGTGTCCAGTAAAAAGGCGGTGGACCTCATCAGGGAAGCAAAGAAGAAGGGCGTGAACTGCTCTACGGAAGTGACGGCCCAGCATCTCTATTTCACTGATGAATGGCTGAAGGATTATGATACGGCTTTCAAGATGGCTCCCCCTATCCGCAGCGAAGAGGACCGGCAGGCGCTGATCGAAGGCCTCCGGGACGGCACCATCGATGCCATCATGACGGACCATGCGCCTCACTGCAATGAGGAAAAGAATGTGCCTTTCAACTGCGCGCCCAATGGCATTGCGGGGCTGGAAACGTCTCTGGCATCTACGCTGACCGTGCTTTATTACCAGCAGGGCTTTACGCTGGACCGCATTGTGGAGCTCATGAGCGTGAACCCTGCCAGGCTCCTGGGCGTGGAAGGCGGCGTGCTGAGGGAAGGCGCTCCTGCAGATATTACTGTATTTGATCCGGAGAAGGAGTGGACGGTGCATGGGGAAGACCTCTACACCAAGTCTCTCTTTACTCCCTATGAAAATATTTCCCTGAAAGGAAAGGCAGTCCTCACCGTAGTAGATGGGGAAGTGGTTATGAAAGAAGGAAAGGTGCTCAAATGAAAGGCCTCTTGATTTTGGAAAACGGCGCCCGTTTCGAAGGGGACCTTCTGGGAACGGTGGAAGGTCTGGGAGAACTGGTTTTCAATACGGGCATGACAGGATACCAGGAATGCTTTACGGATCCCTCCTATGAAGGGCAGATCCTGACCCTGACTTATCCATTAATCGGCAACTACGGTGCCAACGACCTGTTCATGCAGAACAGGAAACCTGCCGCTGCCGGCTATGTACTGGACCAGATTGCAGATCATCCCAGCAACTGGGAATGCAAAGAAAAGATTACCGATTTCATCGAAAGATACCATGTACCCTGCCTCTACAATGTGGACACCCGGGCGGTGACCCGCATGGTCCGCACCCAGGGTGTCATGAAGGCCATCATCGTCAGTGCCGACAGAAGCGAGGAATTCATCCAGGCCGAGCTGGCCAAGCCTCTCCACCGGGACCAGGTGGAACGGGTGACTACGGCCTATCCTTATACTTATGGAAATGGGAAATACCAGGTGTCCCTTCTGGACTGCGGCCTCAAGAAGAATATCCTGGTGAGCCTGGCAGCCAATGACTGCACGGTCCACGTATTTCCTGCCCATACATCGGCTGAAGAACTGCTGGCCGGCAATCCCGACGGCATTTTCCTCTCTCCCGGACCGGGGGACCCCAAGGATGTGCCCTATGTAGTGGATACGGTGAAGAAGCTCATCGGGAAGCGCCCCATTTTCGGCATCTGCCTGGGCATCCAGATGCTGGCCACCGCTCTTGGGGGCCACACCTTCAAGCTGCCCTTCGGCCACCGCGGCTCCAACCATCCGGTGAAGGATCTGCGCACCGGAAGGGTGTACATTACCAGCCAGAACCACGGCTACGCCATTTCCGATGAAGGCCTTCCGGACTCCATCGAAGTGACCCACCGCAGCGTGAACGACGGTACCATCGAAGGCATCCGCCACAAGACCCTGCCTATCCAGGCCGTGCAGTACCATCCGGAAGCATCTCCGGGACCGAAGGATAATTTCTATCTCTTTGCTGAATTTACCAAGGCCATGGAGGAATTTAAAAAATGATTAATAAAGACGTGAAGAAAGTCCTTGTCATCGGTTCCGGCCCCATCGTCATCGGCCAGGCAGCGGAATTTGACTACGCCGGCACCCAGGCCTGCCGCTCCCTTCGGGAAGAAGGGGTGGAAGTGGTCCTGGTAAACAGCAATCCTTCCACCATTATGACGGACGTGGACATTGCTGACCGGGTCTACATCGAACCGATTACCCTGCCTTTTGTGACGGAAGTCATTAAGAAAGAAAGACCGGATGCCCTGCTGGCTACCCTGGGCGGCCAGGTGGGCCTCAACATGGCAGTGCAGCTCTCCGAAGCAGGAGTGCTGGAAAAATACAACGTGAAGCTTCTGGGCTCCTCCCTCCATGCCATCAAACATGCGGAGGACCGGGAACTTTTCAAGGAAGCCATGGAAGAAATCCACCAGCCCGTACCGGAATCGGAAATTTTTGAAGAACTGGAACCGGCCGTGGCTTTTGCAGATAAAATCGGCTACCCTGTCATCATCCGTCCCGCCTATACCCTGGGCGGCACCGGCGGCGGCATTGCCCATGACCGGTATGAAATGGAAGAAATCGCCAACCGCGGCATCAAGCTGTCTCCCATTAACCAGATCCTGGTGGAACGGTCCATTGCAGGCTGGAAGGAAGTGGAGTTTGAAGTCATGCGGGACAGCGCCGACAACTGCATCATTGTCTGCGCCATGGAAAACATCGATCCCGTAGGCGTCCACACCGGCGACTCCATCGTCGTGGCCCCCACCCAGACCCTGACAGACGGCCAGTACCAGATGCTCCGCACCGCTTCCATCAATATCATCCGCTACCTCCAGATCGAAGGGGGCTGCAACGTGCAGTACGGCCTGGATACCAAGACGAACCAGTACTATGTGATCGAGGTCAATCCCCGCGTGAGCCGTTCCTCCGCCCTGGCATCCAAAGCCACCGGCTACCCCATTGCCAAAGTGGCAGCCAAGGTAGCCCTGGGCATGCACCTGGATGAAATCACCAATGCCATTACAGGCAATACGAAAGCCTGCTTCGAACCGTCCATTGACTATGTGGTCTGCAAATTCCCCCGCTGGCCTTTTGAAAAATTCACCCTGGCGGACCGTGAAATCGGCACCCAGATGAAGGCCACCGGCGAAGTGATGGCCCTGGACCGCACCCTGGAAGGGGCGCTCCTCAAGGCTCTCCGGTCCCTGGAAGTGGGAGAGGGGTATCTGCACCTGAAGAAACTGGACAGCCAGTCCCTCTACGATATCCGCTGCCTTTTGAAGCGCATCGATAATGAAAGAATCTTCGTAGTGGCCGAAGCCCTCCGCCGCGGCATTGAACCGGAAGAAATCAACCGCATCACCCGCATCGACCTCTTCTTCATCTATAAAATCCAGAATATCATCAAAATGGAAAGACGCCTCCTGAAGGAAGGCCTCACCGAAGACACCCTGAAAGCGGCCAAACGGATCCAGATGCCTGATGAAGCCATCGCCCACTTTGCAGAAGTGACGGTCAAGGAAGTGGAAAATTTCAAAAAGAAACTGGCTTTCCACCCCGATTTCAAAATGGTCGATACCTGCGCCGCTGAATTTGAAGCCCACACTCCGTACTACTACTCCACCTACGGCGCGGAAGATGAAGTGAAACCCCAGGGCAAAGGCTCTGTGGTAGTCTTCGGCTCCGGCCCCATCCGCATCGGCCAGGGCATCGAATTCGACTACTGCTCCGTCCATGCCTCCTGGGCACTGAAAAAGGCAGGAAAGAAATCCATCGTCATCAACAACAACCCGGAAACCGTATCCACCGACTTTGATACCTCCGACTCCCTCTATTTCGAACCCCTCACCGAGCAGGACGTGATGGAAGTCATTGAAAAGGAAAAACCGGAAGGCGTAATCTGCCAGTTCGGCGGCCAGACCGCCATCAACCTGGCCACCCCCATGGCCAAGAGAGGCATCCGCATCATCGGCTCCTCCAATGAATCCATCGACATGGCAGAAGACAGAGAACGGTTCGACACCCTCTGCGGCCAGCTGGGCATCCCCCGTCCGAAGGGCTGCCTGGTGGAAAGCGTGGAAGAAGCCATGCAGAAAACGGCAGAACTGGAATACCCCCTCATCGTACGCCCCAGCTACGTATTGGGCGGCCGGGCCATGCAGATCGTCTATGACCAGGCAGAGCTTCGCCAGTACCTGAAAGAAGCAGTGGTGGCATCCCATGAACACCCCGTCCTCATCGACCAGTACATGGTGGGCCGTGAAGTGGAAATCGATGCCATCTCCGACGGCGTGGACGTATGCATCCCGGGCATCATGGAACAGATCGAACGCTCCGGCGTCCACTCCGGCGACTCCATTGCCGTGTACCCGCCCCAGCACCTGTCTCCTGAAGTCATCGACACCCTGACGAAATACACGAAAGACATTGCCTGCGCCATGAACGTCAAAGGCCTGGTAAACATCCAGTTCATCGTGGTAGGCGGCAAAGTCTACGTCATCGAAGTGAACCCCCGGGCCAGCCGTACCGTGCCTTTCATGAGCAAGATTACCGGCATCAACATGGTGGAATACGCCACCCGCGTGGCCCTGGGCGAACCGCTCCATACCCTGGGCCTGCCCCTGGGACTGGTACCGCCGAAGAACTACGTGGCCATCAAGGCACCGGTCTTCTCCTTCTCCAAACTGGGACTGGTAGAAATCAAGCTGGGACCGGAAATGAAATCCACCGGTGAAGTCATGGGTATCGGCCACACCTACCAGGAAGCCCTCTACAAGGCCGTAGTAGCCGCCAACCTCATGGTTCCCGCCGGCGCCAATGTGCTCATCACCGTCAGCGACCGGGATAAACCGGAAACCGCAGAACTGGCAAAGGGCTTCGTAGACCTGGGCTACCACCTCATCTGCACCTCCGGCACCGGTTCCTATTTCCAGAGCCTCGGCATCCCCGTGGAAATCATCAAGAAGATCCATGAAAAAGGGGAAAACTGCGAAAAGTATCTGAAATCGGGCAAAGTGGATATGGTGCTGAATACCATTTCCTACGGCAGCCAGATCGAGCAGGAAGGATATGACCTGCGCCGCATTGCGGTGGAACTGGCCATCCCCTGCATTACCTCCCTGGATACGGCCAAGGAAGTGCTCCGCGTCATGGCCTCCACCGGCGGCGCCGAACACCATGTAGAAGCCATCCAGGACTATGTGAAGGAGTAATACCATGTCAGGTTTTGTAGAAAAAGGAATCATCCGGGTCCATAACCATGTGGGCCCTGATATCTGGCTCATGCAGATCGAACTGCCCCGCATCGCCAAAGAAGCGAAACCGGGCCAGTTCGTCCATGTGAAAGTGAACGATCCCCGCTATATCCTGCGCCGTCCCATTTCCATCGCCGGCACCGATGCAGGCAGGGGCATCGTGGAAATCATCTACCGCATTGTAGGAAAAGGGACAGAAGCCATGTCCCATCTGAAAGTGGGGGAAACTCTGGACTGCCTGGGACCCCTGGGCACCTCCTTTGATATGAACAGGGACCATATCGTTGGCATCGGCGGCGGCGTAGGCATCGCCCCCATCCTCTTCATGGCCCGCGCCTCCCGGGAAGGCCAGATGACCGTAGTCATCGGCGGCAGAAATAAAGAAGAAGTCTTCTGGAAAGACCTCTTCCCCCAAAAAATAAGACAGATGATCGTCACCACCGACGACGGCTCCTACGGCATCAAAGGCTTCTCCGTGTCCGTGCTGCCCAAACTCTTCGCTGAAGAAAAAGTAGACGAAGCCTGCGTCTGCGGCCCCGGCATCATGATGAGGACCGCCGCAGAAATGGCAAAAGAAGCCGGCGTTTTCTGCGAAGTATCCATGGAAAGACGCATGGGCTGCGGCATCGGCACCTGCCTTGGCTGCGTATGCGACAGGAAAGACGGCAAAGGCCACTACAAAGTCTGCGCCGACGGTCCTGTATTCAATGCAGAGGAGGTGGTCTTATGAGCAGCCTTACAGTAAACTATCTGGGCATCCCCATGGCCAGCCCCGTCATCGGCGCCTCCGGCACCGTAGGCTATGGCCTGGAACTTCATGACTACATCGATATGAAAAAAATCGGCGCCCTCTCCGGCAAAGGCCTGGCGCCCACCCCCTGGAAAGGAAACGAAGGCGTCCGGGTGGCCGAAACCACCTCAGGCATGCTGAACTGCATCGGCCTTGAAAACCCCGGCGCTCCCTGGTTCATCGAACACTACCTGCCGGAAGTCAGGAAACTTCCTACCGTCTTCATCGCCAACATGGTGGGAAAGAGCGTGGAAGAATACGCCGAATGCGCCAGAATGCTCACCGTCCCCGGCATTTCCGCCCTGGAAGTGAACATCTCCTGCCCCAACGTCAAAGAAGGCGGCGCCGCCTTCGGCACCGATCCCGCCCAGGCAGCCGCTGTTACCAGAGCCGTCAAGGACGCCACCACCCTGCCGGTGATCGTGAAACTGTCACCAAACGTCACCGACATCGTCTCCATTGCCAAAGCCGTGGAAGACGCAGGGGCTGACAGCATCTCCCTCATCAACACACTCCTTGGCATCGCCATCGACACCCGCACCCGCCGCCCCATCCTGGGCAACATCACCGGCGGCCTCTCCGGCCCCGCCATCAAACCCGTAGCCCTCCGCATGGTATGGCAGACAGCCAAAGCCGTACACATCCCCGTCTGCGGCTTAGGCGGCATCATGACCGGCGAAGACGCCATCCAATTCATGATGGCCGGCGCCAGCACCGTGCAGGTAGGCACCGCCAACCTGGCCGACCCCACAGCCATGGAACGCATCGTGAACGAAATGGACAAATGGTGTGATAAAAATAACATAAAAGACATCAACGAAATCGTGGGAACACTGAAAGACTAAAAGACTGAAAAAAGCAGCGGCCAGGCCGCTGCTTTTTTCTTTCACACTTGCCTCCCCCATCTATGGGGGAGGGGGACCGCGTAAGCGGTGGAAGGGGCCTTTTATGGACAAGCCCTGACGGGCTTGAGGGTTGACGGCCCGCTGGGCCGAAGGTTCTTAAGGGGCTTAAGTTTGACAGCGGCTATGCCGCTGAGGGTTGTGGAGGGCGCCTATGAATTGATAGAAGGCGCCAGTTTGTATAAAACCTTCACAACCGGGCTTTCGCCCGTGAGAAAACCATACAACCGCCCTACGGGCGAGGAAAAGGCATCCCCCCTTTGGTGGCTGGCGCCACCACCTTTCCCCCTCTTCGAGGGGGCACTATAACCCGTGCTTACTGTAGAGCCGCATATGAGGAGACTGCCTTTCAGAACTTTATTGTCCCACCGCTCAGCGGGGGGAAGGTGGTGCCGTAAGGCACCAAAGGGGGGAAAGCCACCGGAGGTGGCTGATTGACGTAATGCTTATTTTGCCATATGACAAAGAAACCAATCCCGTAACGCTGACTTCATAAGCATTGCCGCAGAGCGGCAATCCACAACCCTCGGCCTGAAAGGCCGTCAAACCTAAGAACCCTCCGGCCGCAGGCCGGTCCATCTTAAGAACCGTCACACCGAAGGTGTGTCCAGTCAGCCCCATAGCAAATCCCATTTCCTTTCTCTTCCTTTTCATGCTACAATAAAAATATTAAAGTATACATACATAGTACCGGCAGATGCCGGTTTTATATAAAGGAGATTTTTCCATGTTTTTGGGACAGATACAGGGACTGTTTATGACCATGAGGCTTTGGGATATTCTGGATATCCTGGTGGTTGCCTTTTTTCTATACCGTATTTATATTTTGATTCGCGACACCCGGGCCACAGCTCTTTTGAAGGGGCTGGTATTTCTGGGCATTTTTACGGTGATTGCAGGCTGGCTGCAACTTCATGTGGTCAGCTGGATTCTGGACAAGCTGATGACGGTGCTCATCGTGGCTCTACCGGTGGTGTTCCAGCCAGAGCTTCGCCGGGCGCTGGAGCAGATCGGCCGGGGGAAGTTCTACGTTTCGTCCCGGGTCATGAATGAGGTGGAGTGGGACCATGTCATTGATGATGTGGTGGCCGCTACCATGACCATGTCTGCCAATAAGATCGGCGCCCTCATCGTCTTTGAACGAAGTGTAGGGCTGGATGACCGCATTGATACGGGCATCCGCATTGAGGGCCTTGTTTCCAAGGAGCTTCTTGGAAATATTTTCATCGTGAATACGCCTCTTCATGACGGCGCTGTGATTATCCGTGAGAACCGGGTCATGGCGGCAGGCTGCCTGCTGCCTCTTACCCGTGACCATAACCTGTCCACGGAGCTTGGCACCCGGCACCGTGCGGCTATCGGCATGTCCGAGCAGGCAGACTGCGTCATCGTGGTGGTCAGTGAGGAAACGGGCATCGTCTCCTACACTTACGGCGGTCATATTTACCGCGGCCAGGATGCGGAAAGTCTGAAGAACATCCTCCGGAATTACCTGGTCACCAGCAAACCGAAGGGCGTCAGCGATGTACTGCAGAAATGGAGGCCTTTGAAATGAAATATACAAGATTTGAATGGTGGCTTCCAAAACTCCTCTGTCTCATTGCTGCCTGTGCTCTGTGGGTGTATGTGATGAATGAGCAGAATCCCCAGGTGGAGAATACCTATACGGTACCGGTGGAAACAAGAAATCTGGACCGCTCTCTGGTGGCTACCAATGTGCCTTCCACGGTGAAGGTGAAGGTCCGCATGTCCAGAAGCGATATGATTTATATGCGCTCCGATAATATCAAGGCCTATGTGGACCTGACCGGTATCACCGACGGAGATTATCCGAATACGCCCATTCATGTGTCCGTGCCGGGCGATGAATCGGTGGTGTCGGTGACTCCGAAAACTTTTGACCTGAATGTGGATACCTATGCCGTCAAGACACTGCCTGCCAATGTACAGATTTTCGGCACGCCGGAAACGAATTTCTCCGTAGAAAGCAAGAAGGTAACGCCTGATACCATTACCATTGCCAGCAGCTCTTCCATGATTGCCAAGGCAGACCGGGCGGTGGTGTCTGTGAATATTGCAGGAAAGGAAAAGAGCTTCACTGAATTTGACAGTGTCAACATTCTCGATGCCGATGGAAATACGGTGACGGGACTGGATATCATGCCCAGCCAGGTCAAAGTGGCGGTGAAGATGAAGGAGGCCACCAAACTGGGCAACCTGCCCATTCGAATCGATACCAAAGGAGAACCGGCCAAGGGATACAAAGTGGGTAGGATTACCATTACGCCGCCGATAGCGACTATTACGGCACCGATTTCCTTCTTCTCCAGCAATAAGACACTGGACCTGGATCCTATCGACGTCACCGGAGCCAGCTCCGACATCCACCAGGTGGTGAATGTGAACGTGCCTTCCGGAGGCAGCGTGGCGGTGCCTAAAGTGACGGTGGTTGTAGAAATAGATAAGGATTAAGGGGAGGACAAGCCCCTTTGGGGCTTGAGGGTTGACGGCCCGATGGGCCGAAGGTTCTTAAGGGGCTTAAGTTTGACGCGCCTTTGGCGCGAGGGTTG
>ENA-OROD01003177-OROD01003177.1-human-gut-metagenome-genome-assembly--contig:-NODE-3177-length-11093-cov-25.397264_pt1 | contig 11093 bp, 6 predicted proteins | sample MGYA00242123_ERZ509038 | MGnify/ENA primary metagenome ERZ509038 (study PRJEB26280, sample SAMEA2338719) | human gut metagenome | biome: human gut; feature: human-associated habitat; material: faeces... | reverse complement strand
GGCTGGATGTACTGTGTCAACGACTGGTATCCCAACTACGGCTGCGGCGTGTACTTCGTCAAGGCCGGCGAGGTCATTGAGTGGAACTACACCTGCGACCTTGGCTGCGATCTGGAAAACGGAGATCCCTACGGCTACGGCAAGGAATGGAAGGATAACCATGACTGATACCCGGATGCGTTTCTTCGGGAACCTGCATCCGGCGGTCAGTATGGCGTACTTCGTGCTGGTGCTGGGCCTGACACTGGCCTGTATGCACCCGGTCACGGTAGTGCTGTCGTTTCTGGGCGCCAGCTGGTTTTCCATCCGGCTGCGGGGCTGGAGGGCCTACGGCCACACCATGCGGTTTGTGGGGCCTATGTTTCTGCTGATCGCCCTCGCCAATCCGCTATTCAACCATCGGGGCGTGACCATGCTTTTTACCATCAACCACCTGTGGTACACGCTGGAAGCCGTGTGCTACGGTCTGGTATCCGGCTGCTCCCTGTGCGCGGTCATTATGTGGTTTACCTGCTATCAGGAGGTCATGACCTCCGATAAGTTCCTGTACCTGTTCGGCAAACCCTTCCCCGGCACGTCGCTGCTGATCACCATGACGCTGCGGTTCATCCCACAGCTTCAGCAGAATCGCCGCGAGATCCGTCAGTCTCAGGCCATGTTACAGGAGGAGGGTACGCGGCTGCTGCAAAGGCTGGGAAGCGCCCTGCGGAACCTGTCGGTGCTGCTGACCATGAGCATGGAGGCGGCGGTGGAAACGGCGGACAGCATGAAAGCCCGGGGCTATGGCGCCAAGCGGCGCACCACCTTCCACCTGTTCCGCTTCGATGGCCGGGACGCCCGGACGCTGGGTCTTGTGCTGGCGGTGGCGGGTATCTGCATCACTGCCCGCGCCTTCGGTCACGGGTATATGGAGTTCTATCCCGCCATGACGCCGGTGCTGCTGGGCAGCTCCAGCTATACCATGTTTGTCTTTTACGCCGTGCTGATGTTCCTGCCCGGTATTCTTGAAACAAAGGAGGCCATCAGATGGCGCTCTTACGGTTTGAACACCTGAGCTTCTCCTACCCGCTGGCTGACACGCGGGCACTGGACGACGTCTCGTTGGAGATACATAAGGGCGAGTATGTGGTGCTGTGCGGCCCCTCCGGCTGCGGCAAGACCACACTGCTGCGCCATGCCAAGCCCGGTCTGCTGCCCGTGGGGGCAAAGGCCGGCGAGACCTTTTATAAGGACGCGCCCCTTTCCCAACTGCCGGAGCTGACCGCCGCGGCGGAGATCGGCTTCGTACAGCAGAACCCGGATAATCAGATCGTCACCGATTTCGTATGGCATGAGCTGGCCTTCGGTCTTGAGAATATGGCGCTGCCGGTTCCGGTGATCCGCCGCCGTGTGGCGGAGATGGCCGCCTTTTTCGGCATGGAGACATGGTTTCGCAGCAAGACCACGGAGCTGTCCGGCGGGCAGAAGCAGCTGATGAATCTGGCCTCGGCGCTGGCTATGGGGCCGAAGCTGCTGATTTTGGACGAGCCTACCTCCATGCTGGATCCGCTGGCCGCCCGCAATCTGCTTGCCACCGTCCAGCGGATCAACCGTGAGCTGGGCGTGGCCATCCTCATGACGGAACACCGGCTGGACGAGGTATTTCCCGCCGCCGACCGTGTGGTGACTATGGATCAGGGGCGTATCCTGTCGGACGGCGCACCGGCTGAGATCGCGCGGCAGCTGTCCGGCAGCGCGGAAAAGAGCCGTATCTATTTCGGACTTCCCGCCGCCGTCCGCATTTTCAGCGAGCTGGAGCAGGTGGACGAGCTGCCCCTGACGGTGCGGGATGGCCGCCGCCGCTTGGAGCGGCTGCTGCCCATCGCGGAAGATGCTACCGTACCTGAGAACACAAAAACCGAAAAAGAAACAAAGCACCCCACCGTTTTAGAGGGCAAGGAGCTTTGGTTCCGCTATACCGAAAAGGGCAAGGACGTCCTGCGGGGCACAGATGTAACGCTTCGTCAGGGTGAGCTGCTATGCCTGCTGGGCGGCAACGGCGCGGGCAAGACCACTCTGATGCAGGCACTGGCCGGCTTCCGAAAGCCCTATCGTGGCAAGGTGAAGCTGGCGAAGGGTCAGCGGCTGTGTATGCTGCCCCAGAACGCCCGGTCGCTGTTTGTGGCCGATACGGTGGAGAAGGAGCTGCTGGACAGTGCCGAACAGGACAAAGCCAAGTCCATGCAGATGGCGGAAAAGCTGGAGCTGACGCCCCTGCTAACGCGGCATCCCTACGACCTGTCCGGCGGCGAGATCCAGCGTCTTGCCGTAGGCAAGCTGCTGCTGCGGGAGGCCACGGTGCTGCTGCTGGACGAGCCTACCAAAGGGCTGGACGCCTATGCCAAGGCGGAGCTGGCGCAGCTGCTGCTGGCGCTGTGCCGGGAGGGCGCGTCTATTCTGGTGGTGACCCACGATGTGGAATTCGCCGCCCGGTATGCCACAGGCTGCGCCTTGATGTTTGACGGGCTGCTGCTCTCTGAAGGAGAGCCCCACGACTTCTTTGCCGGAAACCGGTTCTATACCACCGACGCCAACCGTATCGCGGCAGAGCACTTCCCCATGGACATTACCTGTGAGGAGGTGATCGCGTCGTGTCGAAGCTCTTTGTCAGCCGCCGCACCAGAGCCGCCGCGTGGGTGATCCTGCTGGTGCTGCCCGCCCTGATGGCGGCCTTCGGCTATTACCACAGCCACCGCCCCGCGGTCAATCCGGTGGGCTCACGTACCTTCTGGGATCACCTTATCCTCAACTCCGATATTCTGCTGGGCCTGCTGTTCCTGCTGGCCTCCGCCATCCCCTTCCTTCTGGTATTTGATAAGAGGAAGCCCCAGGCTCGCGAGCTGGTGCCGATTGCGGTGATGGCGGCCATTGCCGTGGTAGGCCGCACGGTATTCGAGATCATCCCCCTGCCCAACTTCAAGCCCTGCTCCGCCATCATTATCATTACGGCGGTGGCCTTCGGGCCGGAGGCGGGCTTTCTTACCGGCGCGCTGACCGCCTTTGTCAGCAACTTCATTTTCGGACAGGGGCCGTGGACGCCATGGCAGATGTTCACATGGGGGCTGGTGGGCTTTCTGGCGGGTATCCTGCAAAATGCAGGTGTGTTTGCGGAAAAGAACCGCCCTCACTTCACGGCGAAGCTGTGGGACAGGCTGTGTCCGGCGAATACGAACCGGGGCGATTTGCTGCATTTTGTGCGGCAGCTTACCGACCACGCGCCCCTGCGGCTATGCCTTTATGGTTTCCTGTCCGGCTTTCTGTACGGCTGGATCATGAACCTGTATTTCATCATCGGGTATGTAAGCCCCCTTACCTGGCAGACGATAGGCGCGGCCTATCTATCCAGCTTTTTCTTCGACTTCTGCCACGGGCTGTGTACGTTTCTGGTGCTGTGGGCACTGGGCGACCCGTGGGTACGGAAGCTGGAGCGCATCAAGATCAAATTCGGCCTGACGGCGGAGGAGCGGAACTATGTGCTGCCGCCCTCCACATTTGAGATAGCGAGAGAGAACTATGAGTGAACGAAAAACCATCATCAGGACGGTGGGGCTGAAGAAGCACTACACCGTCGGCGGCAACACGGTCCGCGCGCTGGATGGCGTGGACATGTCCGTGCTGCAAGGCGAATTTGTCTGTGTCGCAGGCCGCAGCGGCTCCGGTAAGTCCACCATGCTGAATATGCTGGCAGGTCTTGAGCCGCCCACGGAGGGGGAGATCATTGTCCGAGGCAAGCATCATTTGGAGGCTATGGACGAGGAGCAGCGGACAAGGTTCCGCCGCCGCTATATCGGCTTCGTCTTTCAGAACTACAATAATTTGCCCCAGTATACGGCACTGGAGAATGTGGCACTGCCGCTGGCCATCCGGGGCGTACCGGAGGATGAACGGAACTGGCTGGCGTGGCAGGCCTTGAGCCGCGTGGGACTGCGCGGACACGTAGATCACCGGCCTGCGGAGCTGTCAGGCGGTCAGCAGCAGCGCGTCAGCATCGCACGAGCCATTATTACGGAGCCCTCCATCGTGCTGGCGGACGAGCCTACCGGGAATCTGGACAGCCGCACCGGTCAGGAGGTCATGGAGTTGCTGTGCGAGATCTTCCGGGAGAGGAACACCACCTTCATCCTCAGCTCCCATGACCCGCAGATGCAGTGTTACACAGATCGTACCGTCTATTTCAGTGACGGAAAGATAGAGATAGAAAATCACCACACCGGAGAGGAGAACGCACAGTGAAAAGAGAAACGGTAAAACGGGTACTGGCCCTGTTGATCTGCGTATTGATGACAGTATCCCTGCTGCCCGCCGTCGCTATGGCGGAAGAGGTCACAGAGGATGTGATAGATGACAGCACCATTGAGGCTTACACGTCTTACGAAAACGGAGAGGATGCCGGCGTCAGCGGGGTCTCGGTTACGGACGAAAAGCCCAACACGGATATCAAGGTCATACCCAGCGACGCCAACGCCCTGATCCTGATGGATACCGGCGCACAGTCCCCAAAAGGCGTTCCCGGTCAGGTGGTGAAGATCGTGCTGCCGCTGGCGGTGAACAAGGAATATCTGCCCAGCGAGAAATACATGCTGCGCAACATCAACATCTATCCCGATGTGCCTACTGACGCCAGCGTGTCCAACTGGCCCTTTGAGCTGATCTATGCCAGCGATGTGCAGCACTTAAAGGATATGTCCTATAACTCCACAGCGGAGGTGTGGTTCGAGTTCAAGGTCAGCGAGTTTGCCAGTAAGGGACGCTACGCTGTGCCCTTTAAGATCAACGCCACTGTGTGGCGGGAGGACGCCGTGAACGGCACCACCATCACCGAGGACGTGACCTTCAAGGTCAGTGCCTATGTGACCGTTACCGACAACGGCAATATGTCCGGCGTTACCACCTCCTTCGGCAGCCTTCAGGTGGCGGGTACCAATGCGGGCGGCTCCTATACCGTGCCTACCGGCACACCCAATCAGACTATCTCCATGCGGATCCCCGTGATCAATGTGGGCGGTACCCTGACCAGCGTGACGGTTTATCCCGTGGTCTCTGCCGCGCTGGACGAGTTCCCCTTTGTGATCGACTCCACCAATTTGGGCAAGTATTTTGACTACTGGGCCAGCGGCGAGGTGAAGTATCTGGACTACACCTTCACGGTGTCGCCCTTTGCCACCTCCGGCAACAAGTCCATTAAATTCAAGGCCAACTATTTCGAGAACAGCGCCCCTGCGGAGGGCTCCTTCTCCACGCAGTTTACTGTGATCGACGGCTATGACGCCTCCGCCATGTCGGTGATGGTGCAGAGCTATAAGCTGTATGTGGAGGATACCGAGGTATCCGGCCTGATGGCAGGCGAGGAGACGGAGCTGCGCCTGACCCTGATCAACAACTCCAAATATGACACGGCCAAGAAGATCATCTCCAGCCTGGTATTCACCAATTCCCCCGGCCTGACGCTGTGCGTAGGCGGCACAGATACCGCCTATGCCGATTCCATCAAGCCGGGCGGTACGACGATCCTGAAATACAAGATCATGGCCAAGCAGGACGCGGAGGTTGGCCCCGCCATGCTGGGCATCAACCTGACCTATGAGACCACCGAGGCAGTGGCCGGTAAGGCGGCGCAGAACATCATGCTGCCGGTCAGCCAGAAGATGGATGTTCTGGCCGGTACGCCGGAGGTGTACGGCACACTCAGCAAGGATAAGGAAGCTACCATCTCCGTGCCGCTGACCAACATGGGCCGCGCCAAGGCTATGAATATCCGGGTGCTGGCCACGGACGGCATGACCGCCTCCACCCCCTGTTATGTGGGTGACCTGCTGGCAGGCGGCTCCACCAGCGCCGATGTAACGGTGGGCTTCTCCAAAATCGGCGCGTTTGTGGGTAAGATAATCCTCCAGTATGAGGACGCCAACGGCGAGACGTATTCTCAGGACATCTCCGTGCCCCTGAGCGTGGCGGAAAGCTCTGCGGATACAGATGCCAACAGCGTCAACGCAAATAAAGACGACACAGGCAGCCGCTGGTGGCTGTGGCTGATCTTCGTGATCCTGCTGCTGATCCTGATCGCCATTGTGGTCTATGTCATCATCCGCTATAAGCGCGGCGAGATCGGCCCCGATGCGGTCAACCACAGTGACGATGACATCGATGATTTCGATGATGATTTTGACGCGCCGGGCGGCGAGCCGGACATCGGTGAGAAGCCGCTGGATCATGACAGGAGCGGTGTATGAAGCCGAGAGATTTGTTCCGGTACGGCTGCACAAACCTGTTCCGCAGAAAGACCCGCACGATCCTGACAGCACTTTCCATGGCGGTAGGCGTTATGTGTATCGTGGTGCTGATCTCCGTGGGTCTCGGATATGAACAGGCATACCGTGAGAGCATCGAGGCCATGGGCAGCCTGACCAAGATCGACGTGACGCCCGCCAACAGCGACTATGGCCGCACGGCGGTGCTGAACGAAAAGGCTGTGGAAGCCTTTCGGGGGATCGATGGCGTGGAGGCGGTGACGCCGGTTTTACAGCAGTCCGCCTATATCGCCACCGGCAATTTCGTCAATATGGTGCGCGTGTACGGCATTGACCTTTCCACGGCGGAGAGCTTCATGCTGACGCCGGAACGGGGGACGATCGCGGAAGAGGGTACCCATCTGCATCCGGAGGTCATGTTCACCGATGATGTCTCCGCGGGACTTGCCAACAAGGCCAAGGACTGGGAGCCCGCGTTGGATGAGGACGGAAATCCGCTGGTGGATCTGCTGGAAGCACCTGTCCGTATGACCTTCGACTATTCCAATCTGACCGGTGAGGCAAAGGCCGATACCGATGGGCGGGCGCTGCCCTCCGGCAATCTCTACAACTTGCGGGTAACCGGCATCTGCTCCACGCTGAACAACAACTTCACCTCCTCCGCCTTTATGGCCTATGACCGGCTGGAGGAGATGGTGCAGGCCAACGCCAACTATCTCGGCGCTGCCACGGAAACCAAAACGGCGGAGGAAAAGACCAACGGCCCTACCTATGATCTGGTATGGGTGAAGGTGAAGAACGTCAGCGACGTGCAGCGTATTGTCAAGCTGATCCGGGACACGGGGCTGAACACCTATTCGCTCAATGATATGCTGGAGACGGTGCGTACACAGTCCCGGCAGATCCAGGGGATGCTGGGCGCGCTGGGCGCCATCGCCGTGCTGATCTCCGCCATCTGCGTGGCCAACACCATGATGATGTCCATTACGGAACGGACGCGGGAGATCGGCGTGCTGAAGGTGCTGGGCACCGTTCGCAGCGACATCTTCAAGATGTTTCTCTCGGAGGCACTGATCGTAGGCGTGATAGGCGGCGCGGCGGGCTTGGTGCTGAGCTTTATCGCCAAGTGGCTGATACCGGTGATCTTTGCGTCCCGTGAGCTGCGGTGCGTGTTGCCCTGGTGGCTGGCGGTCTGCGGCGTGGTGTTCGCAGGCGTGGTAGCCATTGCCGCCGCTTGGATCCCCGCGCGTAAGGCAACGCTTATCAGTCCTAACGAGGCCATCCGCTCTGAGTGAGGTAACGATATGAAAAAGACAACACAAAACGTAAGAGGCTCGCTGCGCCGTGTGCTGACGCTGCTGCTGGCACTGGTAATGACCCTTTCTCTGACAGTGCAGGCGTTTGCGGCGATTGGTAATTGGCCCGCCACAGGGGATACCACAGTCGACCGCTATATGCAGAACAGCGGCACTTTCTATAACGGCGATACCGTGATCGCACCCAAATACAGCAACTTTGGCGGCTTTATCAATGTATACGGCGTGCCGAAGGGTTCCGATCCAAGCGCCTATGTGATGACACCGACCTCCGTCGACTTTGGCAACCTGAAAAGCTCGACGAATAATAGCGTTGATCTGGAACTGAACAGAGCCTACGACTTCTCAGAGCCGATCCGGTATCATGTCACCTCTGAGGACGGGCGGACATTCTTCGCCTACGCGTTCGCTGCGGAGGCAACCAGCAAGGATACTTGGACTGAAGCAGATACACAGGCTCTGTTGGGTATGGCGGGATTGTTTGTAGATACTTACCATCAGCTCTACCTTATGATAGATAAAATCAACGCTTCGAGGACGGAAATCGGCACCTATCATCCGGCCAACGCGGATATGCTCAGCACGCTGGGCTATTGGCTGGGCAGGAGCACGGCCTATTTTGATCTCGATGCGGGCGAGACCAGCATGAATGGCAACCGTCTCTTTGACTCCTATGAAGCAAAGTGGCGTGCCGGCGGCGAGGAGGCCGTTCAGTTCATGCAGGAGTACCTGCAAAGGTATATTACCAAAAAAGGCTATAGTCAGGTCAGCCCCGCGGCACTGCGGATCATCTATGAGCAGATCGTTCCGGAGTATCTTGCCTATGCTGAGCAATGCCGCATCAAGGAGCCGGTCATCGACCGTGTGACCATCGGCGGCTCGGTGGGCAGCATCAATACCGAGACCCGCACGGTAACGGTGAAGCTGCCGGAGGACGCAGACCGTTCCCAGTTGACCGTGCAAGTAGAGGTGGGAACCGGGCTGACCGCCCACTCCGTGGCCGGCTCTGTGACCGATAGGATTCTTGCCTATCAGGTAACCCCCTATGATCCGGCATACGGCACGAAATACAATGCACTGAGCGCCACATGGCGTATCGTCATCGAAACGGGTACGCCGGATAATCTGGTCACCTCCTTCGCCGTCACCACAGGTGGCGTGACACGCTATGGCAAAATCGACGAGACCAACAAGACGATCTCCCTGAACCTGCCGGTAGGCACGGGCTTGAGTGCTATCACGCCGGTGGTCGTTCATACCGGCACGGCGGTCACGTTAGAGGGTTCGGCCCTTGACGGCAGCACTTCCTTCGATTTCACCAATTCCGAGACGACACCTCTGACGTTGACGGTGACCAACAGCAATTTTAAACTGCACACCGACTACAAGGTGACCATCACAGCCAGAAAGTCCTCAGAGAATTACATCACCGCCTATAAGCTGGGCGACGCGGAGGGCGTGATCGATGGCGACAATATCGCCATTACCATCCCTTACGCCATGGACCTGGCTGCCGTGGAGCCGGAGATCGCCATTTCCGAGTTCGCGTCGCTTACCGCACCTGCCGCGTTGCAGGAGGGCGAAAACACCTACACCGTTACCTCTGAAGACGGCAAGGTGCGTACTTATACGGTGACCATCACCCGCACGGCGGTGGCAAGAGGCAGACAGATACTGTCCTTCACCTATGGCGCGGCGGCAGGCGTGATCGACCAGGTGAATGGTACGATCACGATGGAACTTCCCGCTGGTACCGGCACTACTTTTGCTCCAACCATCCGCGTCTCTGATTTTGCCACGGTCACACCGGCCTCCGGCGAGACGCAGGACTTCAGCAAGCCGGTACAGTACAAGGTCAAGGCGCAGAACGGCTCCACCACTACCTATACCGTCACTGTAACAGTTTCTCAGGAGCAAGCAGAGAATCCTTACAAGGCGAAAATGGAGTCACTGGTCAGCAAGATCAACCAGCGGTACAGCCGGACAACGGCAGGCGCGTGGGAGGACTGGGAATGGATGAACCTGGGCTTCTACCAGAAGAAGCTGGGTAATCTTGACGATGGCTTCTCCATCGCGGAGTGCATCAAGCGGCTGGACACCACCACCAATGTGGCCATGACCAACATTGACCGTAAGATCATGACACTGACCGCCCGCGGCATCGACTGCTCCAAGCTGTCCAAGTACAACAACGGCGAACCCTTTATCGACGCCAAGGGCAACGAAGTGGACGACTTCGTTTCTATCCTCTATAACTACCGGGGCGGATATACCATCAACGGTCCCATTTTTGCCCTGAACGCACTGGATATGGGCAACTATACTATCCCTGAAAACGCCGTGTGGACGCGGGAAAAGCTGCTGGAGACGATCCTGAACCACAAGTACCTGTCGGATGGCTTTGGCTTGGATATGGTCACCATGCTGATGCAGTCTATCGCGCCCTATCAGAACGATCCAGTGTACGGCGAGCGGGTCAAGGCTAAGCTGTGGGAGGGCTTTGACATTGTTATGAACAGCTTTGGCACCGACCCCTTTGACAACCCCTTCGGCGTTCAGTGGGGCGGCGTGTATACCTCTGAGGGCGCGTCCCAGATCATCTGCGCTCTTTCCGCTATGGGCGTTGACGTCCACACGGATGTGCGCCTCAATAACGGAAAGGACAGCGTACTGACCTCGTTCCTCAACTACGCCGACTTTGACGAGGGCTATTTTGCCCACAGCAACACAACGCCCAAGAACGCCATGGCCACCTATCAGGGCTGCTATGCCACACAGTGGTATCTGGGCTTCCTGAATGGCGGCGGCGCGGGGCATCCCTATTCCCTGTATTATCATCGCTTCGATTTCTCCCGTAAGCTGTCCACCGAGGCGGACATTACCTCCTTTACACTGGAGGGTAAGCAGGGCGTGTTTACCACCGAGGGAGGAGACAACATCATCACCGTGACCCTGCCTGCCGGTACGCCGCTGAACGATATGCACCCGCAGCTTCAGCTGTCTGACTATGCCACGATCCTTGCACCGGATCTTACCGGCGGCGTCACCTTTGTGAAGGATACCAAGACCGCCTTCACCGTGCAGGCGGAGGACGGCAAGACCACCAAGACCTATTATGTGGTAGTCAAGCTCTCGGATAAAGAAAGGCCCTCCGGCGCGGAGATCTACACCGATACCATTATGCTGAAGGACGCCAATATCCTGCGGGATCTGGATATTCTGGGCAAGAATATCACTGCTGGCACGGACAGCACGGATATCGAGCTGCTGCTTGACGCAGGAAAGGACACCTCAAATCTGATGATCTACGCCCGCCTCTCCTATGGAGCCACCGCCTCGCCGGCACTAGACGGGAAGAAGGGCATGAACCTGTCGGATTGGACGACCTTCACCATCACTTCCGGCGACGGGACGAATACCCGGACGTACCGCATTAAGGCCACGGCACGGACGCAGGCGTCTATCTCCGCCTTCAGCCTTACCATCGGCG
>ENA-OROD01003174-OROD01003174.1-human-gut-metagenome-genome-assembly--contig:-NODE-3174-length-11104-cov-2.760521_pt1 | contig 11104 bp, 16 predicted proteins | sample MGYA00242123_ERZ509038 | MGnify/ENA primary metagenome ERZ509038 (study PRJEB26280, sample SAMEA2338719) | human gut metagenome | biome: human gut; feature: human-associated habitat; material: faeces... | reverse complement strand
TTGTAAATATAGCTTCTGATTGATATTGACTGTAAGCATCTTCTCCAGATGTCTCCACGCTTTGTAAATATGGTAGGTCACTACCACCCCAAACATTAGACACCTCTTCCGTCTTTCCACCGCTATTAGAATGAAAAAATGCGTCTATTACCTCTCCATTATAAGTAACAACTTTTCCAGCAGTTGAACTCACAGCTTTTTCTATCTTCTCCCAATTACTTTCTCTTTTATCTTCATCCCATCTAGCCATCCTATCATCTTTAGATATCCATGCCTGGCAACACGCAGAGTTATCGCAAATGTCCGCTCCTCCATGTTTACTTTGGTTATGTTCAATTTTGTACACTGTATATGTCCTTGCAACAACCGCTTGCGCCTTTAACGCTTCTTCTTCAAAATCGGCCGGCATCTCAGCAGAAACAACTCCTAATAAGTACTCATCCATTTTCATTTCTTCTATACTATTATCTTTGGTATGCAAAACCTTCACTGTACCATACCTCTTATACTCATAATTTTCGTCCATTAGGGACGCCCCATTTGGGGCGAAATTTTCTTTTTTTTCTTCATCCAATTCATTGTTTCCTATATTTTCTACTGTTCCTCCAGTTTCTTTTACGTTTTTTTCTCCATCCCCAAAACGAATTGTAAATATAATTGGTATTGTAAATGTAGCCAATATAATCAGCATTATAATTAATATCAATTTTCTCATAATTGATTGAATTCCTCTCTTATAGGCACAAACTTGGTTGCAAAATAATTATAATTTTGCAACCATTTTCACAACCATTCAAATTACTAATATTTATATTACCAATTTTTGTTTCATAGAATATAATATTCTTTTTTCTATTCTAGATACATAACTTCTACTAATATTAAGTTCATCAGCAACTTTCTTTTGAGTTATTTCCTTTTCCCCATATAATCCATATCTTTTAATTATTATTTTCTTCTCTCTATCAGATAAAACATTAATATATTTATTTAACTTAACAATATCATCTTTAGTGTTAATTGAATCTATATAATCAGGATTACTTGTTTTAAGCACATCAACAATAGTAATTTCATTACCTTCCTTATCAAATCCAATTGATTCATCTAAACTTACATTTTTACTATTCTTTTTGTCGTTTCTAAAATGCATCAATATTTCATTCGCAATTATCACCTAATGGAAACTTAGTTAGTTTAGAAGACTCTCTTGTACCAGTCAAATTTAAGAATAAATTTTCACCATCACTGTATGCAGATGATATTAATAATTTAATAACAGTTCTTTTTTGAAGTAAATCTAAATCATCAAATTTTTTGCAATAGGTGTCTAATATATTTAAAACTAGTTTAGCGTTTTCAGAATCTTCAATAATAGTTGATTTATTTATATCAAGTAATTTTATTTTATCATCTATTTCAAGATTTGCTTTTTTTAGTTTTTGAATTTCCTTTGCTAAATCATCAACTATATCAGCAGGCACAATTTTAATTTTCTCAATTAAAGATTCAATATCCTTTTCATTTTTCTTTTTTTCATTAGTTAATGTATATAATTCACTAGATTTTTCATCAAACATATTTAATTTGCCATTAGCAAGATTTCTTAATGAAGTATAGTATTCACCTTTAGTGTCAGTTAATTCTTTTATTTCATTAGTGACTAATCTATCTGCTTCATTACCATTTAGATTTTTATGATCACATTTTGTTTTTCTACTTTTGTCTTTTAATTCACAAAGATATGTAAATTTAACTTCATCACCAGATGAATTACTTCTTACTTTAGGTCTCATAAAACTATTACAATAACTACAACGAAGTAATCCAGAAAGTAGAGCATTATTAATATTAGGTTTTCTAAATCTTTTATTAGAACCCAATTCTAGCAATTGTTGTACTTCAACATGTTCTTTACCAGACCAAAAACCTTTATGTTTACCAATTGCAACAATCCATTCACTTATATCATTATCTTTTTTACTTTTACCAGTCATTTGATTTGTTTTATTATAAACCATAAGTCCATACTTACCATCATAATCTTCTTTTTCGCCAATTACTAATGCTCCTTTTTCAGTAAAATAATTATAAGCATCTATATCAGCTTTACAATAAACAGGATTTGTTAAAATATTAACTAAAGCCCATCTAGTAAACCTTTTACCATTTTTAGTTTGAAGATTATTTTGAATAGTATAAGTTTCTAGACCAGTTTGAGATTTAATTTCTTTATATTTATTTTTTAGTAATATAATTAAATTTTTTTCATCAGATATTTCTTCAAGTTTAAATAATTTTTTCTTTTTTCCATCTTGATTAAAAGTTTGCACTTCTACAGATTTAAATCCAGTAGGAGGAGTTCCACCAAGCCATCTGCCAGTTTTAGCAAGTTCCATCATATTATCTCTGATTCTTTCTGCAATTGTATCTCTTTCAAGTTGTGCAAAAACAGAACAAATTAACATCATTGCTTTTCCCATAGGTGAAGTAGTATCAAAATCTTCTCTTATTGAAATAAATCCAACATTGTATTTTTCTAATTCATTTATTAAATTACAAAAATCGCCAACATTTCTACTAACTCTATCTAATCTATAACAAGTAACTGATTCAATTTTATTGTCTCTAATTTCATTTAATAATTTTTGAAATGCAGGTCTATTTGTATTCGCACCAGTAAATCCTTCATCAGTAAATACTTTAATGTCATCGTCAGTTAAATTTGGATATTTAGCAAGTATTTTTTGTTTACATAGATCAACTTGATTTTCAACACTTTCTCCTTTCCCAGTATATTTAGATTTTCTACTATAAATAATATGCTTTCTTGATTTTTCCATAATCCCTCCATAAATCAATAATCATATATGTGTTATAAAATAACTATATCACATAAAGTCTATATAATGCAATAATCAAATAACAAATTATATACAAACAAATGTTCATATTTTGAAAATTTGTGTTATAATACTTTTTGAAAGAAGGTGTGAGAGTGAATAGGATTTATATGTGTATTGATTTGAAAAGTTTTTATGCTTCAGTAGAGTGTGTAGAAAGACATTTAAATCCACTTACAACTAATTTAGTTGTTGCTGATGAATCAAGAACTGAAAAGACTATTTGCCTTGCAGTAACGCCTTCTTTAAAACAATATGGGTTGTCTGGTAGATCAAGACTTTTTGAAGTTATTCAAAAGGTAATAGACAAAGAAGAAATAAAATTAAATCTAAATTTATAGATAAATCATTCGATGATAACGAATTAAAAGATAATCCTAAATTAGAATTAGATTATATTATTGCTCCACCTAGAATGAATCTTTATATAAAATATAGTACAGAGATATATAATATTTATTAAAATATTTATCAGAAGAAGATATATATGTTTATTCGATTGATGAAGTATTTTGTGATATTACTAATTATTTAAAATTATATAAATTAAAACCAAAATAACTTGTAACAAAAATGATTCAAGATGTATATGAAACAACTGGAATTACTGCAACTGCTGGTATAGGTTCAAATATGTATTTAGCAAAAGTAGCAATGGATATAGTTGCAAAGCATGTAAAAGCTAATGAACAAGGTGTAAGAATTGCTACATCAGATGAAATGGCATATAGAAAATAAACCACTAACTGATTTTTGGAGGATTGGAAAAGGAATTTCTAAGAAACTAGAAGATAATGGTATCTTTACAATGGGAGATATTGCACTTACTTCAATAGAAAATGAAAATAAGTTATTTAAATTATTTGGAGTAAACGCGGAATTATTAATAGATCATGCATGGTGATATGAACCTTGTACAATAAGTGATGTTAAAAAATATAAACCTAAAAATACCAGTATATCTTCTGGTCAAGTATTACATGAACCATATAGTTATGCTGAAAAAGTAGCTATCCAAAGTGCTTTAATTGTTGGAAGTGAATTCTATCACCATGAAAAACATAAATATCTTCCAGGATATTATCCTCATTTTCATGTTCAAAAAGTTCAAAAAAAAACCTCATATATGGTATTATTAAATTATATAAAGGAGGGATTTTATGAAATTTGTAAGGGAAATGACTGACGAGTCATACACCAAATTAATTGAATATGCATCTAAAACATGTGATTCATTCTCTTTGTGTCAATACGATGTTTATGGTGGATTGAGCGATTATGAAGCGGAAAATTTTAACATAATTACTTCAGAATTAAAATATTCAACAGATAAAATTATTGAAAATTTTTCAGACGAGTTTTTGGATGAAATTTATTTAAATTTTATAAATGATAATAGAATGCATTTTAATACAAAATTGTTAAGTTATTTAAAACAAAATTCAAAGAATCAAGAAGATTATGAGAATTCTATTTATTTATATAATAAACAAGCATTAACGATTGGTATTGAATTATTCGTATTAGATTTTAAAATAAAAAAATTATTTAAAAAATATAAATGTTATTTGGCGGATGAAGAAAATGTTGAGAATGGTATTTGTTATAAATTTAAATTAAATTCTAAAACAATTAATATTTTAAATGAGGTACACAATATTTATGATTTTATCTATCCAAAGAATTTAGAAGATTTGTGGATTTATAGAAATGGTGAGGTATGGCTTGATTCAGTTGCTCATGAAGAAATATGTTGTATATATCCTGCAAATAATGAAGAGTATGAATTGTTGAAATCTTTCGGAATAAAATTTCATGAGGAAAAAAAATAATAATTACACAATAATGAGTTAGTTAGAATATTTCTATCTAACTCATTTAATTTTTAAAGGAGGAAAAATGAATTTTATATTAAAATATTGGATAGAATTGTTATTTACAACTATTACAACTTCTCTTATATATATATTTAAGCAATATATTGGATTAAAAAATGGAATTAAAGCATTACTTAATAATGAAATTGTTCGTATATATGAATTATATTCAGAGTATGGGTATTGCCCCAGTTTTATAAAGGAAAATGTAGAAGAAATTTATAATAGTTATCATAAGCTGGGTGGAAATGGTATGATAACTACTATGGTAAACAAACTTTATGAACTTCCAAATACGAAAGATGAATCAAAATGATAAAAATAATTATAGGTTTAATTTGTGTTATGATTGCAAATATTTTATTAGGTAGTTCTATAGCAAAATTAAGAAATGATTGGAATTATAAAAAGTTTATAAAAAAGTTAATTAAACATGATTTAATTGATTCATTTAATGATGAGGATTATGTTGAAATTAATACAAAATTAATGCTATTAAGAAAATATGCTGTTTATAGTGAAAATGTAAGTATTAAAAAAATTCTAAGTTTAATGTTTGATAAATATCCAGATGAGAAGGAAAAACTAAATAAATTGTTTATAGATTATGAAAATGTGGAAAAACAGAATATTCAATTTGTACTGTCTGATGGTACAAAACGTAGTTTATATGAAACTATAGAGGATGTTATGTATGGCGTGTATTTGCATGCTGATTTTGATAAGATTAAAAGATTAATATCTTCAGATGAGAATTTAAGATTTACATGTGTAAGAAAATATGTTGAAGATTTTGAAACTATCATTTTAAAAACATATGATATTTTAATTAAATATTACGATTTTAATAACAAATATAAATTTAATGAAAGAGCATCAATAATTTATTTGGGCGATAGCTTAAATAATACTCAATCAATTACTAATTCTAAATATTGGTCAAATTTATATGGCAAAGATTGTTCGATGGAAGATTTAGAAAGTATAATAAATGATTCAGAATACGAAGATATACAAATATTATATATATGTTATCAATTTATAACTAATATAAAAGAAACTAATCTCAATATTTCATTTTTAGATAATTTAATATATCCCAGTACGAAAAAAGATTGGGGGAATTTTTTAGAAGCTAAAAGTTTTTATGAATCTATAAATAATCCTGGATTAAGCACAAAGGTAAGGTATAATAAAAAACATGATATGGCATATGTAAGAATTATGCCTAATGTTGATGGTGCTTTTAGTATTTCAACTCCACATATTATACCTGAAAATTATGAAATTAGTTTGGTAAAATATGGAAATAATTGGAAAATATATTCATTTGGAAGTCACTTAGATTAATATATTAAAAATTGATGATAATGGGAATTTAAAATCTACAAATTGATGTAGATTTTTTTAGTTCAATTATATTTTTTAATACATATAATTTAATAAAGTAAAAGGAGGTGTTGGATGGAAGTTTTTGTAAACTATCCAAAAGATGAAGAAGGTATAAAAGAATTAAATAAAGCTGTTGCACAAGTCCATGCAACACTAGTTTTAAAGTCAGTTGAAGATTTAGATATAAGTTCTGAATCTAAAAAAAAAGTTATTAAAAGTTTAATACAAAAAGCAAAAGAAGAAGCAATTAAAGAAGAAAAAGAAAATAAGAAAAAAGGTATCGAGATTGCCTATTAATTCTTATTTTCTGTTATTTATGAAGAGTGACTTTTATCAAGTAATTCTTTAAATTTAAAATATTGTTTTTTTGTTATTATTTTTTTACCATTAATGATATTTCTAATTGAATTAATATTTCTATTCATTCTTTTTGCAAAATCAATTGTTGTTATGCTTTCTTTTTTTATATAATTTTTTATTAAATAGGGTACATCACTTTTTATAAAATTATAATATTCAAATATACTATTATCTAATTTACTTTTGTTTTCAAAACAATTTTTTATTTCGATATATTTTTCAAATTTTTTTCTAGATATAGTAGATTGATCTTTTTCACATTTAATAATTGTTTTAGGATAAACATCTATCATATTTGCAAAATCTATAAGTGCAATATTGTACTTGATTCTAAAATCAAATATTTCATGTTGTTTTTTCTTTAGTATAAATTCCAAGTAATCATCATTTATTTTTATTTTATCCCTAATATCTAGATAATCAATTATATTAGTTATTATTGTTGTACTATGCAACTGCTTGTAAGTTTTATTTTCAATTTGTTTAATAGTACATGAATCTACGCCAAGTGTTCTAGCTAATTCTTCTTGCGTGATTCTTTTTAATTGCCTAGCATATTTAATTTGGTTTCCTAATGTACTATTTTCATCAATGTTAATTGTTTTAATATCATCCTTAACAAATAATGTATATGTATCATTTATTAAATTGAAACTTTTAAGAACATTATTTACTAGTGTTATTGACTCTCTTATGTCCATTATGTGAGGTGTGCATTTTCTATACATCTAGCACAGTAAGTAGTTATTTTAGCACCATTACTCTTAGAAAAGCTATCTATTCCTTTTATTAATCCAATTGTACCTATACTAATCAAATCATCAACATTATCCATTTTATCAGAATACTTTTTAACTATATGCGCAACTAATCTTAAATTATGTTCAATAAGAATCTCCCTTGATAACTTATTTCCATTTAACAATTCTTTTATATGATATTCCTCTTCCTCACTAGATAATGGTTCTTTAAATATTTGATTTTGATAAGAACCAGTTAAAATCATATTTTTAATAATAAATGTAAAAAAACCTAACATATTTCACTTCCTAATACATTTTATTTTATATATATTTTATTATTACTTTACTTTTAAAATTTAAAATATATAATAAACTTATATAGGAGGAAACATGGAAAATAAATACAATGATGAGCTTGAAAGATATGAAAAAAGCAACTTAGAAATACTTAAAAACCTTTTAGTATTAGATGTAGAATTATCAGATGACAATATAATATGTATGACATTCTCACCCCAACCAATGCTTAAGGAAATACCAGGAACTGACAAATTTAAGTGCTATTATGGGTACAATCGAAGAGGTATGCATAAAATAGCAAGATTTAATGAAGAAAATAAAGAAGAAATTAGAAAAAATTTATGTGAACAAATAGAAGTTTATTTAGAGTATATGGAGCATTATTATGTAAAAGATAAAATGAAAAGTTTAAGATGGATGTATAGATATCCATTATGCATATTAACAGCACTTTTAACAGTTTTAACTCAAAGTACATTAGTATTTGGAATGTGCTTTGCCGGGGTTTTATTAGTAGAAAAATATAATAAACAGAAAATAATTAAAGAAAAAGAGCAAATGGTTACACCATATACAAAGTTTTATTCAATATATAGTAACGCAAAAACTATAGAAGAAGAAAAAGAACATGAGAAAGAATCAGAACTAGAAAAATCTAATACAAAAGAGTTAACTAATTCTGAAGAAAAACAAATTAGTAAAGGAAAAGAAAAGGTATTAGTAAAGAGAAAAAAGAGAAGATAAAATTTGACAATAAAATAAAAATGTGCTACTATTTTAACAAATAAGGAGTGATGATTATGGATATGAATACTGTGTTTGAATTGCATCGTAGGGGATTAATAACTGATGAAGTATTAGCAGAGTGTTTAAATGAAAAATACGGACAAAAAAATGTAGAAAAAACATGGGAAGAAAAAAGAGAAGAACTAATAGAAAAGAATAGAGAACAAGCAGAAGCTAATAGACAAAAAATTAGTGAGTATGAGAAAAAATATAGAGATGAATATTATCAAAAAGAAAGAGATAAAGAAATTTCTGAAATTGAAACATTTTTAAAGAAAATAACTAATGCAAATGGTACAAGAGCATATTCTGATGAATCTATTGCTGACATGAGTTATGTTGAACTTTTAAATCTATATGAAGGAATAACTAGCAAGTTGACTGAAGAAGAAATAGAGAATATTAACTCAAAGGGTATAATAGAAGAACAAAAAGAAAATGTTGGTTTAGAAGAATTATTAAATGAATCCGTAGAAAAGAGAGAAGATTCACTTGCTAAAAAGAAGTTTATCGAAGAAAAAAGAGAAGAAGAAATAAAAGAATTTAAAGAATATTTAAAAACAGTATTAAATGAAGATGGAGAAAGAAAGTATTCAGATTCAAAATTAGATGAAATGAGTTATGTTGAATTATCTCTTTTAGTAGAAGAAGAAAAAAAGTTACAAACTACTAAAACAACATCAACTGAAGAATTGGATAAAGAAGAACAAAAAGAATCTGATTCAAAAGAAAGTGAACTTGTTCAACCAGATATAGATGAAATTAATCTTAAAAATATTGAAAAAAACGCAACTACTCCAGAAACAGATCAAAAAATAATAGAAAATTATACTCCAACTCCTGAACGTGCTGAAAAATTAAAAAAAGGTAAAAATACGGTTAAATCAATATTCTTAAAAGGTATGATTATTGTAGGAACAATGCTTGCATTTGGACCAGTATTAGGACCTCTTGGCATAGCATCTTATAATGTTTTGGCTCATAAAATAAAAAATGGAACATTTAATCCTACAGGTGTTCATGGCCAATATTTAAAACACAATATTGAAAATATAATGAATATTGGAACTAAAGATAAAGGGGGAAAAGTTAGATGATAAAAGAAGATACTATAATTAAATTAGAAGATAATAAAGAATATTATGTACTAGATAGTTTAATGAATGATAGTCATAATTTCATAATGATAGGTGAAATAGATCCTGTTAAAGATGAGATAACAGATAACGTTAGAATTATGTACTATGATCCAGAGAGCGAAATGGTTAGAAAAGTAACAGACCCTAATTCATTATACCAATTGACTCAATTATTTGCAGAAAGAGAAATAGAAGCAAATGCTTAAGTGAAGTACCATTTATATTAATGGTACTTTTTTCTTGGAAAAAATACAAATTCATAGTATAATGGTTATAGAGTAAGAGGTGATGGTATGTTAGAACTATATAAACCAGATATGTATAAAAAAGATATATATTCTATCGATTACAAAAAATTAAAATCATATGGCATTAAGTGCTTATTATTTGATTTAGATAATACCTTGGTTCCTAATAATATAAAAAAACCATCTAGAAAAGTAAAGGATTTTATTGAAAGATTAAAAGACATGGGATTTAAAGTAATTATATTTTCTAACACTAATAAAAATAGATTAACGCCTTTTAAGAAAACATTAGAAGTAGATTGTGCCGCATCATCAAGAAAACCATTTAAAAGAAAATATAAAAAAGTTCTTACAGAATACAAATATTTAGAAAGCGAAGTTGCTATGATAGGAGACCAAATAGTAACAGATATATATGGTGGTAACAGAATGGGTATATTTACAGTACTTATTAAACCAATGGCAAAAAATGAGCCAATATGGACAAAATGTAATAGAGTAAGAGAAAATTATATAATAAAAAAAATGGAAAAAAGAAATTTATTTAGTAGAGGAAAGTATTATGAGTAAATATTGTATTGGTTGTGGAATTGAGTTGCAATGTGAAGATCCTTTTATAGATGGATATGTAAATCCATCTGTTTATGATGAAACTATAATGTGTAGAAGATGTTTTAGATTAAAACATTATGGAGAATATAAAGTTACAAACAAATCAAATTCATATTATAAAAGCATAATAAAAGATATTTTCAAAATGAATGAGTTTTTTGCCAATTAAGTCCAAAACTTTATGTTCCATAAGTTTTTGCTAGCGGTAGTATGTTGACATTCATACTTAGATTGGCGTTCTTAATCAAGATCGAAGATAAAATCCAAGAGTCACAAATTATTTATATTTGAATTTTTCCCGAATGCAATTTTTTTATCAAATCTTCATATATGGTAATTAATCCATTTGTTATCAACCCGTTTCGTTCAATCATCCTAAAAGGTGAAGATTCTTTCAAGGATATAATGAGATCATTTATTATTTCTGCCGGCTGCATTTCGAACATCATATATTCAAACATGGAGTCTCCTTCTTTCCAAAAATCACTGTGACATCCATAATTATACTTTTCCCAGGCGAAATAAAGAGCAATCTTATACATTTCAAGCATTTGGTTATTCTTAATTGCTAATGCAGAATCGCCATTTCTTTTGCCGATTTTTGTGAATTCATTTTGAATTTTTGAAATTGCATCAATTAAAGCTTTGATAAATTCTTTGGATATATCATTGACTCGACTATTATTACTAGTTGACAACTTGTCTAAGAAAGTCGTATCGATAATATTTTCATCTATTTCATAG
>ENA-OROD01003166-OROD01003166.1-human-gut-metagenome-genome-assembly--contig:-NODE-3166-length-11136-cov-3.401318_pt1 | contig 11136 bp, 14 predicted proteins | sample MGYA00242123_ERZ509038 | MGnify/ENA primary metagenome ERZ509038 (study PRJEB26280, sample SAMEA2338719) | human gut metagenome | biome: human gut; feature: human-associated habitat; material: faeces... | reverse complement strand
AAAGATAACAATTAAAAATGCTTTAAACTTAATAGGAGTAGAAAGCTTAGAAAAAATGTAGGAGGATTTTATGGATATAAAAAAAATGAGTAGTGAAGAACTTGAAAAATTTTCACATTTAGATATTGCTTATAATATTTTAAAATATGAAAAGAAAAAGTTATCCACAGTAGAACTTTTAAAAGAAGTTTGTAGTGTTCTAAATTATGAAGATTCAGAATTTGAAAATTTAATAGGAGATTTTTATACATCCTTGAATTTAGATAAAAGATTTTTATTAGTAGACAATAAATGGGACTTAGCAGAAAATCATGCAATTAAAATAATAGTAGATGATGATATGGATGAAGAAGATCCAGAAGAAGTAGAAGACGAAGCAGTTATAGATGATACAGAAATATTAGAAGATATTGATGAAGATTTAGATGATGATATAGAAGATTTAACTATATTAAGCGAAGAAGAAATGGATGAAGAAGAAAACCTTTAGAAAGGTGTGATAAAATGTTAGAAAGATTAGAACAAATCGAGAAAAGATATAATGAAATAAAAGAAAAACTATCAGAAAGTGATGTAATTCAAGATATAAAAAGAACTACAGAATTATCAAAAGAGTTAAGTTCACTAGAAGATATAGTTAATTCTTATAGCGAATACAAAACAATTCTTTCTGGAATTAAAGAAGCCCATGAAATGGAAAATGATAAGGATTTAGGAGAATTTGCAAAAGAAGAGATATTAAGATTAGGGCCACTAAAAGAAGAAAAAGAAAAAGAACTAGAAATACTGTTGATACCAAAAGATCCAAATGACGATAAAAATGTTATAGTTGAAATAAGAGGTGCAGCAGGTGGAGATGAAGCAAATATATTTGCAGGTGATTTATTTGATATGTACACAAGATATGCTGAATCAAAAGGTTGGTCTTATGAAGTAACTAATGAAGTAATAGGTACAAGTGGAGGATATTCACAAATAGAATTCATAATAAAGGGCCATGGTGCTTATTCAAAATTAAAATACGAAAGTGGTGCACACAGAGTTCAAAGGGTACCAGTAACAGAAACACAAGGAAGAGTACATACATCAACTGCAACAGTTCTTGTAATGCCAGAAGCAGAAGAACTAGATTTCGATTTAGATATGAATGATGTAAGAGTCGATATAACAAGAAGTAGCGGATGTGGAGGACAAGGTGTAAATACGACCGATTCTGCAGTGCGTCTTACACATATTCCAACCGGAATAGTAGTCTATTCACAAACAGAAAGAAGTCAGATAAAAAATAAAGACAAGGCAATAAAAATCCTAAAAACTAGATTATATGATTTAAAATTAAGAGAAAAAGAGGAAAAAGAAGGTGCAGAAAGACGAAGTAAAATAGGAACAGGAGATAGATCAGAAAAAATAAGAACTTATAATTTTCCTCAAAATAGATTAACAGATCATAGAATAAACTTTACATTAATGCAACTAGACAGAGTAATGATGGGAAAACTTGATGAAGTAATTGATGCACTTATAGCTGAAGACCAAAAAAGGAAATTGCAAAGTGAAATATAAAGAATTAATTAATATGATAAATAAAGAAGATTATAAAAATGCCCTTTATTTAATAGATAATTACATACATTTATCAAATGATGAAAAAAATGGTAAAGAAGATATTGATATAAATAAAATAAAAAAATTACAAATTGCTTTAAAAAAAAGTAAAACATTACCTTTACAATATATTATAGGTAATGTTAATTTTTATGGATACACATATAAAGTAAATAAAAATGTACTAATACCTAGATTTGAAACAGAAGAATTAGTAGAAAATACTATAAAATACATAAAACAAAATTTAAATGAAAATGTATCTATAATAGATCTTGGAACTGGTTCAGGGGCCATTGGACTTACTTTAAAGCAAGAATTACCAAATTCACAAGTAACTTTATTAGATATTTCAAAAGATGCAATAAAAGTTGCAATAGAAAATGCAAAAAAACTAGACGTAAAAATAATAGAAAATGATATGTTAGAAGGTATAAATAATAAATATGATGTTATAATAAGTAATCCACCATATATTTCATACAATGAAGAAATAATGGATATAGTAAAGAATAATGAACCACATATAGCACTTTACGCAGAAAATAATGGACTTTATTTTTATGAAAAAATATTAAGAACATGTAAGAAAAATTTAAATAAAAACTTTTTAATTGCATTTGAAATTGGTTGCAATCAGAAAGAAGATATAATTAAAATAATAAATAAATATTTTGATGATGTAGTAATAATTGCAAAACAAGACATGCAAAAAAGAGATAGAATGATATTTATAATGAATAAAAAATAAGAAATTAACTCACTATTTATTAAGGAAGGTGAGTTTTATGAAAAAAATTATTTTAATAATACTTGTAATATGTGCATTTGCAGGTACTACAAACATGAATGAAAAAAAGATGGATGAACTAATAAGAATAAGAATTCTATCAAATAGTAATAATGAACACGATATTAATACAAAAAAGATAGTAAGTAAACATATACAAAATAAACTGTACAATTTACTAAAAGATACTTCTAATATAAATGTAGCAAGAACTATAATAAAAACAAGTACAAGCGAATTAGAAAAAATTATAGAAGAAGATTTAAAAAATGAAAATTATGGATATAAAATAAATTATGGATATAATTACTTTCCAGAAAAAGAATATAATGGAAAAACTTATGAAAGTGGTAATTACGAATCATTATTAATAACACTTGGCGAAGGAAAAGGAGAAAATTGGTGGTGTATACTATTTCCTCCTCTATGTCTAATAGAAGCAGAAGAAAGTGAAAAGGTAGAATATAGTTTCTTTTTAGAAGAACTACTTTACAATATTTTGCATTAAAAAAAGATAATTATTATTTAAAATTATTTTTTTTTGATATAATAAAAATAAGTAACCTGTATTTTTATAAAATAAGAAACATAGAATTATACAGGTGATATTATGATATTAGTAATTGCGCTAGCAATTGCGTTAAGTATGGATGCATTCTCACTAGCACTATGCTTAGGAACATTGAATTTTAGTTATAAAAAAATGTTAATGATATCAGTAACAGTAGGAATATTTCATTTTATAATGCCGATTATAGGAATGTATATTGCAGAAATAATTTTAAAATTTGTAATATTTAATCCAAAATACATATCATTTATAGTGTTTTTTATACTAGGTTTATTTATGATATTTGATAAAAATGAAACAAATGTTAACAAAATATTTAATATATTTTCTATTGTTCTATTTGCATTATTAGTTAGTATTGACAGCTTTGTTGCAGGAATTGGATTAGAAAACATATATAATAATCATATTGTTTGTGCATTAACATTTACAATATTTAGCTCATTATTTACATTATCCGGCTTATTTTTAGGAAAATATATAAACAGTAAAATAGGCAATGTTTCAAAGTTAATAGGTGGTATAATATTAATTGTATTATCTATACATTACTTGACAAATTAGGAAAAATATGTATAATATCGAACATATTTCGAAAAGGAAGGGGATATGTCATGAAAACATTACAAGAAAAAGAATATAATTATAGTGATGTCTTACTATATAAAGTAAGAGAAAATAACAAAAATGAAAAAGTAATATTAGCAATAGTAGACGATGAAGACCAATTGGCTAAGTATAATTTTACAGGAAAACCAGAGGATGCTCCAGTTGCAATAATAGATTATAATGAAGAATCAGAACGTGAATTAATTGCAAATATGAAAAGAATCAAAAAATGTGAGTTAGTAAATGGAAAAGCAATAGTAACTTATGAAGATGGAGAAAAAAGAACATTTACTGGTTCAAATATAGAAACAATAAGAGAAGTATTAGATAAACAAGAAGATTATACTAAAAGACAAATAATAGGAGAATGGGATAAATTACCTGAAGAAAAGAAAGAAGAACAAATAAAGAAAAATAATTCTACTTGGAAAAAAGTGTTATCAGGAGCTTTAGCAGGTGTAATATTAACAGGTGGTTTGTATCACGGTTTAAAGGGCTTATCGAAAGATAACAAAACATATTCTAATGAATTGCCATCAGAAGATGATAAGAAAACTGAAACTAGCATAACTCAAAACGATGAAGAATATAAAAAATATCAAGAAGATGGTAAAAAATTGCATCAAGAGACAGTGAATAAAAATGCATACATATTAAAATATCAACAAGTATCTGATGTTAAATGGGATGAAGCTTTAGCAGTAGAAGTTGTAGAATTTATAAATGGAGTTTATCCTAAAGAATTAGAGTACATGAGTGAACAAAACGCAGATGCTCGTTTAACAGAAATATTACAAGCAATTCAATTATTAATAGCAGGAAATTTAAATTCAGAAACAAAAGCAGTTGATATGATAAATCTAGCAGACTATGTTTCTAATATTAAAGAAAAAGCAATAATAAATAATGCATTTGTAATATCAAGAAATGTTGTTAGCGAATCAATTGGAGAACCAGTAAATGGTAAAATAATTGAAAGTGATGATGAAATAAATAATTTCTCTCGTGAATATACAAATGCTGTAGATGAATTTATGCATCATGAATTTGAAACCATTAATAAAGGAGATTTCATTACTTCATCTATGGGTTGTAGATTTACTACTTCATCAATATTCCATTTTATGAATGGTATGATACCACAATGGAGTTATATAACAAGAGAATCTTCAGAAACAGATAAAAGAGAATATGATTTATATTTACAATATTTCCAAGATGATGTAGAAAAAGATTTATATTTACCAGAACCAGGAAAAAATGGAACAGTTCAATATAAATGTGTTTATGAAGATGAAAAAGGAAGATGCAAAGAGAAAATATATACAGAAGACGAAATGCTTGCATTAGCAGGAATTTCTAGCGAAGAAGAAAAAAGAAATTTAAAAATAGAAGCAAATCCTAACATACATGAATTAGGTATATATATTCAAAATAAAAGCGCATTAAAAAGGGCTCAAGAAGAAATAATGAATTTAAACAATACTATTCAAGTCGGAGATGCAACTTTAGGAATTACAAAGTAATTAAAGTTAAGGTATTAAGTGTAAACTTAATACTTTTTGTTTGTTTTAAATTGCTATTCGTGATAATATAAATATAGGAAGTGAGAATATGCAAAATAGTAATGATTTATTAAAGCATGCATTAAAGCACAAATATGCAATTCCACAATTCAATATAAATAATCTAGAATGGACTAAATATATACTAGAAGAATGCAATATCAATAAATCCCCTGTAATATTAGGAGTAACAGAAAGTACAATTAAATATATGGGTGGATATAATGTTGTTGCTAATATAGTAAAGAGTTTAATTGAAGATTTAAATATAACAATACCAGTAGTTCTACATTTAGATCATGGAACAAGTGTAGAGAGTTGCATTAAAGCAATTAATGCCTCATTCACATCCGTAATGATAGATGCATCAAATTATGAATTAAGTAAAAATATAGAAATAACAAAAAAAGTAGTGGATTATGCACACAAATATAACGTATCAGTAGAAGCAGAAATTGGAAATATTGGAGGAACTGAAGATAATATAAATTGTAAAAATAATTGTGCTACAAAGCAAGATAGTGTTTCATTTATTAAAAACACAAATGTAGATTCTTTAGCACCTGCCATAGGCAATATGCATGGAATATACAAAGTAAAACCAAATTTAAATTTCAAAACAATCAAAGAAATAAGTGAAGAAACAAATTTACCACTTGTATTACATGGTTCATCAAATTTAACAGACGAAGATATAAAAAAATCAATAGAATGTGGAATATGTAAAATAAATATAAATACAGATTTACAAATTGTATGGTCAAAGGCAGTAAGACAATATTTAGAAAAAAATAAAAATGCATATGATCCAAGGAAAATAATCTCATCTGGGGAATTTAACATAAAAAAATATATAAAGGACAAGTTGCAATTACTTGGCAATTCAAATAGATTATAGCAGGAGGATGTATGGAAAAAATAATAATTAGAGGGGGAAATAAATTAAAAGGAACAGTAAAAATAAGTGGTGCAAAAAATAGCGCTGTTGCACTAATACCAGCAGCTATTCTTTCTGATGAACCAGTTATAATAAATAATGTTCCAAATATTTCTGATATTGATGCCTTAATAGAAATATTAGAATTTCTAGGTGCAAAAATAAACAGAAATAATAACACTTTAACAATAGATGCAAGTAAAATACAAAATAAAGAAATACCTATGGAAGTGTCTCAAAAACTAAGAGCGTCTTATTATTTCATGTCTTCAATATTAGGAAAATATAATAAAGTAGAAATGTATTTTCCAGGAGGATGTAATATAGGAAAAAGACCAATAGATCAAACATTGAAGGCATTTAAAGCATTAGGAGCAACAATTGTTGAAAAAGAAAATAAATATGATATATATGCAGAAAAATTGAAATCTGCACATATACATCTTGATATGCCAAGTGTAGGAGCAACAATAAATGCAATATATTCATCAGTTAAAGTGGATGGAATAACAGAAATAACAAATGCTGCAAGAGAACCAGAAATTGGCAATGTTATAGATTTTTTAAATCAAATGGGTGCAAAAATACAAGGCAAAGGCACAAAAACAATAACTATAACTGGTGTTACATATTTACATGGAACCACAATTGATGTTATACCGGATAGAATAGAAGCAGGTACTTATATAATAATCGCTTCTTTATTAGGTGAGAATTTAAAAATAGAAAATATAATACCAGAACATATAGATTCACTTTTACAAAAATTAAAAGAAATAGGTGTTAATTACGAGAAAGGTAAAGATTATTTGATTGTAAATCAAACGACAAGTTTAAAACCAACAAATATAAAAACAGAAGGATATCCTGGTTTTCCTACAGATTTACAACAACCAATAACTGCACTCTTAACACAATGTGACGGAATGTCATCTATTGAAGAAACAATATATGAAAATAGATTTAAAAATGTAGAGTACCTTAATATGATGGGTTCAGATATAAATATTGATGGAAGAAAAATATATATAAAAGGAAAAACCAAACTAAAAGGTAAAGATGTAAAAGCAACAGATTTAAGAGCAGGTGCTTGTATGTTAATTGCAGGATTAATAGCAGATGGAGTAACTACAATATCCGATATAGAACATGTATTAAGAGGATATGAAAATATTATCGAAAAATTAAAAAATATAGGTGCTAAAATAGAAAAAGAGGAAATATAATATAGAGATAATAATCTCTTTTTTTATGGAGGTGTTTATGAAAACAATTAAAAGAGTATTAGTTTTGTTAATAATGATATTAGTAGTAGTTATATATTTAACTAATAAAGATACTAAAATATATTACGTTTCACTAGGTGATGGATTAGGAAGAGGAATGAACGCAAATGATAAAATTGGTTATGGATATAGTGATTATATAAAAGAATACTTAGAAGATATAGACAAGTTAGAGTTTTATACAAAACAATTTTCTGATAAAGATAAAAGAACTACAGATATAATAAATAATATAAATGATAATATAGAAATAATAGAAGATTCCAAACCATTAACAATAAAAAAAGCACTAATGCATGCAGATATAATAACTTTATCAACTGGTTTAAATGAGTTACTATATAAACTTCAAAATGAAAACTTAGATAGTTATCAAATGTATAAATACATAGATAATTTAATAGAAGATATAGATGATTTAATAGATATAATAAAAAAATATTGTAAGGAAGATATATTTATACTTGGTTACTATAATCCGTATGTAAATAAAAATGTATCTGATGATATAGATAAATATATAAAATATGCTAATAATAAGTTAATAGAATTATCAAAAGATGAGGAAATTATATATATTGATTTATACAATATATTAAAAAATAATTCACAGGTATTTACAAGTGTTGATAGTCATTACCCAAATATAGATGGATATAAACTAATAAGTAGAGAAATAATTGAAAAAATAGAAAAAAAAGTAATAAAAACATTAAAAGAAATGTAAATAAATTAAAAATTTGTTGATAAATAATAAATTACTTGTTATAATATTAAAGCATTGAATTACTATGACTATTACTATTAGTCATGGCGGAAGGAGTGAGAATATGAGTAAATATCAATCAAACTACACTGACTCAACTGTTACATGTGCATGTGGAAACACATTCACTACTAAATCAACAAAAGAAAAAATACATGTTGAACAATGTTCAGAATGTCATCCTTTCTATACAGGACAACATTTAAAGAATACAGGTAGAAGAGGTAAGGTTGAACAATTTAACAAAAAATATGGATTTACAGAATAAGATAAGCAATTATCTTTTTTTCTTTACTAATATGATATAATATGTATATATGATATTAACTAAAAATTATCAAATTTATTAGACATATTTAACAAGATAGATAAGTATAATAGTAGTGATTACTATGTTAATAGTTAATGTCAAGAATTTATGTGAAATATAAAAATAAAACTTTAGAAAAAAATGCAACAATAAAAGAAAAAGAAAGAGGTAAAAAATGAAAATAGGAATATGTAGTGATCATAGAGGTTATAACACAAAAAAAGAACTTACCAATATTTTAAAAGAAAAAGGATATACTATAATTGATTATGGCACATACAATGATGCTTCAACAGATTATCCAATATATGCGTTTAAATTATGCGAGGCAATAAAAGAAAATTATGCGGATTTTGGTATTGCCCTTTGTGGAACAGGAATAGGAATGAGTATTGCGGCAAACAAGGTAAAAGGAATCAGGTGTGCTAAAATCGATAATTTAGTAGATGCTAAATATGCAAAAAGACATAATAATGCAAATGTTTTAGCAATCTCAGCAAACAAAAAAATAGATGATATAATAGACATGATAATCTTATTTACAAATGAAGAAGTTGACAAAGAAGAGAAGTACAAAAGAAGAAATGATATGATAAAGAGGTATGAGGATGAGCATTAAATTTTACTTGTACATATTTATTGTACCAATTACAATTTGGACTCTAATATCAATAAATTTAGAAAAATATTTTAAAAAGGGTTCTATAACTCAAATAAAAATATTTTACTTATTACTTACATTCTCAATATCTTATTTAGTAGTAAATTTTTTATATGATTTTTATATAGCTTCACAAATACTAAAATAAAAGAGGGGATATAATGAAGAAGATGCTGTTCATAACACTATTTTTTTTAGCAGTACCTTCTTTTTTCATACTAAAAATATATAAAGAACCAGAATTGAAAAAAGAAATAAATATAATAAATAATGAATCAGAAATATCTTATACTGAAGATAAAACAAAAAAAATGTATATTAAAGTAAATCAAACTTCAAAAAATAAAATAATTAAAATTGATTTAGAAGAATATGTAATCGGAGTTATCGCCGGAGAAATGCCAGCTTCATTTGAAATGGAAGCGTTAAAAGCACAAGCAATAGCATCTAGAACATATGCAATATATAAAATGAAGAGCTCAAAAGGAACTTATGACTTAGTAACAGATAAATCTAATCAAGTATATATAACAAAAGATGCAATGCAAGAAAACTGGCAAAGTAATTATGAATATTATTATAATAAAATAAAAAAAGCAGTTGATGAAACAAAAGGTTTAGTAATGACTTATGATAAAGATGTAATATTAAGTATGTATTTTGCAAAATCAAATGGCAAGACAGAAGATTCATCTTATGTATTTGGTTCTAATAAAGAATACTTACAGAGTGTAGAATCTCCAGAAAGTAATTTTACAAGTAATGTAAGTATTAATAAAAAAGAATTTTGTAATAAATTAAATATAGATTGTAAAAGTATAATAATAAAAGATATTAATAAAACATCATCAGGTCGTGTAAATACCATAAATATTAATGGTAAAGAGTTTAAAGGAACGGAGATTCGTTCTTTACTTGGACTTAGATCAACAGACTTTACTATCAATATAAATGATACCATAAATATAACCATGAATGGTTATGGACATGGTGTTGGAATGAGTCAATATGGTGCAAATGAATATGCCAAATCTGGTAAAAATTATGAAGAGATATTAAAACATTATTATCAAAATATAAATATTGAAAAAATTAGTGTATAAAATATAAAAATAATTCCCATACTTTAATTAGGATGGTGAATTGATGAAAACAAAAAGACTTAAAAAATTTGTTTTACCAACAGTATATGTAATGGTTATCGGAGTATTATTTGTCAGTATTTCCTTTTTAGGTAATATACTACAAAGTAAAGTAGAATATGGTAATATGGCTGTAAGTGCATTAAAAAACAATGTAACACCAGTTGGCAAGAATGAGGACATTGTAGAAAGTAAAATAGAAAGACCATATGTAAGTAGTAACGTATCCATAAGTAAATCATATTATGATATGAAAGATGAAGAGGCAAAGCAACAAAATTCATTAGTATATTATGAAAATACTTATTTACAAAATAGTGGGGTTTTATACTCATCAAAAGATGAATTTGATGTATTAAGCTCATTTGATGGAACAGTAACTAATGTTTCTAAAGATGATATACTAGGAAACTATGTAGAAATAACTCATAACCAAAACTTAAAAACCATTTATTATAGTTTAAGTGATGTTCAAGTAAAAAAGGACGATGTTGTAATAAGTGGAGATGTAATTGGTAAAAGCGGAGATAATAGCCTAAATGGAGAAACAGAAAATTGTTTATTATTTGAAGTATATCATAATGGTACTACAATAGATCCAGAAGACTTTTATAACATGAACATCGAAGATTTAAAATAACATAAAAACAGCCCTTTAATAATATAGTTTATTAAGGGGTTGTTTGGTTAATGAATAAAGATATAAAAACAAGAGTTTTAAATGAAGCAAATCACATAATTAAAACTCAAGATACAATAAGAAAAACAGCAGGTTTATTTAATGTTAGTAAAAGCACAGTACATACGGATCTTTCCGAAAGATTAAAAGAAATAGATAAAAAACTTGGAGCAGAAATAGACGATATATTTAAAAATCATGACAAAGAAAAACAT
>ENA-OROD01003154-OROD01003154.1-human-gut-metagenome-genome-assembly--contig:-NODE-3154-length-11183-cov-12.189612_pt1 | contig 11183 bp, 8 predicted proteins | sample MGYA00242123_ERZ509038 | MGnify/ENA primary metagenome ERZ509038 (study PRJEB26280, sample SAMEA2338719) | human gut metagenome | biome: human gut; feature: human-associated habitat; material: faeces... | reverse complement strand
ATCTCGAAATGCTCCGTCCAAAAGCTTGCCGAAATAAATGCATGGGCGTCCAGATCCTGAGTTTCAAATTTTCGTATCATCTGCTTCCTTCCTGTTTGCTGTTTTCCTGCGAATTTTGGGCTTGGTCAGCTCATAGCTCACGTCCAACAGCAGCTCGATCGTTTCTGCCGGCACGCTGCCGTCCAGCGCGGCGGTGGTGGCGCGGATACCGTGCGGCGCGGCGCTGACAGCCCCCGCCATGTGCAGCCACACGCTGCGGTAGATGCCGCAGCCCACATACCAGCGGGAGTTAGGCTTGGTGCGGTTGTCGGTATAGACGGTGATTTCATTATCGCCCGCCTGCAGCAGATTCGTCACCTCCACCCAGAAGCCGGTATAGGGGTTGTTGTGCTTGGCGATCGGCTTTTTGTTCAGCCAGACCTCGGTAATGCCGGCAATGCCCTCAAATTCCAGCCAGAAGCGCTGGCCGATGATTTCCGGTTCCACGGTAAAGCTCTTGCGGTAGTAAAGACCGGCGCAGGCCATAAAGCCCTCATCCAGCCCGGTCGCTGCCTCGGGCGAGCGTGCCTTTTCCACGGCGTAGTCATGGGGCAGACTGGTCTTTTTCCAGCCCTGCAGCATACCCACCATCAGGGGGTTCTGCAGGCTGCTTTCAAGATATTCCCAGTTCTGGTTCAGGTCAAATCGTTGCATAATGTTCTCCTTTGCAGTGAGGTTCTTGTGGGTGTGCTATTTGCTTGTCTCTATCATACAGAGCTTTGCCCGGGTAAAACAGTAACAGATTTGCTTTGAAAGTCAAAAATTCGTCTTGTTGGGAAAACAAGACGAATTTTTGACATTTGTGACTATTTTATTGTTGTTCAGGACTGGGCAATGGGCGCTATAATGCAGACAGAAGCTCTTATTGCTTCTGGCGATATTCCAACGGCGAGCAGCCGACCACCTCGTGAAAGATCTTGCCGAAGTAGCTGCGGGAGCAGAAATGCAGCCTGTCGGCAATCTCCTGCAGGGAAAGCCCGGTGGTGATCAGCAGCAGCTTGGCGCGCTCAATGCGTACATATTTGATATAGTTTGTCAGGCTGGTGTGCATCTCCCGCTTAAATTTCTTTGTCAGGTAGTATTCGGCGTAGCCAAAGCGCTTGGCCAGCTGGTCGATGGGAATTTCCTCCTCGGCGTGCAGCTCAATGTACGCGCAGCAATCCTGTATCTGCTTGGACACCTCCGGGTTGGTGCGGCAGCGGTGTACCCGGTGTACAAAATCCGCGTACATCGTGTTGGAAAGCTCGCCCAGCTCCGTGCTGTCCTTGGCGTCGGCTACACGCTGAATGTAGGCATCGCCCAGCGTATAGCCTTCCTCGGGGGAAAGGCCGCCTTCAATGGCAGCACGGCAGCACAGGGAGGTAAATACAATCACCGAGATCCGCGCCTGCCCCAGAATTTCGTTGGTGTCAACCTTGACGCCGTTGCTGACGCTGTTGGCCTGATTGACCACAAGGGCGTAGTTCAGATCGCCCTCGCGCACCATGCGCAGCAGCGCCTGCTCGGTTGTCCAGACCTTATGGCGGTCGCGTGTGGAAAGCTGCTCCTCCACATCAACGGTTCCGTAATCCTCATCTGTAATGTTGTATATGTCAAAGGTATTTTTCTGCACACCGGTCACGCAGTAATTCAGCGTGATGGCATAGTGGTTCATGATGTTCGTGGCAAGGGTCGGCAATGCTTTCAGAGCCTTTTCAATCTGCATGGTGGTCTCCACGCTGAGATTCAGATTCTGCAGCTGCCGCATGGCCAGCTCCATATTGCGCAGAACGGTGTTCTCGGTAAAATAGGGGCCAATCAGGTAGACCATTTTTACCTTGCCGCCGTCCGTTTCTGCCGCAGCACACCACTGCAGGCCAATGGAGGAGGCAATCTGCATGGGCGTATCGGGCAAAAGGTGATCATACAGCCGCTTTTTGCAGCCGAACAGCTCAAATACCTGTGCCAGAACTTCTTCCTCGGGGCAGTTGCTGTACACAAGCCGGCCGCAGTCATTGTAGGCCCACAGGTACAGCGGCCCTGCACACTGAATCATATCCTTATAAAGCTGCAGATTCTGCCGGACATCCATTTGCATTGTCCCTCCGTGTTTTACAATCTAAGTGGATTCATTGTAACATATTTTGCCTGTGCCGACAAGAACGTCCGCCAACCCACCGCAGAAAGGAGCGTCCTGTGAAAATGAAAAGAAGCTATTGCAACCCGCTTGACCTTGGCTACCGCTACCAGCATATAATGGAAAACGGAAAGCGGATTGCCTACCGTGAGGCTGCTGACCCGACACTGATTTACTTTAAGGGTGTCTACTATCTGTTCGCGTCGATGTCGGGCGGATTCTGGCACAGCAGCGATTTGACCGACTGGAAATACCACACCAACCGTGATTTGCTGATTTATGATTATGCGCCGGATGTGCGCCAAGTGGGGGAGTACCTGTACTTCTGTGCCTCGCGCCGCGGCGAGAACTGCCCCATCCTGCGCACAAAGGACCCGCTGTCTGATACGTTTGAGCAGGTCAGTGCGCCGTTTGATTTCTGGGACCCCGACCTCTTCTGTGACGATGACGGCCGTGTCTATCTGTACTGGGGCTGCGGCAATACCGACCCCATCTATGGAATCGAGATGGACCCCGACACTATGCTGCCCATCGGGGAGCGCCGCGAGCTGATTTTTGAGCAGGCGGACACGCTGGGCTATGAGCGCTGCGGCGAGAACGGAAATGTCCCGCCCAAGGAGACAAGCCCGGTGTATCAGGCACTGAAGCCCTTTGTCAACCCGGCCACCGGGGAGCTGCAGCTGCCGCAAGCACTGCCCGCAGGCGGCGGTTTCAATCGGGAAAAGCTCGTCAAAATGTTCCGTTCGATTGGCAAGCCCTACATCGAGGGCGCCTTTATGACAAAGCATAACGGCAAGTACTATCTGCAATATGCCTCCCCGGCCACCCAGTTCAACACCTACTGCGATGGCGTCTATGTGGCCGATGCGCCACTCGGGCCGTTCACGCTGCAGCAAAGCAACCCCTTTTCCTCCAAGCCGGGCGGCTTTATGCAGGGCGCGGGGCATGGCAGCACGATACAGGATGCCGATGGGAATTTCTGGCACGCCTCGACCATGCGCGTCAGCGTGAATCACGATATGGAACGGCGCGTCGGGCTCTTCCCGGCAGGCGTGGATGCGGATGGCGTACTGTTCTGCAACCAGAATTTTGCGGATTACCCGCTGTGCATCCCGGACGGAAAATTTGACCCATGGAGCGTGCGTCCGGCGTGTATGCTGCTCAGCTATCAGAAGCCGACAGCGGCCTCCTCAACGGCAGAGGGCAGCGCCCCGGCGCTGGCCGTGGACGAAAACTGCCGCACATGGTGGAGCGCAGCAGATGCCCGACCCGGTCAATGGCTTTCGGTGGATTTGGAGAAGGTCTGCGACATCCACGCCATACAGGTGAATTTTGCGGATGAAGCATTGTCGGTGGACTACCCGGAGAACCTGTACTGCCATCAGAGCGGCGGCGCGCGGTATATCGAAAAGGAACCGCAAATCAGCCGTTATACGCTGGAAGCCAGCACGGACGGCACCACCTGGCAGCTGCTGCAGGAGGTATCCCGCGAGGGCAGTAACGCCTATTTCCCACTTCCGAAGCACGTCCGGGCGCGCTATGTTCGCCTGACAGGCGGGGCACTGCCCTATGGGCAGACGCTGCGCATCAGCGGCCTGCGCATTTTTGGCTTCGGCGGCGGTGCTGCCCCGGCACAGGCACAGGCCACCGTACACCGCACCGGCCCCATGAATGCATTGGTGCAGTGGCAACCGCTTTCTGAGATGAGCGCGCAGGGGTGCAATATCCGCTATGGCATTGCACCCGATAAGCTCTACCAGAGCTGGCTGGTCTACGGCGTGCAGGAGCTGGATTTGTCCACCCTGATGGCGGGGCAGGACTACTATCTGCGGGTAGACAGCTTTAATGAAAACGGAATTACCGAGGGCAGCCTGCTGTATTGCCCGGCGGAGAATCATAAATAATTGCAAGGAGTTTGGGATGATGAGAAAACAAATTCTGTGGAACAGTGACTGGCTGTTTGCACGCGGGGACACCCCCGAGAAAGCAACCCCGGTCACACTGCCCCACACCTGGAACGCCAAGGACGGACAGGACGGCGGCAATGACTACTACCGCGGCACCTGCCTTTACACAAAGGCGTTTGCCGCCCCCGCCCACAGTGACAGCGAGGAGGTCTGGCTGGAATTTGAGGGCGTTGCCATGACCGCCGTGGTCACGCTGAACGGGCAGGAGTTGGCCCGGCATGAGGGCGGCTACGCCACCTTCCGTGTCAATCTGACGCCCGCGCTGGCCGCGCAGAACACCCTGACCGTCGCCGTGGACAACGGCAAAAACCGCACGGTTTACCCGCAGAAGGCCGACTTCACCTTCTACGGCGGCATCTACCGCCCGGTGCATCTGCTGGTTGTGCCCAAGGCGCACTTTGCGCTGGACTACCACGGCGCGCCCGGTCTGCGCATCACCCCTGTGCTGAGCGCCGATTTGAAAACCGCTGAAATTCACGCTGAGGCGTGGGTTACCGGCACCGCACAGAGCGTGCAGTTCACGCTGGGCGAAGAGACGCTTTCCGCGCCTGTCACGGACGGCAAGGCGGAATGCACGTTCAAGCTCGAAAACGTCCACCTGTGGGATGGCGTCAATGACCCGTATCTGTATAAAATGCAGGCCACGCTCGATAGCGGCGATGCCGTGGAAGCCAATTTCGGCTGCCGCACGATTGCCTTTGACGCGGAGAAGGGCTTTATCCTCAACGGTCGTCCCTACCGCCTGTGCGGCGCAGCGCGACATCAGGACCGCCAGGGCCTTGGCAACGCACTGACCGAAAAAGAGCACGACGAGGATATGGCCCTGCTGCGCGAGATGGGCGCGAACACCGTGCGCCTGGCCCACTACCAGCACGCGCAGTATTTCTACGACCTGTGCGATAAATACGGCCTTGTGGCGTGGGCAGAAATCCCCTACATCACCGAGCATATACCCGAGGGCCGCGCCAACACCCTCTCCCAGATGACTGAACTGGTTGTGCAGAACTACAACCATCCGTCCATCGTCTGCTGGGGGCTTTCCAATGAGATTACCGGCAGCGGCAAGACGGAGGATCTGGTCGAAAACCACAAGCTGCTCAACGACCTCTGCCACAAGCTGGACGCCACCCGCCCCACCACCATGGCGCACATCTTTATGCTGGATGCCAATGACCCGCTGGTATTCCTGCCCGACATCCGCAGCTACAACCTCTATTATGGCTGGTATGTAGGGGAGTGGGACCAGAACGATGCGTGGTTTGATGAGTTCCACAAGAACCACCCCGATGCCGTGATTGGCCTGTCCGAGTACGGCGCGGATGCAAACCCCGCCTACCAGAGCGCCAAGCCAGCCAAGGGCGATTGGAGCGAGGGCTATCAGGCCGTCTACCACGAGCACATGCTCAAAATGTGGGCAGATCGGCCCTATATCTGGGCGATGCACTGCTGGAATATGTTCGACTTCGGCGCGGATGGCCGCGATGAGGGCGGCAAGCCCGGCCAGAACCAGAAGGGTCTTGTCACCTTTGACCGCAAGACGAAAAAGGATGCCTTCTACATTTATAAGGCCTACCTGAGCAAGGAGCCGTTTGTGCATATCTGCGGCCGCCGCTACGCCGACCGCACCGAGAGCGAAACCGAAATCAAGGTCTATTCCAACCAGCCGCGTGTGACGCTGTTTGTGGACGGCAAGGAGTTTGCCGCGCAGGACGGCGACAAGATTTTCAAATTCACGGTGCCGATTTCCGGCGAGCATACAATCGAAGCCCGCAGCGGTGCCTGCAGCGATACCATTGCCATCCGCAAGGTCGATAAGCCCAACCCCGCCTACGTGAAAGCAGGCGGCGAGGTTGTGAACTGGTTTGACCGCGAGGACGAGATTGTCAAGGAGGGTTACTTCTCCATCAAGGATTCTATGGGAGATGTCAAGGCCCATCCGCAAGCCTCTGCTGTGCTGAATGAGCTTATTGCCCCGCTGCAGGCCAAGGCCGCAGCCGCCTACGGCGATGTTGCTAAAAATATTCAGATTCCCGAATCCATGCAGCGCATGATGGACAAGATGAGCGTGGAGGCTACCCTGAAGCAGATGGGTAAGCTGGTCACACCCGCCTTTGTACATGAGCTGAACGCCGCATTGAATCAGGTAAAAAAGGAGGGGTGAGCGCAGGTCCTGTAAGGCAGTGCCACAACTACATTGAAAATTTTGTAAAAAGAAAGAGAGAAACAATACTATGGCTAACAAGAAAAACGACCCCAACCATCTCGGCTTCGGACGCCTGATGGCGTGGAAAAGCTCGGACATTGCTATGGCCGGTCTGAACGTAATCGTTCTGGGCTATCTGAGCATTTATTGCAGCGACACCCTTGGCATTGCACCCGCAGTTGTGGGCACTGTGCTGATGGTAAGTAAAATCATCGACGCTTTTACGGATATTTTTGCGGGCTGGCTGGTCGATAACACCCATACCAAGCTGGGCAAGGGCCGCCCCTATGAGCTTGCCATTGTCGGCGTTATGCTCTGCTCTCTGGGCCTGTTCTCCGGCAGCCCTGCATGGAGCAACACGCTGAAAGTTGTGTGGATTTTCTGTATGTACACGCTGGTGTTCTCCATCTTCACCACCCTGCGCGGTGCGGCCAACACACCGTACACCATCCGCCACTTCAGCAACAACCCCATCCTGATTCGCAAGGTTGCCTCCTACGGTGGCGTTATCACGATGGCCGGTTCGATGATTGTCAGCATCCTGTTCCCCATCGTAATGAGCAAGCTGGCCACCAGCGCCGGCGGCTGGCGTACCACTGTGGCAATCTTTGTCCTTCCCCTGCTGCTGATTTCTCTGCTGCGTTTCTTCTTCTGCAAGGAGGATCCCAGCGTGGACGGCGGTGACGAGCAGTTCCAGCCGGTCCGTCTGAATGAGATTTTCTCGATGTTCCGCCGCAACAAATATGTCTGGCTGTATGCCATTATTATGCTGTGCTATAACATCAGCACCTCTCTGGCCGTTACGACCTACTACTTCAAGTACATCATCGGCAACACCGCTATGATGAGCGTTACCTCCATTTTCAGCATTGTACTGCTGCCGCTGATGCTGGTATTCCCGTGGATTATGAAGAAAATCGGCGGTATGAGCAAGATGGTCGGTGTTTTTGCCTGCATCGGTATCGTTGGTTACATCATTGTTTTCGTCTCCGGCGCAAACCTGACCGGCGTCCTGCTCGGCGGTGTGCTGGGCGGTCTGGCCGGTCTGCCTTTGGCATACTACGGCGTTCTGTTCATTATGAACTGCTGCACCTATAACGAGATGATTGGCCTGCCCCGCATGGATGGCTCTGCCGGTATTCTGGCAAACTTCATGGGCAAGTGCGGCGGCGCCATGGGCAGCTTCATCACCGGCATCCTGCTCAGCGTCGGCGGTTACATTGCCGCAGAGGGTACGGTTGATCAGCCCGCAAGCGCACTGATGATGATTCGCATTGACTATGCGCTCGTCCCCGCCGTGCTGATGATTGTGATTGCAGCCTGCTCCTTTGGCTTTATGAAGCTGGAAAAGAAAATCCCCGCATGGGAAGCCGCCCAGAAGGCCAAAGCCGAGGCCGCCCCGGCTGAAAACGCCTGAAACAGAAATGATTGATTTATAAAACAGTTCTGAAATAACAGACCGCGCATTTCCCGGCAAGGGCGATGCGCGGTCTGTCTTTTTGCAGATAAAGAGTATCGCACTGTTTTTGTTTTGTATTTGATCTTCTAATTCATGGTCAGACTGTATTCGCTCAAACACCCTTTAGAATGGTATGCCGGAAGTAGATGCCTCAAAGCTGCCGACATCTCCGATTTTTCAAAAAGACTTGACAGTCCCGGGCACTTCTATTATAATTATCAACGTTAATTATCTTTGATAATCGTTTGGAGAGGAATTTCATTATGACCATCGAACTGATCAAGCAGCTGCTGGATGCCTGCTATCTAGCAAAGCGGGCACGAGAGATGCTGCCTGCCCTGCCGGAGGATGTGACATCCTCCTATATCCAGTGTCTGGATGTTATTCAGAAATTGCAGACCCGTGGCATCCAGACGAAGATTTCTGATCTCAGCAATGCGCTGAACCTGCCCCGCCCCGGTGTGACCCGTACCGTAAAAGAGATGGAGCACAAAGGGTATCTGAGAAAACAGGTATCCGCTGAAGATGGCCGCGTGACCTATCTGTCCCTCACCGAGAGAGGGCAAGCGCTTTCCCAGAAGTACAATACGGACTACTTCTCGCAACTGCTCCCGTATCTGGACGGCATTTCCGAGGAGGATGCAGCGTGCACCATCCAAACGCTGGAAAAATTCTATGCTATTATGTGCGAAAGGAAAGATTCTCTTGAAAAACGATAAGACCGATTTTACCCAAGGCTGCATTTTGCCAAAGCTCGCCTTTTTCATGCTGCCCATTCTGGGTGCGCTGGTGCTGCAGGCCGCTTACGGCGCAGTAGACCTTCTGGTAGTGGGGCACTTTGGCTCCACTTCAGGCTTGTCTGCGGTTTCCACCGGTAGTCAGGTACTCAACCTTGTCACCTTTGTTGTCACCCAGCTTGCCATGGGTGTCACAGTGCTCATTGCCCGCTATCTGGGCGAAAAACGACCGCAGTACATCGGGCAAGTCATTGGCGGGGCAGCTATTGTGTTCACCCTTCTGGCAGCTGCACTGTTCGTGGTGCTGGTGTTTTTTGCACGGCTTATTTCCAGTCTGATGCAGGCTCCTGCCGAAGCCCTAGACCTGACCGCCAGCTATGTGCGCATTTGCGGCAGCGGCATCTTCTTTATTGTAGCCTATAATATGCTCTCGGCTCTTTTCCGCGGTCTGGGCGACAGCCGCTCTCCGCTGATCTTTGTGCTGGTGGCGTGCATTGTGAATGTTATTGGCGATCTGGTGCTGGTGGCTGGTTTTCATCTGGATGCTGCCGGTGCCGCCATTGCTACGGTAGCAGCACAAGCCGTCAGCGTAATCTGTGCAATCGCAATGCTGCTGAAGAAGGAGCTGCCCTTCAAAATCCATCGCTCTGATTTCAAGCTGAACCCCCAGTGCAAAAAATTTCTGGGCATCGGTCTGCCGCTGGCTTTGCAGGAGTTTTTGACCCAGCTTTCCTTTCTGGCGCTCTGCGCCTTCGTCAACCGGTTGGGGCTGGAGGCATCTTCCGGCTACGGTGTGGCGTGCAAGATCGTTAATTTTGCCATGCTGATCCCCAGTTCTCTGATGCAGTCCATGGCATCCTTTGTGTCCCAGAACGTGGGTGCTGGCAATAAAAAACGCGCTAAGCAGTCCATGTTCACCGGCATTGGCATCGGTCTAGTGTTCGGCTGCGCCGTATTTGCACTGGTGTGGTGCAAGGGTGACGTTCTCTCCAGCCTTTTTACGGCAGATGCCTCTGTCATTGCCAACGGCTACGCCTACCTCAAGGGCTTTGCGCCCGAGACCATCGCCACTGCCATCCTGTTCAGCATGGTAGGGTACTTCAATGGCAACGACAAAACGCTCTGGGTCATGGTACAGGGGCTGGTGCAGACTCTGCTGGTGCGTCTCCCCATGGCGTATATTATGAGTATCCAGCCCAACGCCAGCCTGACGATGATCGGTCTGTCCGCACCAACCTCCACCGCAGTGGGCGTCTTATTAAACATCTGCTTTTTCCTCTGGCTTAAACGATACGAAAATCAAACGTCTGCATAAGTTTTGAAGGCTGGAGGCCTGCCGATGGTTGTTACCACCTATAAACATGATACGGTCGTGCTTGAAATTTCAAATTCAATCATGAGTCGATAATAGCAAACAAGCCCACAGGATAGACCGCATATAAAATACGGCAGACCTGTGGGCTTGTTCCTTATATCGAGTTAATCTCTAAACGATAAATCCTCTAATCCATGACCTCCGGCCACATTCTTCAAATATTCCTCCGGGTTACCATTCAGAATCAAATCCGCGTAGCTCAGCGGATCATTGTAGATGAGGTAATCCAGTTCCGACTTCTGCGCCATGGTCACGTCCAGTGCATCCTCGACCCCGGTGCAGTCGATGGAAATTTTTCTCCCATCCCGGAGCAGTAGTTCCACACAGCCGGTGTCCATGTTGAAATGGCAAGCTCTTGCATCGTACTTCATGTTTGTGTCCTTTCCGCCTTACGGCACCTTTACAGTTGTGACCTTTGTGACACGGTCTTTTTTCTGATAAGGTTTCGGACACACAGCCGTCAGGGAAGAGCCCTTGTTTTCGTTTCCGAAGAAAACAAAAAATCCGAACCCTTCTCCTATCGAGAAAAGGTTCGGATTTTCATGGTTTGGTGCGCCTGAAGGGATTCGAACCCCCGGCACCTGGCGTCGGAGGCCAGTGCTCTATCCAGCTGAGCTACAGACGCAGATTTATGAAAAATCGCTTTTCAGCGGTTCTCAACATATGAAATTATAGGGAAAAATCGGTCAATTTCCAATAGTGGTCAATTCGTGGTCTGACTACCGTTGACCACCGCGGTTTTGCAAGCACAAACAACGGTACATCGCACAAAAATGGCAATGAAATATGCTCTGTCGCAGTAGTCGGAGGCCAGTGCTCTATCCAGCTGAGCTATGATCGCATATATTGAGAAAACGCCATGTTGACATGTTCCGGAGGGAGAAAAAACCAGCTTTTTGTACAGAAAACAAACCGTTGTTGACCGGGTATATTTTGTGTGTTAGACTGGCAGTAGAACGTACAAAAGCAGGTGCAAAGCCGCTGTAAAAAGCATTGCAGATGGAACGAAAGATTACGCTTTAATCATATTACCACATTGCGGCGGCGGATGCAAGTATCAAAATCGTTTTGCGGCAATGCGAAACGGATAAAAATTAACTCTGTACTTAAGGTGTGTCTGGAAAGTCGAGCATTCAGTCTGTTTCAGATATCCCTTAGGGGGGGGGATCTGAAAGAGTCGAAAATATCGTCTATTTCTACAAACGCAGCGGGATTATGCGTTAAAAAGCCTTGGGCAACACCGCACAATTCCCGCCTTGCGGCTTAAGCACCGCTCCGGCAGCTGCG
>ENA-OROD01003150-OROD01003150.1-human-gut-metagenome-genome-assembly--contig:-NODE-3150-length-11202-cov-3.399121_pt1 | contig 11202 bp, 7 predicted proteins | sample MGYA00242123_ERZ509038 | MGnify/ENA primary metagenome ERZ509038 (study PRJEB26280, sample SAMEA2338719) | human gut metagenome | biome: human gut; feature: human-associated habitat; material: faeces... | reverse complement strand
AGGGGTTAGCCACATCATCGATGGTCTTGCCCTCTCGTTTGATGATGCTGGAAAGGGTATAGAGATAAGGATCCGTGATGCCCCACAGATGGGCATCGCTGACCTTTGCCTGATGACGGACCACCTGGGTCTCGCCTGCCTTCAGGGTAATCTTTCCGGCCTGGCGGAAAGCGGTCTTGCCGCTGCTCAGCGCCAGTTTACTGATTACCTCGATGGTCTGCTCATGGTCGGAATAGTTCTTCACCTCAGTATCTACGAAGACGCTGTCGCATGCTTCGTTGTTCCAGACGTGTACTCCAAAAGGCTCTACCCTCACCTCATCGGTTTCGATGAGCGATACCGGACGGAAGATGCCGAAAGGCTGACTGCCCTCCGAGAAGCCCCACTCTGACGAACAGCCACCACAAGGCCAAGGATTATTGGTCTGCATGGCAGGATGTTCTACCTTGATATTCAATGTATTATCGCCATCACGGAGCGCATCCGAGATATCGAGCATAAAGCTGGTTCTGCCTACCAATTCCTTCGGATAACTCTTGCGGTTCACCTTGACCGTAGCAAAGGTTCCCACACCTTCCAACTGCAGGAAATAGCGTTTTCCGGTCTGTTTATGAACGGAGAAATGCTTCTCGTAGGTGGCGGTACCATGCAGGTTGCCGTGCTTCAGCTGGCGGTAACCGTAATAATCGTCCAGATTGTTGGGCACATTCACCCGGAAGGTTCCCATCTTCTTCGTGATACTATCTTCCGAAGTCTTGCCGAAGCTTACCTGCCAGTCCTGATTCAGACTCATAATCTGTCGCTTTCCCTTCTTTTCTAGTGTCGGGAAAGAAACCTGCGAACGCCCCATCGGCACGCTGGTAGCCACGGCAATGCCTCGCTGTCCGGCATGGTTCACGGCACAATAGAAATGGTAAACCACACCCTGATGCTTCAGCACATAACTCTTATGGGCGAACATATCATCATAAGGTTTGGAAGGATAAATCAGGTCGGCTCCCTCCCAGTCCTGCCAGTTCACCAGGTCCCGGCTCACGGCAAAGGTATTGTAGGCATTGTATTTTCTCTTCGGATTAAAGGCAGAGAAATAGAACATGACATAATAATGCGGGAACTTCACGATCTGTGCATCTCCCGTAATGATGCCCGGAGCCTCATGAAAGAAGACCGGATTGCCTGTCTTCCGCTTGGCTGTGCGGAGAGGCAGACGGCGCCAGGAAGTCATGTTGCTGGAGAGGGCGATACCGATGCGTTCTGCCTTCAACTGGTTGGCAGGGGTGATGCCAGCGGCATTATAGAACATGACGAAAGGTTTGCCCAGCGTCTTGTTCCTATCCCAGTAGACGGTACTTTTATAATGGGTGAGTTTCTCCCACCACTGTGCACTCTTGTCGTTGATAGAGAGAACAGGCGCAGGGGATGTTTCCCAAGGATGAGCCTGGGTGATATCGCCTTTGGTAGAAGCCATACCCATATTGAGAGGCTTGCGGACGGACTCATAGCCCGTACCTTCTCCACCGAAATAGCTCATCCAGTGGCGACCTTTGTATTTTGCCATCTCATAGGATCCGTTCCAGGTCCAGTCTATCAGCGCCGGATATCCTGCACGCTGGTTCATATCCCATCCCTTGTCGGCATAGCAGAGCAGGCGGCCCAGGGTTTTCCATTGCAGCAGGTCATCGCTGGTAGCGAGCCATGTTTCATACCCTCTTCCATCCGTTCCGTCCTTGCCGTTGTATACCACATAGGTCATAAACCACCTGTTTCCTTCGCGATACACCATCGGACAGTCTATCTTGTGGTAGTTGTCCTCAGGTGCAACCACCATACCATATTTATAAGGTGTCTTTACCTCGTCGTATATCTTCTGCATCACGTTCTGGCTGATTTTCTGTGCAAAAGCGGTGATGCTGCCAAAGACAAGAAGAGATAAGAGTACCAGTCTTTTTCTTTCGATCTTCATATTTTTATTTTAGTACATATTAATTTTAAATCTTACAAATACAAAGACGTTTGGAGATAGTTTTTGTAACTAATTACATAAAGTTTATGCTATTTAGAATTATTAACCATAAAAAGTAGGAGATAAACACCTATTATTAGCATTCACCTCCTACTCGAGTATATATTAGTTAAATCTAAAAAAAATTAATAACCAGGATTCTGGTATTCAGCGCCATTATTAATACCATTTGTAAAGGTTGTTGAAATTGGACGAAGAGCATACTCTGGTTTGAAATACCTAGCCAAGTCTGGATGTGTAGCCTGTAGATATGAATTGTCCTTGAACATTCCTGTGCGCTTCAAATCATAGAAGCGGCAGTATTCACCACATAACTCACGACCACGTTCATCCAATACTGTACGAACAGAAGCTGAACCAGTGAGAAGGGTAGCCCCTGCACGTTGGCGAACCTTATTAATATAGCCCATAGCGTTAGCCCCGCCATTTAGATAGATATCAGCCTCTGCTGCAATGAGGTAAATCTCAGCCATGCGTATAATGAATGTAGCATTCAAATTTCCATTACGTTTTTTGCTGGCATTAGCAACATAATAGTTGCTGCTATTATGCTTGTTAAGAGATGGATAGAAGTAGCGGAACATGTTTTCACCTGCGCCACGCTCGGTTATCACATTCTTATTTGCATCATCATATACATCCTTATAATCTACTATTAAGTAGTTGGCTGTAACTTTCTTACTTACTTCCGCTGCATAATCTGCATCCTGAGGCATCACGATTTTGATGGCCAAGTCGCCTGTATTGAGCTTCTTGCCAACAATGGCATCTTCCTTACCAAAGTTGTTCTTTGAACTTTCGTCCCACTCATAATTCCTATTTGCGTTCCACTGAGTAGTGAAAGACTTGTGGAAACGTGGGTCTAGTGTTCCATCCTGCTGTACATATAGATTGAGCAAATACTGAGTTGGCATGAAGATACCTGCCTGACTGCCTTCCCATGTTAGACGGCTAGTCTGATTGTCTTCACGAGCACCAAACTTATTGATATTACAGAGGAACTTCTCATCGTTACGATTCAATTTGAAGTTACCATTACTAGAACCATGTCCATCGCTGCCAGCATACCAGCGATGCTTCCATAGAGCCTCCTTATTTTCTTTATTATTTTTCTCAGCAAAAACCTCCTCATACGTAGGATACATGTAAGCACCATATGTAGAGCCACCCGACTCACAGTCAGTTATCAGCTTTTTAGCTGCATCAAGCGCCTCAGGTATATACTCATCCGTAGCATACTCTTTGGTCTGCAGACAAACTTTTGCCAACATTCCAAGTGCAGCTTTTTTGGTAGGCTGTGTAGTAGTTGCGTCATTGCCTTTATCCAGCCATTCCACAGCAAACTCCAAGTCAGGAATGATAATTTCCTTATAAATCGTTAGAGGTTCTGTACGGGTAGGAGCAAAATTCATAGAGCTAGCCGGTTCTGTAATCATGGTAACCCCACCAAACTGCTCTACAGCATTGAAATAATAGATAGCACGCAAGAATCTAGCTTCTGCAACTTTGACATTTCTTTCAGCCTCAGTTTTAAAAGGGGCTTTATTTGCCAAACTGATAGCCATATTGCAACTGCCAATACCATCATAGAGAGAGTTCCAGATACCATTTGTATAGGTGGTGTTAGGTGCTGCACCTGCGAAGAACCAAAAATACTGAGTATAGGAAGTATTCTGATTTCCTTGGTAAGTCCAGAGGTCTGTATCACCTTCTGTCAATTCCATGAAACCATCCGTACCATACAAGAAACGTTCCATACCAAAATAGCACTGATTAAGCAAAGTCTGGTATGACTCAACCGAGTTCGCTGCCATGTTCTCCATGGTAAAACCACCAGGGTTTTCTTCTTCCAAAGAGCACGAAGCTAAAGACATCGCACCAGCAGCGAGGGCTGCAGAGAACAATATATTCTTAAAATTCATCTTTTTCATTTTTCTTAATTGTTTAGAATGTGATATTTATACCAAAAACAAACTGCTTGTAAGTTGGGAAAGTATCCGAGCCACCCATTTCAGGATCTGTACCTTTCAACTTACTGTCCATAGCAAAAATCCAAGGATTATAGGCAGTAAAATAGAAACGGCACTTCTCCATAAGTGCATGCTTAGAGATGCTCTTTGGAAGTGTATAACCCAATGTGATGTTCTTTATCTTGATGAAAGAACCATCATATACATTGATGGCTGTATTGCCAATCGTTTGGTCATCACCACTACCAGGGCGTGGATAATAAGCACCTTGGTTTTCTTCTGTCCAATAGTCTATACCTGAAATTTGATTTGTACCAATTCCAGACTTTGCTGTATATGAACCGAGCATTTTGCTATAGATAGTCTGACCGAAGCGTCCCATTGCATAGATAGTCAAGTCGAAGTCCTTATAGACGAAAGTATTGTTAAGACCAATAATCCAGTTAGGATTCTCATGTCCCAATACCTGACGGTCATCCTGGCTGTACTTATGCACACCTCCGTCACCATTGCCATTTTCGTCAAATTTCTCAATCGTCTCAACCTTTACCCATCCAGGTTTCACGCCATACTTATCAAGTTCTTCCTGTGAAGCATCAGTACCCCAGATACCAGCATACTTGTAATCGTATATAGCATGAATAGGTTTACCCACGAAAAGATTCTCTGAAATCAAGTCACCATTAGGTAAGCTCTCGATCTTTTCCTTGCTCCAAGTTCCTGTCAATGTGGTATTCCATTTAAAGTCCTTGGTAACGATATTACGGCTGTTGATGGTGAACTCCACACCCTTGTTGCTAGTCTTGGCAATATTTTCCCAGCTAGCCAAAGGAGAGCCCCAACCTGTGCTGCCACTTGTTATAGGCATAGTACGCTTGAAGAGCAAACCACGTGTTTTAGTGGTGAAGAAATCCAAACTGCCATCAAGACGTCCTTTGAGTACAGCCATATCTATACCGAAGTTCCAATTATAAGATTTTTCCCATCCCAAAGAAGGACTACCATAGGTACCGGTATATTGAGTGAACGGCACTATGTTGCCATTTATAGTGATGCCGGCAGAAGTGTATTTATAGGCATTTGTTTGTGTTGAATAAGCACCTACGCCACCTGAATTACCTGTAATACCTGCACCCACTCTGAGTTTCAAGTTGTCAAGCCACTTTTCTGAGCTTTTCATGAAACTTTCATCTGACACACGCCAAGCTAATGCTCCTGCAGGGAATGAATCCCATTTCTTGCCTGGAGAGAAGAATGACACACCGTCCCAGCGATTTGAGAAAGTGAAGAGGTACTTACCTTTATAGGAATAATTAAATCGCAAGGCGTATGACATTTTTTGGGTGGTTGTCAGTCCTGACTCTACACGTTGGCTATTAGCTGCCAACAAACGCCAATACTTCCATATGTCCAAATCCTGGCCACTACCATCTGCATTGGTATATTCATTAGAATTCTTCTGCCAAGAAGTAACGCCTGTAACACCAATGTTATGGTCATTAGCAATGCTGAAGTTGTATGAAAGAATATTCTCCCATGTATAACTATAACTGTCTGAGTTCTGTATCTGTGCGTGTGGCGAACCTGCATATGTAGGTCTGTTGGCATGACACAAATTGCCCCAATAAGTACCTTGGCGGCCATGACCTAACGAACCGTTAAGTTGAGTACGGTAAGACAAACCCTTGAAAGGAGTAATCTCTGCATAACCAATTGCATTGATATAAGTATAACGGTTATTATTGTCATACTGATTCTTGATATAATCGCCCATAGGAGAGTATTGGTTATTGATATACTCAGAGTTATACTCACCAAATTCATCAAAGACATCACCAAGAGGAAAAGCCCTCAATGCTCCTGTGAATGTCTTGTTGTCGCCGCGGTTACGGATGCTATAGTTGAGATTGGTCGACACACCAGCCTTAAACCAGTCAAATACCTTTTGATCGATGTTCAAACGTACAGAATATTTGTTGAGTTTCTCATTAGACAGTAATCCCTGGTCACGGTTATACACCAATGAAGCGTAAACATTTGTCTTGTCAGTTCCACCCTGGATGGAAAGTGAATATTTTTGAGTAGTAGCTTTATTATCCATAGCCTGATCTACCCAGTCTATCCATTTTCCTGCATTATAAGCATCTACATAATCCTGGTTACCACCGAAGAGGTCTGAAACGCTCGCTGGAGCTACGCCATTTTTATATTTATACGCCTCTGTATAATAATTAACCCATTCATCACCAGTCATGCCACTCTTGTACTCAGGAGAACCACTCCAACCATAGTAAGCGTCAAAATTAACCCTTGTCTTAGAACTCTTCGCTCCACGCTTGGTTGTTATAATGATGACACCATTGGCACCTGCTGAACCATAGATAGCGGTAGATGAAGCATCCTTCAATACATCGATGCTCTCTATATCGTTAGGGCTTATGTCATCATAGCTTCCAGGCAGTCCGTCGATAATAAACAAAGGACTGTTATCGCCATAGATAGAACGAGAACCGCGAAGCAAAATATTTACTCCGCCACCAACCTGACCACTGGATTTTGTAATATCAAGACCTGCGATTTTACCGGCATCTTTGGTTGCCTGACGCTGTGCGTCATTGAAGTAAGCCGGAACTGTGATAACTGCTTCTGTTACTTTCTCACCAAGGTAGTTCTCTGCATCACCTTTCAGTTTCTGAAGGATCATAGCGGAGATCTCCTGCGGAGAGTATTTCTTTCCTTCGATGTCTACTTTATAATCAGTACCCATCTCACGTTTGATGGAACGGATGGTTCTGTCTGCGTTTGTTACAGCCTGACGTTTTGCCGGCTCGCCGACCAGACGGTCACCTGTTTTTGTGAATGCTACGATAGATGGAGTTGTTCTTTCACCCTCTGCGTTTGCGATAACGGTTGGTTTTCCACCTTCCATAACGGCTACACAGCTGTTTGTTGTTCCTAAGTCAATACCAATAATTTTGCCCATTGTTGTTTCCTCCTCAATGAATTATGCTAAAAAATGGTTTAATTTCTATTTATTTATCTTCAAGGCTTAGTTAGCCACCTTGACCATACTGTGACGGACTACGGAACCTTTGTACATGTAGCCCTTCATGAACTCTTCTACGACGATGTTCTCGCCGGCTTCCTCATCCTCCACATGCATCACTGCGTTGTGCAGATTCGGATCGAATTCCTTTCCAACGGCCTCGATCACGGTTACACCGAGTTCATCGAGTGCTGTGGTAAACTGTTTGTATACTTTATTCATGCCGTCTGCGAACGGATCTTCCTCCGGGTTTTCCACCGTTGCAAGTCCGCGCTCGAAGCTGTCAACAACCGGAAGAATCTTCTCGATGATGTCTTTTGCTCCAATGGCATACATATTTGCTTTTTCTTTTTCGGTGCGTTTGCGGAAGTTATCGAACTCTGCCATCTGACGGGTCAGGCGGTCAGTCAGCTCTTCGATTTTCTCATCTTTTTTATCTTTTTTCTTTTTGAAGAACTTTCGTTCTTTGCCATCCTCAGCAGTTTCTTCTGCAGCTTCCGCTTCTTTTGCCTCTGCTGCTTTCTTTGCTTCTTCCTGCTCCGCAGCCGGTTCGGTTTCCGGCAGATCGGTCTCTGCTCCGGTTTCTTTTTCCATCTCGCGTGTAGGTTCTTCCATGGTTTCCTCTTTCTTTCTATTTTCTTCGCTCACTGATCATTCCACCTTTCTACTCACCTGTGTCCGGCTTTTTGAAGACGGCGTCCAGTTGAACTTTTAATGTTTTCAGGTTATCTACCACATTTTCGTAATCCATCCGCTTTGGTCCCACGATACCGATTGTTCCGCGCATACCGTTTCCCATATCGTATGTGGTGGTGACCACGCTGCAGTCCCGTAAGGGTTCCATCGAAGATTCATTTCCGATGTATACCTGAATACCGGTATTTTCCTCTCCGTCCTGCTCCTCGGCAGCTCCTTTGATCATATCGACCAGTTTCTGCCGTTCCTCGAATGTGGAGATCAGCTGGCTGGCTTTGCTGCTGTCGGAAAGCTCAGGGTACTTGAAAATGTTGGTTGCGCCGCTGGTGTACACCGGCACATCTTCTTCACTGACTGCGATGGCTTCCGCTACGGTATCGACCACTTTGCTGATGATGCCGGAGTGGATGCCTGCCTGCTCTTTCATCTTCTTGATCATGCCAAGATTGATTTCTTCAATGGTCAGGCCATTGAGTTGTGTGTTCAGAAGCAGGTTCAGCTTTAATATCTGTTCATCGTTGATGGTCTCGTCGAGGTCGATCATCTGGTTTTTCACCAGGTTGCCTTCTACGACGATGACGGCCAGGAGCTGCTCTTCATTGACTTTTGAGAGCTGGATGAATTTCACTTTATTTCTGTGATATTCCGGTCCTGTAATCAACGTTGCATAGTTGGTAGATGAAGCGAGGACTTTGACAACCTGCTGCAGAACTTTTTCCATTCGGTCTGTTTTTTCAATGACCATGTTTTTGATGTCTGCAACTTCCTGTTCTTTTTCCCGCATCAGCTCATCTACATAGAGGCGGTAGCCTTTATCGGAAGGAATGCGTCCTGCGGAAGTGTGGGGCTGTAAGATGTAACCCATCTCTTCCAGATCGGACATTTCATTCCGGATTGTGGCGGAGCTTAAATTCAAATCCGTGTATTTGGAAATCGTTCTTGAGCCGACCGGCTCGCCCGTTTCCAGATACGTCTGGATGATCGCTTTTAATATTTTTCTTTTTCTTTCATCCAATTCTGTATCCACTAAGATAAGCTCCTTCCTGTTGTATAGTCCTGTTAGCACTCGTTTCAGTGGAGTGCTAACATCTATGCTCTTAAGATAGCACTCTGCCTTTTGTTTGTCAACACCTTTTCCCGGTTTTTCTATGAAGAAATTGTGAAAAAAGTATAAACCGTTTTCTTTCTGAAAAGGAATCTGACTTTTCTTTTTTATTGCATTCTACTGTTTCAAAGGCGCTATAGCCGTATGGTAGGATTCTGCCATTTTGATACGACCATTTAGTAGCATTTTTCTCAGAGGTGATGAATCATGAAATATCAGAGACTGGAGGATCTGCGCACGGACCACGATCTGACGATCCGCCAGGTTGCCGACTATCTCGGCTGCAACCGCGATGTGTATACCCGATATGAAAAAGGCGTCCGGCAGCTGCCGATCTCCATTGCCATCCGTCTGGCGGAGCTGTATCAGGTCAGTCTGGATTATCTGGTCGGCATCAGCGATGAGAAGCGGCCGTATGGATCCTGACTTTCCGGTGTCTCCGCCGCAGCAAAAGCAGGAGGACAGTTTTTCTTTTCCCTGTCCTCCCTGTTTTGCTTTTTCGTTTACAGATTCTGCAGATATTCCATCATCCGCGTTTCGCTGAGTTTCCATCCGTCCGGCTCCCCGCAGAGATACAGCGTAAAATGCCCGCACGGGACTCCGTTTTCCAGGTGGATGCCGGTATACAGTTCTACAATGAGGAGTTCTTCTGCTTTTTCTTCATATATATTAGTGATCTGATAGATGCGCTCTCCCTTTTCGTCCACCGGCCATTCTTTCTTCAGCACATCCCTCAGACGGCTCTCCTGCCCCTGCGCTTCGCATTCTTCCTCCCGGCTGATCATTTTTTCAAACGCTTCCGGCGTCTCCATCCGTTCCACTATATTCTGGACAAAATCTTCTATTTCTATTCTTTCTGCTTTTCCCATTCGTTCCCCCATTTCTGCCGTACATATTTTTCTGTTTTCTGCACAGGCTGTCTTCACCCGCCGTTTCTCTCTCCCGCCCCATTCTTCAATTTGCGACCATATGATCTGATTTAACTTTGTCCATCCAACCGTTTGGTAGTATGGGTTTGAATCTGAAAGGATGGTACAACGTATGAAATACCAGAGAATTGAAGATATGCGGATCGATCAGGATCTCACCATCAAAGAGATTTCTGCCCTGCTCGAATGCAACCGCGACGTCTATTCCCGCTACGAAAAAGGAATCCGCGACATCCCGATCGACTATGTGATCCGGCTTGCACGGTTCTATGACTGCTCGGTCGACTATCTGCTGAGTGTCTCCAGTAAAAAGAGAAAATTCGGCGATTAATTTTTTTATTGTTGTCTTTTTTATTTTTGTGTTTTGCGTTTTGATACGACCGTTTGGTCGTATTTTATATTATAATGGTATTCTTATTTTGCGTCAATTCTGAACAAGAAGGAAGCAAAATCGGACGCAAAAAAAGCGTGCCGGAAAGTTTTCTGTCGCTTTTCCGGCACGCTTTTTTCATGCTCTTTTCTTCTTTTTTATTTCTGATTTTTTATTCTTCCATGTCATCCAGGCTCTTCTTCAGTGTGATCATTTTGTCACGCAGCTCGGCGGCCATTTCGAAGTTGAGTTCGGCGGCAGCGGCTTTCATCTGTTTCTGTACCTGGCCGATCAGTTTTTCCAGTTCTTCGCGGCTCATGGACTCCGGGTCTTTTTCCATCTTTTCTTCTGTCTTTGCCACTTCTTTCGAAATGCTGATGAGATCGCGGACGGCTTTTTTGATGGTGGTCGGAGTGATGCCGTGTTCTTTGTTGTAGGCTTCCTGCAGGGCACGGCGGCGCTTCGTCTCGTCGATCGCGAGGCGCATGGAATCGGTCATCACATCGGCGTACATGATAACATGGCCCTCGCTGTTTCGCGCGGCACGGCCGATGGTCTGGATCAGGGAGGTTTCGGAACGCAGAAAACCTTCTTTATCGGCATCCAGGATCGCCACGAGTGTGATTTCCGGGATGTCGAGACCCTCACGCAGAAGGTTGATGCCGACGAGCACATCGAAGACATCGAGACGCATATCACGGATGATCTCGGTCCGTTCCAGGGTGTCGATATCGGAGTGCAGGTAACGCACGCGGATGCCGGCCTCTTTCATATAGTCGGTCAGATCCTCTGCCATACGCTTCGTCAGCGTCGTCACGAGAACTTTGTTGTGTTTTTCAGTTTCTTTCTTTACTTCCGAAATCAGATCGTCGATCTGTCCCTCCACCGGGCGTACCTCGACATCCGGGTCAAGAAGGCCGGTCGGGCGGATGATCTGTTCGGCGCGCAGCAGCTCGTGGTCTGCCTCGTAGTCGCCCGGCGTGGCAGATACGAAGAGGATCTGATCGATCCGGTCCTCGAACTCGCCGAAGTTCAACGGGCGGTTGTCTTTTGCGGACGGCAA
>ENA-OROD01003149-OROD01003149.1-human-gut-metagenome-genome-assembly--contig:-NODE-3149-length-11203-cov-5.118586_pt1 | contig 11203 bp, 9 predicted proteins | sample MGYA00242123_ERZ509038 | MGnify/ENA primary metagenome ERZ509038 (study PRJEB26280, sample SAMEA2338719) | human gut metagenome | biome: human gut; feature: human-associated habitat; material: faeces... | reverse complement strand
GGGTGGGCTTGGACTTATGCTCGTCGGAGCCACGGAGGAACGGCACCAGCGTCACATGGATGAACAGGCTGTTCTCCTGACCCACCTCCAGGGAAATCTGCCGGACAGCCTCCAGAAAGGGCTGGGATTCAATGTCGCCGATGGTGCCGCCGATCTCCGTAATGACGACGTCCGCATCGCTTGTTTTACCCACCTTATAGATAAAATCCTTGATCTCGTTGGTCACATGCGGGATGATCTGCACGGTCTGTCCAAGGTATTCGCCGCGGCGTTCCTTCTGCAAAACGTTCCAGAATACTTTGCCGGTGGTCAGGTTGGAATACCGATTCAGATCCTCGTCGATGAAACGCTCATAGTGGCCGAGGTCGAGATCGGTCTCCGCACCGTCCTCCGTGACATAGACCTCGCCGTGCTGATAGGGACTCATTGTGCCGGGGTCGACATTGATGTAGGGATCGAGCTTCTGTGCGGCGACTTTGAGGCCGCGGCACTTCAAAAGCCTGCCGAGCGAGGCCGCCGTGATGCCCTTGCCAAGGCCGGAAACCACGCCGCCGGTCACAAAAATGTATTTTGTCATTCTGCGTTTTCCTCCGCTTTCCAATTTACAATGCAAAAACCCAACAGCGGGCTCCAGTTTCGGAGTCTTCCGCTTCAATCGTCATTCCACCGTGACGCTTTTGGCGAGATTGCGCGGCCGGTCGACGGAACATCCTTTCTGGACCGCCATATAGTACGCGATAAGCTGCATTGGCAGGATCGCGACAAAGGGCGTCAGCGTTTCCTCGACTTGCGGAAAGGCCCACTGCTCATCGGAATGCGCTGCGGCTTCCTCGGATTCTCCGTTTGTGACGGCGAGCACATGTGCGCCGCGCACGCGAACCTCTTCCATATTGCTCGATGTTTTCTTGATGAGCGCCGGCTGCGTTGCGAGCGCAACGACGAGCGAGCCTTCCTCAATGAGAGCGATCGTGCCATGCTTCAGTTCGCCCGCGGCATAGGCCTCAGAGTGGATATAGGAGATTTCCTTGAGTTTCAGCGCTGCTTCCATGGAGAGCGCATAATCGATGCCGCGTCCGATAAAGAATACATGCTGCACGGAGAAGGCCTTGGACGCGAAGCATTGGATTTGCTCGCGATGATCAAGGATCTGCTGCATTTTGCCGGGCAGCGCAAACAGCTCGTCGATCCGCTTGTGCACATCCTGTTCGGACATTGTACCGCGTTTTTCTGCAAGATCAAGCGCCGTGAGATACAGCACTGCAAGCTGCGTGAGATAGGACTTTGTTGCCGCAACCGCGATCTCCGGACCTGCATAGGTAAACAGTACCGTCTCCGCATCGCGTGCGATGGTGCTGCCGATCACATTGCAAACGGCGATCGTGCGGCAGTTGCGGGATTTTGCAAGCCGCAGCGCCGCGATGGTGTCTGCGGTCTCGCCCGATTGGCTGATGACCATGAGCGAATCGCCGCTGTGCAGCATGGGATCGCCGTAGCGAAACTCTGACGCGATTTCGACCTGCACGGGAATGCCGGCAAGCCGCTCTACAAACTTTTTTCCGAGCAGCGCCGCATGGAACGCGGTACCGCAGCTCACGATGGTCAATCCTTTGAGCGCAGCCGCTTCCTCTGCATCCCATGGGAACATGTCCGCTTTTAACCGCCCGTCTTTTTGGGAAACATACTGTTCGAGCGTCTTGCGGAAGGCGACGGGCTCCTCGCAGATCTCCTTCATCATATAGTGCTCGAAGTTGCCCTTCTTTGCCGCTTCGACATCCCAGTCCACGTGGGTCGACTTTTTTTCAATGGGCTGACCGAATTCATTGTAAAATGCGATCCCGTCCACCCGCAGCAGGGCGATTTGACGATCCTCCATAAAGTATACATCGCGCGTGTGCGGAAGGAGCGCGGGGATATCGGAGGCAACAAAGCTCTCCGCATCGCCATGCCCCACGACCATGGGACTGTCCTTCGAGCAACAGTAGATCGTGTAGGGCTCGTCGCGGAAGAGGATCGCGAGCGCAAAAGAGCCTTCGAGCAGGCGCATCGCAGCAGTCACGGCGGCGAGACAGTCTCCCGTGTATAGGCTGCCAACGAGCTGTGCAACGACCTCGGTATCGGTCTCCGAAACAAATTCGCAGCCCTTTCCGATCAGCATCTGTTTGAGCTTTTGATAGTTTTCGATGATGCCGTTGTGAACGAGCGCGATCTGCTTTGCATCGTCCGTATGCGGGTGCGCGTTGACGTAGGACGGCTCGCCATGCGTGGCCCAGCGCGTGTGGCCAATGCCGCACCGGCCGGGAATGGGGTGCTCTTTCAGCAGCGCTTCCAGATTCGCCAAATGACCCTGCGCCTTTGCAAGCTGAATCTCCGTTCCGTCGTAGACCGCAACGCCGGCTGAGTCATATCCTCGATACGCGAGCGACTCCAAGCCCGCCAGCAGCTCCGGCACACAGGCCGTTTTTCCGGTGTATCCAACGATGCCGCACATAGGTATCCCCCCAATCAAAACAAAAAGGGGACTCGAAAGTGGGTGCCGACCGCCTCCACTCTCAAGCCCTTAGTTTTTACTACGTTAGAGTACCGATTTTTTTCTCGTTCGTCAAGTGGTATTATATATTTTATTCGTATTTTTTCAGAAATTCATCGCCGTAGCCATAGTGCTCAAACACATAATCAATGTCCTTGTCACCGCGTCCGGACAGATTGACGAGGATGGAACCGGTGTTGTGCGTCTTGGCAAAGCGGATAGCATAGGCAAGTGCATGGGAGCTTTCGATCGCAGGGATGATGCCTTCTTTACGGCAGAGCAGGAAGAAGGCCTCCATTGCCTCGTCATCCGTTACGGTGTCATAGCGGATGCGGCCGCAGTCATGCAGATAGGCATGCTCGGGGCCGGTGGCGGGATAGTCAAGACCGCTGGCAACGGAATAGACCGGCTCCGGCTCGCCCTTGTCGTCCTGGAGAAGATAGCTTTCAAAGCCATGCAGAACGCCCTTTGTACCATAGGTGATGCTCGCGGCATGGTCGCCGATCTTGCTGCTGCGCCCGAGCGGTTCGACGCCGACGATCTCGACCGGGTCGGAGAGGAAGGGGATGAAAAGCCCGGCCGCGTTGCTGCCGCCGCCCACGCAGGCGGTGATAACATCCGGAAGATGGCCGGTCATGTCAATGAACTGCTCGCGTGCCTCCTGGCCGACGATCATCTGGAAGTCACGCACCATCTTCGGGAAAGGATGCGGACCAACGGCGGAACCGATGCAGTAGATAGCGGTCTCATATTCCTTGAGATAGGCCTCAAACGCAGCGTCGACTGCCTCTTTTAACGTTTTCAGTCCATGGGAGACGGGGATCACGCGCGCGCCCAGCATCTTCATACGGGTGACGTTCGGCGCCTGCTTTGTAATGTCGACCTCGCCCATGTAGATGTCGCACTCAAGCCCGAAATATGCCGCCGCAGTCGCGAGCGCAACGCCGTGCTGTCCTGCGCCGGTCTCGGCAATGAGCTTCTTTTTGCCCATGTATTGCGCAAGCAGTCCTTCGCCCATGCAGTGGTTCAGCTTGTGCGCGCCGGTATGATTGAGATCCTCGCGCTTGAGGTAGATCTGGCATTTGCCGAGCAGTTTTGAAAGCCGTTCGCAATGGTAGACCGGCGTGGGACGTCCCTGAAATTCCTTCCGGATACGCCGAAGCTCGGAGATGAATTTTGAGCTGTTGCAGATGGTCTCATACGCATCGTCGATTTCCTTGAAAGCAGGCACGAGCTGCGGGGGGAGATATGCGCCGCCATATTCGCCGAAGCGACCGTTTTCATCCGGGAAATGCTTGAGGTAGTTGTCAAAGTCACGGTAAGAGAGCTGTTTCATTGTTTTTTCTTCCTTTCTGTCGTCGTGCGAAACAAAGAAAAAGTCCTTGTTCCGCGTAATTATGCGGAACAAGGACGATACAAACGCTCTAAATGCGGTTCGATCGCGGTGCCACCTTGTTTCCCGGAAAACCGGGCGCTCAGTGGATGCTAACACATCCCCGCAGGATAACGGCTGCGAGCCGTCGCGAGATACTGGGATAACGCCGTTCCTTCGCGCACTCGATGGTCCATTTGCCGCGCCGTTTCCCGCAAAGCTTTCAGCCAAGGCTTCGCTCTCTTATGGAGGCGTGCTGCGGTTTGATCTCCATCTCAATGCTTTCGAGTGGATTATATATGATAAATCCTATGCTGTCAACACTTTTTTGCAAACAGACCCGCCGCACAGGAAACAGCGCGCGAAAGCACTCGCCGCGCTCACAATGTATGCGGCGTTTTCTGAAAGCATTGCTTGAACGCAGGACTACCGCACCGTCGGCTGCCGCGGCTCTCGCGGGCAAAACAGGAACACGGAGATGAGCAGAAGCAGTCCTTCGCCGCAGAGCGCAATGCCGAGAAAGACCATGAGCACACTGGCAGTGCTGAAGGGGTTGATCAGTGCGATAAAGCCGCAGATCAGCGATGCAAGCGAAAAGATCAGAGGAATGTACCAGCGGCGAATGTGCAGCCGGAAAAGTTCTACTGCTGTTTGCAAGCTTCCGAACCCGGAGAAGATGAGCATACAGCCAAGCGTGACAGGGAGAACAAGGATCAGTACCTTCGGAGCGAGCAGTAAAAAGATGCCGATCGCCAAAAGCGACAGACCGATCGAAAGGCCGCCGATGGCAAAGGGGCTGACGCTTTCGTGACGTGCAAAATAGAGAATGGTGCGCAAAAGACCTGCGAGCGCGATCAGACCCGAGATGACATAGACGAGCACCATGCTGGACTCACTCGGACGGATCAGGATCACGACGCCGATGACAAGACAGATCAAGGCGACAATCAGATTGTACCAGTCGAACCGCTGAAATTTCGGTTTCATGCTTTCCATATAGAAAGAACCCTCCTCTCAATCTTACGTTCATCTTAGCCGTTTCATATTTTGAAGTCAATGGACAGTCGAGAAAAGTTGGGAAAAGGCTTTCGGATGGTTTCTTCATGTCATGAAAAAAACGGACAGTTTGCATGTGAACCGTCCGTTTTTGCAGTCTGTTCTCCGAACAGGGAATGAAAGACGCACAAGCGCCAAGCATCCGGATTTTGGGCAGTGTTCCGGCGAAAGGGCAAGATGCATTCCGAGAGATACGGACAAGCGGGGAAAAGATGCCGCCTTCCGGTAAAGACGGCCGCTAACGCGCCAGCTTTTTTTCGATCGCTGCGACGCCGTAGTACATAAATGCCGCGAGAATGCAGAGAACGACCACGCTCGCCATCACCAGATCGAGCTTGAACACCTGCCCGCCATACACGATCAGATACCCGAGCCCGGCCTTGGACACAAGATACTCCCCAACGATCACGCCGACCCAGCTCATACCCACGGAGATCTTGAGCGCGGCCATCATGGTCGGCACAGCGGCGGGAAGCACCACAAGCGTAAAGATTTGGAGCTTGGAAGCGCCGAGCGTTTTCATGAGCAGCTGCTTTTCTCCTGTAATGTCGAGAAAACCCGTCAGCACGGTGACGATCGTGACCACAAGCGAGATCAATACGGCCATCACAATAATGGAGCCGATCCCCGCGCCGATCCAAACGATCAGGATCGGACCGAGCGCGATCTTCGGCAATGCGTTCAGGACGACAAGATAGGGGTCAAGGATCTTACAGAGCGTTGGGCTCCACCATAGCAGCGCGGCGATCAAAACGCCGGCGAGCGTGCCGAGCAGAAAACCCGCGACGGTTTCAAACAGCGTCGTACCGATGTGGAGCAGCAGCTCCCCTTCGGCCAGCAAACGTCCGATCGTAGCGGCAACGCGCGAAGGGCTGCTGGTGATGAATGGGTCAATCCAGGATAGTCTTGCGGCGAGCTCCCAGAGAAAAAGTATAGCAATGAGAATGACATACCGCATGAGCACGATATATCGCGCATGACGCTTTTCGGCAGCAAGGTATGCGCGGCGCTCTGCGGAGAGGCCATTCATATCATACGACATGATGTTCCAACTCCTTCCAGATGGTTTCAAACAGATGCGAGAACTCCGGCGCGCCCCGGCGTTTGGAGGGCGGACCGTCAACGGACAGAGAGACGTTGTGCTCCGCTTTCAAATGCGCGGGACGATCGGAAAAGACGAGGATACGATCCGACATGGAGATCGCTTCCGAGATGTCGTGCGTGACAAGAATGACCGTTTTATGCTCCGTGCGAATGATATCGTAGATCTCGTCTGAGGCACGCAGCCGCGTCTGATAGTCGAGCGCGGAGAACGGCTCATCAAGCAGCAGGAGCTTGGGGTCGAAGGCGAGCGTTCGGATCAGCGCGACTTTTTGCCGCATGCCGCCGGACAGCTGCCGCGGGAAATGCTTGGAGAACGCGGCAAGACCGTAAGTCTCAAGGAGCCGCATTGCATGCGCCCGGCGTTCCGGCGTCAGGATACGTTTGACCTCGAGCGAGAGCAGCACATTTTCCTCAACCGTGCGCCAGTCAAGCAGATGATCGCGCTGCAGCATATAGCCGACTTGCGTACGGTCGCCGGGCTTTTGACCGAGCAGACGCACAGAGCCGCTGGATGGCTCGAGCAGCCCCATGAGCATGGACAGCACCGTTGTTTTGCCGCAGCCGGAAGGCCCGACGATGGACACAAATTCGCCCTCCTGTACGGAAAAGCTGAGATCGTTTACCGCGAGCGTTTCCGCGCTCTGCTCCTGATATGCTAAACGAACCCCGGAGAGTTCAGCAATCGGTTCTTTCATGCAAAAAACCTCCGTCTTGCGAAAGTGATGATGCCGCCGCGGGAGAGCGGTGTCGGAGCGCCCGGCATAGTCGCCGTATCTGCAGCAGCGCAGGACGAGCCGTTCTCCGATGCGATGGTATCCCATACTATGACAAAATCTGTCACGGCGTGTGAACTTACGGCATAGAAATGAAAGCAGAAGGAGGAGAAGAACATGGATTGCGATCGATGCGGGAAACCGAATTGCTGCCGCGGCTGGTGGCGGATTCCGAGAAAGAGAAAACGCCTGTGCGGCGCGTGTTGCATCGCGGCAGGCGTTCTCGTGTTGTTCTGTTTTTTACCGGAGTGGATGCTTGCACTCGGCGCAGCGCTGATTTTGATCGTGATCGGCGTATGCTGCTGCTCGGGCGTCAGATGAGAGACGGAAGCGTATGAAGAAGCGTATCAAACGGACACACCAGGCGCGTCACGGCAGGATGATGATAAAACACGCAAAAACCGTCGCTTCCGTCAAAGGGAGCCGCGGTCTCGGACCATACGAGGATGCGGCGACTGCGCCCATCGGCAAGCGAGAGACCAAGCTCTGTATGCGTGCCGCGTCCGCCGGGCAGAAGGATAAGAACGAGGTCCGCTTCAGAGATCGCGGACACCTCTGAAGCGGCAACTTCGGACTTGCGCTTCGATGGCTCCGCGGCAACGCTTCCGTGCGTCGTCCAGTCATAAGTGCGCGCATGCCCCAAAGCGCTGAGCACGGCTGCGGCACGACTGACACGTTCGGTATTTGCTACGCCGCTTGCAACATAGAAGGTCAAGCGTTTTCGTCCTCCTGCTTTTTGAGATCCGCAGCGCGCAGGCCGGGGCCAGGATCACCCTCCGTCCAGTGCTTGCGGCAGAGACCGATGTACTTGTCGCCGGCGCCCAAAACGACCTGTTCGCCCTGCTTCGTGATGCCGCCCTTTCCGTCAAAACGAGCATTGTGCGTTGCCTTTTTGCCGCACCAGCAGATGGTCTTGACCTCTTCGATGGTGTCTGCATAAGCAAGCAGCCAATGACTGCCCGGGAAAAAATTTCCCTGGAAATCCGTCCGTAGGCCATAGCAGATGACGGGCGTCCGATAGTCGTCGACGATTTTGACAAGCAGCTCTACCTGATCCTTTGTAAGAAACTGCGCCTCATCGACGATGAGACAGGCATATTCCTGACGGCGGACGGCCTCCAGATCGAGATCGTCGAACAGTGTGCATTCGGCCTGAAGGCCGGAACGCGACCAGATCGTGAACTTGCCGTCGCGGGTATCGACGGAGGGCTTGAGCAAGAGCGCGTTCTGGCCGCGCTCATGGTAGTTGTACCATACCATGATGGCGTTCGCGGTCTTGCTCGAACCCATCGCGCCGTAGCGGAAATAGAGCTTCGCCATGTTATCTCTGACCCGGGTCGTAGGGGATGCCCTCGGCCTTCGGCGCGCGGGACTTTTTGCTCGTAAAGGCAAGGACAACAAGGGAGATGATGTAGGGCAGCATGTTGTAAACGCCGCTCGGAATATTCAGCACCTTGAGGAACTCGAACCCGAAGTACACGTTGGACAGCGCACGGCAGAAGCCGAACAGCAGCGCAGCCAGCGCGATATTCGTGGGCTTCCACTGGCCGAAGATCATGACGGCGAGGGAGAGGAAGCCGAAACCGGCAACGCCGTACTCAAACCGCCATTCGCTGACGCCGCAGGTGATGTATACGATGCCGCCGAGACCGCCCAGCAGACCCGAAATCAGAACGCCGGCCCAGCGCATCTTGTATACGTTGATGCCCACGGAGGCCGCGGCTTGCGGATGCTCGCCGCAGGACATGAGCCGCAGGCCGAATTTGGTCTTATACAGCGTGACATAGGAGACGATGAGCGCGATCACGGCAACGAGCATGAACCAGTTGAATTCAAACTCGCCGATCTTGACGATAAACGCCTGCTTCGGAAGCGTGTACTGGATGATGGACGAAACGTCGTCGGGGTTTGCGGCGGTATTGATGGCTTTCACAATAACAGTTGCGGCAGCCGTGCCGAGAATGTTCAGCGCCGTACCGACAATGGTCTGATCCGCTTTGCAGTTGATCGCAGAGACAGCCAGCAGACAGGAATAGAGAAGACCTGCGAGCATGCTGACGAGAATAACGAGAACAACGATCAGGAACGCAGGCGTTCCGTCGGGCAGGTAGCGCATGGTCAGCGCACCGCCCAGCGCGCCGATGACCATGATGCCCTCAAGACCGAGGTTGATGACGCCGGAATGCTCGGCAAAACAGCCGCCCAGCGCTACGAGCAGGAGAACAGAGGCAAACAGCAGCGTGTATTGAACGAGAAGGATCATTCGTGATCGCCTCCTTTCAGAGCGTCAGCGGCAGGGGCGGCTTTGGCGGCCGCAGCCTGCAAGCGTTTTTCTTCTCTGCGATCCAGGCAGCTGTTCATGAGGTATTTCAGGAACAGCACGAAGCCGCATAGATAGATGATGATGGCGGAGATCAGATCGGAGATCTGAGAGCAGTACATGGATTTGTCAACATACGCGCCGCCCGCGGTGATGTGCTGGATGAAGAAGGACGCGAAGATGGAGCCGATCGGATTGAGACCGCCAAGGAACGCGGCTGCAATGCCGTTGAACCCCATGTTCGGCACGGACGAGGTGGAGCACTGCCACTGCTCATAGCCGGTGAGGTACAGCATTGCCGCGCCAAGACCCGCAAGCGCGCCGGAGATGGCCAGCGTCAGGATGATGTTGCGCTTTTCTGCCATGCCGCAGTATTTTGCGGCATTCTTATTGCTTCCGGTCGCGCGCAGCTCATAGCCGAAGCGGGTCTTTTCGAGAAGGATCCAAATCAGAATGGCGATGACGATCGCAAGCGGGATCGCAAGCCCGACGTACTGGTTTTTGTTGAACAGTGCGCCGAGACCGAGCGAAGGCAGGACGGCGCTCGGGTTGTTGTGCGCAAGCACCAGCGTATACGGGCTGGTGCCTTCCTTCACCGTGGTCAGCAGCATGTTGGTCAGATACAGAACGATCCAATTCAGCATGATGCCGGAGATGACCTCGTTCACGTTTCGATAGGACTTCAGGAGACCGCTGATGCAGCCGAGCAGCGCGCCGCCCGCCATGGCGAGCAGCATGCAGGGCAGCCAGCTCCACTTGAGCGCAAGCGCCGCATAGAGGCAAAGCGCCGCGCCGCCGCAGTACTGACCCGCAGCGCCGATGTTGAACAGACCGACCTTATATGCGAACAAAATGGACAGCGCGCAAAGAAGCAGCGGCGCCGTCTTGACGAGCGTGTTGCCGAGGTACTTAAGCTGGCTGCTCGTTTTGTTATAGGTCAGAAAGTTTTTGATGACCGTGGAAATGGCCTCGCCTGCGCCTGCAGGATTGATGCAGAGCAGGACAATGTAGCCGATGAACAGTCCCAGCACGACGCAGACCAGCGATGCAAGCAGCGATTGGAATCCGCTGCTGCGCAGGATGTTCTTTTTCTTCATGCTTTCACCTCGTCTCTCTTGGCGCCTGCCATATACAGACCGAGCTCTTCCTCAGTGGTATGCTTCGGATCGAGTTCGCCGACGATCTCGCCCTCATACATCACGAGAATGCGATCCGGCACATCCATGACCTCATCCAGCTCGAGCGAAACGAGCAGAACGGCCTTGCCCTCATCGCGCTGCGCAACGAGCTGCTTGTGAATGTATTCGATCGCGCCGACGTCCAGACCGCGGGTTGGCTGCACGGCAACGAGCAGCTCCGGATCCTTGTCGATCTCGCGCGCGACGATGGCTTTCTGCTGGTTGCCGCCGGACATGCTCCGCGCAAGCGTGACGGGGCCCTGGCCGGAACGTACATCGTACTGGTCGATGAGCTTTTCGGCATAGCGGCGGATGTTGGCGCGCCGCAGGAAACCGGCTTTGTCCGTGAACTCCGGCTCAAAGTAACGTTCGAGCACCAGATTGTCCTCGAGCGAATAATCAAGCACCAAGCCGTGCTTGTGGCGATCCTCCGGAATGTGGCTCATCCCGAGAATATTCCGGTTGCGGATGCTCATGCGCGTGATGTCCTTGCCGTCTAAGACGATCTTACCGCTGACTGCCGGCTCCAGACCGGTCAGCGCGTACACGAGCTCTGTCTGACCGTTTCCGTCGATGCCCGCGATGCAGACGATCTCGCCGGCACGCACCTTGAAGGAAACGTTCTTGACCGCGTTGTTCTTATGGACCTTGGAAGCAACGGTCAGACCCTCGACGGACAGGATCACCTCGCCGGGATGCGCCTCGCCCTTTTCCACGTGGAAATTGACGTTTCTGCCGACCATCATGGAGGACAGTTCTTCGATCGTCGTGCTCCCTGTATCGACCGTGCCGATATACTTGCCCTTGCGCAGAACCGTGCAGCGGTCCGCAACAGCCATGATCTCGTTGAGCTTGTGAGAGATAAAGAGGATG
>ENA-OROD01003148-OROD01003148.1-human-gut-metagenome-genome-assembly--contig:-NODE-3148-length-11204-cov-2.252579_pt1 | contig 11204 bp, 10 predicted proteins | sample MGYA00242123_ERZ509038 | MGnify/ENA primary metagenome ERZ509038 (study PRJEB26280, sample SAMEA2338719) | human gut metagenome | biome: human gut; feature: human-associated habitat; material: faeces... | reverse complement strand
CGGATGCGTCCCGCTGCCCGAAAATGCCGCAAAGGCATACCCCTCGCCGCAGAAAAAGGCAGAGCCGAGTGCCTCATCCAGCCATTCCCATTCATACGCCTTTTGGAAAAACACACTGCTCTCCCCTGCCAGAAGCTCCATGCAGAACCCTGCCGCCATCCGTTTTTTTAGCCAATCCTGCTTGGGAAGCGGCGGCAGCTTACATCCAATCTGAAACTGCGGCACAGAAAGTCTCATTTCACACGCGCGATATTTCTCCGCAATCTCTGCATCCTCTGTCGGAAAATACACGCGTGCAGCCGTTTCCCGTCTCGCAACACGCTCTGCCATCCGCCGCACCTCGCCCAAAGGGATATCCCCTGCACAGACCAGCGCCATTTCGTCCGTTGTGTAATAGCATGCGTACGCCCTCTGCAAGGTTTCCTCTGTGATTTCCGCCACCGTTTCCGCCGTTCCCGCAATGCGGTTGCGGATGGGGTGCTTTCCATACATACATTCCAGCATCTGATAATGCCCCACCCACATCGGGTCATCCTCATACATCGTAATCTCGCTCACGATGATATCCCTTTCCCGTTCCGTGTCCTCCTTCGTAAAATACGGCTTCTGCACAAAATCCAGCAAAAGCCTTAAATTTTCCGTAAATTTATCCGAACAGGTAAAATAATAAACCGTCCGGTCGCCATCGGTAAAGGCATTGGCAGATGCGCCATTTTGCGTAAAGCGCGCAAAGGCATCGCCCCATTCCTGCTGAAACAGCTTATGCTCGATAAAATGCGCCGTTCCCTGCGGAAAGCAGATTTTCTCGCCATCCCTTCCCTTCCAAAACAGGTGATTCGCCCCTCTCTGCACCAGCACCGCCGCCATCTGCTCTCCAAACCCCGTTCGGGGAAAGAGATAATACCGCAGACCGTTTTTCGTTTTGCCCTGCTCCGTTTTTTCAATCCGCATCCTGCGTCCGCTCCTTTCCCTGCAAAAGATACACCGTCTGTAATCTGAAATGCTTTGCCGCACGCACAACATCCGCCGCCTCTGTTCTTTCTATCTGCCGCAAAAGCCGCTCTGTGGTAAGCTCCTTGCCCTGCAATGCCTGCTCTGCCAGGAAATCCACCATCCCCCATGGGCTATCCGCCAATGCGGTATATTCCCGTATCAGGCTTTCCTTTGCATGGGCAAGCTTTTCCTTGCAAATGCCGTTTTTCTTCCATTCCTCTAAGCAGGAAAGCAGCTCCGCACAAACGCGCTTGGCATCCTCTGCCCGAATCCCTGCCTGCACAAAAAAATACGGCGAAAGCGGATATCGGTACGATTTGATTTCGTAGCAAAGCCCATCTTCCTCCCGCAGCTTCCGAAACAAAAACGAATCCGGGTCGCCGCCCAGAAGCTGATTCAGCAGCAGCAGTGCCGTCTCTCTGGTGCTGTTTCCCACATCCCCCAGAAAGCCGAGCAGAAGCCTTGCCTGTGCCGCATCTGTTTCTTCTCTCAAAAAATGCGGCTTTTCCTTTAGAATCGGTGCAGCTTCGTCCTCCGCTGCCGCCTTCCCCTTAAAATTCTGCCGCAGAGAAAGCAAGGCTTCATCCTTTTCGCCGCAGAAAAAGACCTTCACCCTTGCCGTTTCCAGAAGCTCCCGATAAAATGCAAGCAGCCCCTCTGCACCGATTTCCTCTAAATCCTCCGCATAGCCGTCCCCCGAAATCGCAAGTGCTGTTCCCTTTGCGGTTTCCTCCAGGGCACGCCTGCGCGCAAATGCCTTTTTATCATCCCTTTGGTTTTCCAATTTCTGTCGCAAAATTTTCTTCTGCCGCTCCACGGTTTTCTCCGTAAAGCCATTCTGCATCGGCGCAAACAGCCGCTCTCGCAAAAACGCAAGCATTTCCTCTGTTTCCACATTTTTCAGTGTCTCCAAGGAAAACAGCAGTAACTGCCGTCCCCCCTTTTTCACCACGCTGATATCCCAATGCGCCCCAAAAAGCAGCTCCGCCTGCCTTGCCGCCCCTGTCGGGTCCTCCCCCTGCCGCAGCACCTCTGCCAGAAGGGCTGTTTTCGTTGCCGTTTCCCGTTTTAGCGGCAAATCAAAAAATAAAACCAACAGATTTGTCCGAAATTTCTGCCCTTCTGCAAAGAAAATCCTGCACCTCGGTTCATATTTCGGCTCGCATTTTTCCATCGCAACCATCCTGCCACCTCTTTTTCTTTTTCTCCTATTCTTTCTCCGGAAAAGAAAAGTATGTATGGTTGCATCCACACCACCTTCATGTTATACTTATCTACAAATTCTAAATCCTTAAGATTTTCTTACAAATGCCCTAAGGTTTTCGGACATTTCGTTTTCCGAAGCCCTTTTGTGCTACACTTCTCTTGAAAGGGAGTGTTTGTATGAAAGCAAAGGATTTGTATGATATCGCCATCATCGGCACAGGGCCTGCCGGCGCAACGCTCGCGCGGCTCCTGCACCCAAAGTATAAAATCATCGCGATTGATAAAAAGAACCCCCATGGAGACGGCTTTCAGAAGCCCTGCGGCGGTCTCATCTGCACAGATGCACAGAAGGCACTGGCAAGCTTTGACCTTACCCTGCCAAAGGATGTTCTGGTCGATCCGCAGATTTTCGCCGTAAAAACGATTGATTTAAAAAATAAGCTGATTCGCCATTATCAGCGGTTCTATATCAATATGGATCGCCATAAATTCGATCTTTGGCTGGAATCTCTCCTGCCAAAAACGGTAGAGCTGCACAGCAACGCTGTCTGCACAGAGCTGAAACGGGAAAACGGCGGCTTTCTCATTTCTTATCAGGATTTGCAGACAAAGCAAATCCGCACCGTTCGAGCGAAATTTCTCGTCGGGGCGGACGGCGCAAATTCCATCGTCAGAAGAACGTTCTATCCCGAAAAGAAGCTGCGCCGGTATCTTTCCATACAGCAATGGTTCCCTGAAACACACCTGAACCCGTTTTATTCCTGCATTTTTGATCCGGAAACAACAGATTGCTGTTCGTGGTCGATTTCCAAGGATCATCAGTTTATTTTCGGCGGTGCCTTTCCTCTGGATCATGCCAGAGAACGCTTTGAACGGCAAAAGGCAAAGCTGGAGGGAATCGGGTTTCGTTTCGGCGCACCCTTGAAAACAGAGGCATGTCTGGTACTGCGTCCTGCATCCTTCCGCGATTTCTGCAAGGGAGAAAAGGGAATTTTCCTCATTGGCGAAGCTGCCGGCTTTATCAGCGCAAGCTCCTTGGAGGGCATCAGTTCTGCCATCGGCAGTGCAAAAACACTCAGCGGTGTACTGAATCACCCCCGCAGCAATCTGAATGAACGCTATTGGCAGAAAACCCTGCCCCTGCGCCTAAAATTATTCACGAAGGTGCTGAAAAGTCCCTTCCTCTATCGTTCCTTCCTTCGGAAGCTGGTGATGAAAAGCGGTATCCAAAGCATAAAAATCACAGAAACCCTTGCGAATCCTCCGTTTTTCGCAAAAAAATAAGCGTCCATAAATACAAGGAGACCTCAATGCAAAACAAATCCCTACAAATGATAAAAGCAATTCTAAAATCTGCCTTCGGGCTGTTTCTCTATTCCTGCGGTGTATATCTGACCGTGCAGGCAAATATCGGCATTGCCCCATGGGAATGTCTTTCCATGGCAATTTCCGGCAAGGTTGGGCTGAGCTTCGGCTTCGTCCATACCGTCAGCGGTATCATTATTCTGGGGATTGACCTGCTTTTGAAGGAAAAAATCGGCTTCGGCACAATTTTGGATGCCCTCTTAGTCGGCAATTATGTCGATTGGATTTCGTATTTCCGTCCCATTCCCGTCAGCCACAATCTCTGTCTGAGCATTATTCTTGTTATTGTCGGGCTGTTCGTAATGGGCTTCGGGCAGTATTTTTATATGTCTGCCGGGCAAAGCTGTGGCCCGCGCGATTCTCTGACAATCGCCTTGGGCAAGCGGTTCCCAAATCATCCCGTCGGTCTGGTGCAGTCCGTCATCGTCGGTGTAGTTTTGCTGATTGGCTGGGTCTTGGATGGCCCTATCGGCATCGGCACCGTCATTTCCGTTTTTGTTGCGGGAACGGCTCTGCAAATCGTTTGCCGCATCATGCACTTTGAGCCAAGAAATGTCAAGCATCTGAACCTTCTGGAAGCAACAAAGCTGCTGTTGTCGCATTAAAAAAAGGCTGTCAAAGGCAGCCTGCCAAATCAGAAAACAAATCGTTCTCATATAAAAAAGCAAGAAATTCCGATTTTTCAGAATCTCTTGCTTTTTTTGCTTTCTGATTTGGATGCACCGACATCCTTCATTACTTCCAAAATTCAAAGTCCAAATCGTAAATATGAACCGTATCGCCTTCTTCGATACCTTTTTCCTCCAAGGCCTCGATAATGCCCTTCTCCTTCAAATATTTCTGGAAGAAGGCAAAGCCCTTTTCGGTATCAATATTGGTATAGCCAATCATTTTTTCTACGCCGACACCTGTAACCACGAAATAGCCATCCTCGACCTCCTCGATGGTAAAGGGCTCCTGATCGACCTTCACTTCATCATATTCTTCGTATTCCTCCTCGAATACAATATCCTCAGGATATTCTCTCAGGATTCTGCCGACCTCTGTCAGAAGCTCATCCAGCCCCTTATTCGTTGCCGCAGAAATCGGGAACACCTTGAAGCCCTGTGGCTCATAAGTCTCCTTCAGCCGCGCCACATTCTCCTCCGAACCTGGGATATCCGTCTTATTTGCCGCAATCACCTGTGGACGCTTCAGCAAATCCTCCTTATATTCTGCCAGCTCGCGGTTGATTTTTTCCACATTCTCCACAGGGTCATCCCCTTCTACGCCTGCCGCATCCACCACATGAATGAATACCTTCGTGCGTTCCACATGGCGCAGGAATTCATGTCCCAAGCCAACGCCCTCGCTCGCACCTTCCACCAGACCCGGAATATCCGCCATCACGAATTTGTCCCCAAAGCGTCCTTCCACAACACCAAGGTTGGGTGCCAGTGTAGTAAAGTGGTAGTTTGCAATCTTGGGGTTTGCGTTTGTTACCATGGAAAGCAGTGTGGATTTCCCAACATTCGGGAAACCAATCAGACCAACGTCCGCAATCAGCTTTAATTCCAGAATGACATCATATTCCTTGGATTTTCTGCCCGGCTCTGCATATCTGGGGGCCTGTCTGGTGGGGGTTGCAAAGTGCTGATTGCCCTTGCCTCCCTTGCCGCCGTGGATGAGGATTTTTTCCTCGCCTGCCGTTGTAATATCCGCCATTACCTTGCCGCTTTCCGCCTCACGGATTACCGTACCGACAGGCACCTTAATGATGATATCCTCGCCGTCCTTGCCGAAGCAGTTGCGCTTGCCGCCGGGTTCGCCGGGCGTTGCCACAAATTTTCTCTTATAGCGGAAATCCATCAGTGTGCTCATGCCGCTTTCGCCGACAAAAACCACATTGCCGCCCTTGCCGCCGTCGCCGCCATCGGGGCCGCCGTGCGTAATGTATTTTGCTCTGTAAAAGGAAACCTTACCGTCGCCGCCGTCGCCGCCCTTTACATGAATCTTGACTCTATCTACAAACATTTTCCAATTCTCCTTTCCTTCCTTGGGGCTTTGCCGCAAACCTTCTTTGCGGCGGGGTTGGAACATTTTTCTTTAAAATCAACAATATCCTTTTGATATTTCCTATAAAAGAAGACTTCACAGCTCTGCATCCGTTAGACCTGTCAAGTCTTCTTTCTGCTTTCTCTGATTGAAAAAAGGCTCCAAATGAAATGGTATTATCATTTGAAGCCTTCGCAAATCTTATTCAGCGATTTCGACAGGGTAAACAGAAACCTGTTTTTTGTCTCTGCCCTTTCTTTCATATTTTACACGACCATCAACCAGAGCGAACAGTGTATCGTTACCGCCCTTGCCAACGTTTACGCCGGGATGGATCTTTGTGCCTCTCTGTGTGTATAAGATATTGCCAGCCAGTACATACTGACCGTCTGCACGTTTTGCACCAAGTCTTTTCGCGTTGGAATCACGACCGTTCTTTGTGGAACCGCCGCCTTTATGGTGCGCGAAGAACTGAAGGTTCAATCTGAACATACTTCACACCTCCTCATGTATCAAAGTGAGATAGTTTTTGTATTCTAATGCTATATCGGAAAGCCCCATGACCAGCGTTTTCAGAAGAAGCTGTGTATCATGGTCCTCCATTCCCTCAAGGGGAAACAAGACTTTGAGATAACCGCCGCGTTTTTCATCCACATCCGCCTTGAATGGGATGTCAGTGAATTTCTCCACAGCGTTGACTGTGTTAAAACAAAGCACTGTTACCGCAGAACAAACGATATCCTCGCCTGCCTGTGCATAACCTGCGTGACCGGAAATCTCAAATCCGCAGATTTTTTGATTTTTGCGATAAATCCTTGCTTTAATCATAGCTGAAAATTACAGGGATTTGATCTGCAGCTTTGTGAAAGGCTGTCTGTGGCCTCTTTTTTTGTGGAAACCTTTTTTAGGTTTGTATTTGTAAACTACAACCTTCTTTTCCTTGCCGTCACCGATTACGGATGCTGTAACAGCGGCACCTTCCACGTAAGGAGCACCTACTTTGATATCGCCTTCCTTTGCCAGAACCAGAACCTTATCGAATTTGTATTCGGAGCCTGCTTCTACTGCCAGCTTTTCCACTGTGATGATATCACCTTCGGATACTTTATACTGCTTACCACCGGTTTCAATAATTGCGTACATGTTGACACCTCCTCGCAATTTTACTCGCTGGATACGGTAATCGGAGCCTTTCTCCGATTTTCTCGAACCTCTCCACGCGGCTGAACATACTCCAATATACTACCACACCCAAACCGCCCTGTCAACTGAATTATTCCAATTTTCCTGCATTTTTTACTGCAAAATAGGCTTTTTCATCACCTTTTTCCTGCAACAGGCGCAGCAGAAGTGCCTGTCCCTGTCCGGTCATACATTTTTCGGTCATCGTCTGAATCTGATATGCCTGTCTCAGCGTTGCCTCCGCTTTATTCTTGCTGCCTGCCTCGGCGTAAATCCTGCCAACGCGGTCGCAGAGTCTGCCGAAGGAGGTCGTAAATATCCCCTCCTTCGCCCCGATGGAAAGCACACGGTCAAGCAGCGTTTCCGTATCCCGCTGATTTCCCAGCTTTGCATGCAGCGCAGCCGTTTTCAGCAGCACCTTGGCAAAGCTCTGCCCCTCGCCCTCCTTGTTGCGAATAGAAAGCGCCAACGCGCTGTAATATTCCAGCTCCTTCCGAATATCTCCACCCTTCTTCGGCTTGGGCGGCATGGCATGCTCCATTTTCTGCCGCAGATAAAGCCCTCTGCGCTTTTCGTAGGTCTCATCCATTGGCAGTCCGCTCCGCTTCTGCTTTGCCTCTGCCTCCGCAAAATACGCCGCCGCCTTTTCCTCTACACCCGAAAGGCGATAGCAGTTCGCAATCGCAAGCAGATTATTTGCCGCCGCCATCTGCTCCTGCGGTGTTTCCTCAAAATTCAAATCATTCTTTTCCTGATACAGTTCGATTGCCTTTTCGTATGCCTCCTGCTTCACAAATACACGCGCCAGTGCTTCCAAGGTTCCCAGATACAGCGGATTATCCTCATCCAGCATTTCCTTGCGAATTTCTGCCGTTGTGGTAAAGACCTCCTCCGCCTCCTCCAGATTGCCTGCCGCTTCCTCCATCAGTCCAAGCTTTTCCAACGCCGTTGCATAACGGGGATGCTCTGCTCCGAAGCGTTCCTTCGCAATCTCCGCCGCCTGCCGGCAATGTCCGACCGCCGCATCGAAATCCTCCTGCCGCCGCTCGATTTCCGCCAGCAGATGCAAACACCAGAGATACATGCCGCTTTTTTCATCGCCACAGCTTTTCCGCACCTCAAGTGCCTTTCTGACAAAGCGCTCCGCCTCGTCGTATGCCTCCTGTCCTTCGTAAAGCTTGCCGATTGCCGTCAGCGTATCCGCATAGGCTGTATTCCTTCCGTCCGCAATCGTACTGCGCAGTGCCTCCGCCGCCTCATAGCACTGCAAAGCCTCCTCCGCCTTGCCCATGCTTTCATACAGCGTCCCCATCGCCATGTGGCACGCCGCAATCTGCGGATCTTCCTCGCCCAGAAGCTCCTTCTTCCGCTGCAAGGCCTTTTTGCTCAGCGCAAGTGCCTTTTTAAATTCCTTCTTGCCGCCGTAATCCACACTGAGGTTGCTCAGCGCATCCGCATAAAAAATATGCTCCTTCCCCAGCATCCGCTCCACAATCTCCAGAACCTCCCGATGCACCTCCAGCGCTCTGTCATATTGCCCGTCCTTACAGCACAGCGCCGCCAGAGAATTCAGGCTGTTGATGAAATCCAGATGCTCCTCGCTCATCAGCTCTCTGCGGATTTCCACCGCCTTTTCGCAGTATTCCACCGCCAAATCCAATAGTCCGGCCTTTTCGCAGACAGAAGCCAGCGTCAGCACGTTCATCATGTAATAAAACGTATCACAGCCGCGCGCCTTCTCAATCAAATCCAGACAAATCTCGTAATAATAGATTGCCTTTTTATAATTCCCCTTCGCCTCATAGGCTCTGGCAAGTGCCCCATGCACATCCGCCAGCTCCAGTGTAGAAAAGGTATTGTTCCTCAATGCCATCGCATGGTATTCGATCGCCTTGTCATATTCCCCCAAAAGCTCGTATGTATTCCCGATATGATACAAGCTGTGCAGAAAATCCACATGCTCCCTGCCAAGCTTTGCCTCCCGAATCTCCATCACCTTCCGGTGCAGACGCAGTGCCTCCGTCTGTCGGTTCGTCTGATTGTATACAATCGCAAGGTTGTTCAGCGTGTCCGCATAAGAAAGGCTCTCTCCGCCACAGCGCTTCTTCAGCTCCGCCGCCTGCTTGTAATATTTCTCCGCCTGCGGATATAGCTGCAAGCGGTCAAACACCATCGCCAGATTGCTCATATCCACCGCATACTCAATACAGTCGCAGTCATCGTTTTCCGCATAAATCTGCAATAGCTTATTCCCCAGAACAATCGCCTTTTTGTAGTCCCCATCCTTGTAGGCCTCAAAAAAGCTGTTCCGTACCTTCTTCATTTCTCCGATATAAAAAGCCATTTGCTTTCACCTCCGTTCCTCCATCTGCCGAAACGCCTCCTTGATGATATCGTAGGAATACCCCTTCCGCAGCAGGAAATCAAACAGCTGTTTTTTCTTTTTTTCGTTTTCGGGCGGCCATTGTCCGCGGCTTTTTTTCTCCAGCCACCGCAGGGCATCGCTCGCCTCGTCAATCTCCGTTTCCGCAAGCACTTCCTCAATGATACAGGAGGAAACGCCCCTCTGCCGCAGCTCCAGTCCGAGCGCATAGCCGCTTTTCGGCTTGAGCCGCAGCTTTCTCTGATATATCTGCGACAGTATTCCCTGTCATCCGCATAGCTGTATTTTTCCAGAAAGGCAAGCACCTGTGCAATCACATCCTCCGCAAACTCCTTTTCCAGAAGCTTTTGGCGAATCTCCTGCACCGTCCGCATTTTGTAGCCAAGGAAACGCAAGGCCGTATCCTGCGCTTTAATATAAATTAGGTTTTTGCGGATAAAGGCAATCGTCTCCGCCGCCTCCTGCCCCTCCTTCAGCTTGAAATACAGAATATCCTGCATAGGCAGTGCAAAGGCATATACGCCGTCAATGAAAATGTTATATCTGCTTGGGTCACGCTTTTGCTGCGTGATGGCTGTAATCCGCATGGCACTGCCTCCTTTCTTTTTTCGATACATCATTATAGCATATCTTCCTTAAAAATAAAATAACCCCCTCGCCGCAGGTCGGCAAAGGGGGCAATTCGTTATTCGTCTTTATAAAAAATCATCCATAGCTGAATCAGGAAGGAAAGCACAATCAACACAATCAACCACACCGGCAGATACTCCCCGATATTCTCATAATAGCTTCCACTCAGCTTTGCCAGTCCATATCTGATATAAGTCCAGCCAAATGCCGAGGACAATCCAAGCGTCGTAAAGCCCATCGAAAGAATCAACTGCAACCGTTTCATTTTTCTCTCTCCTTTAACATCTCCTCAACGTCACCGCCATTTTCCAGAAAGAGATATTCCTCTTTCGTCAATGCATATCCCTTGTCATCATGCACAGCAACGGCTCCTGTTATATGTGCATCCCCTTCCGGAATATCAAACTGCGGCATCTCGCCCACAGGCTCGCCCCGTTCCGGCACATCAAAGAGATAATAGCTGTCGCACATTTCATCCTGCAAGTCATGCAATTTTTCATATTCCTTCTTTTTCTCTCGATTCTCCGGATCATACTGCACATCCGTCACAAAAACGCAGAGCAGCACCCGTTCCTCATCCGCATAAACCTGTCGGTACATCCCCGAATAGCTTTCCTTGACCTCATTTTCCCAGTACGCCTTATCCAGATACCAGAAAGAGAAAATCAGCATATCTGCCTCCGGTGCAAAAAACTCGACCATCAATCCGTTTCCGACCGTTTCCATGTCGGAAATATAAAACGGATCCTCCGTATAGCCCTGCGGCATCCAAAACCCAAGACCGTAATCCTCATTTTCATACAGACTCTCCCTGTCTCCGTCCTTCTCATCCTTTGCCACGCCAACCCAGATTGCAAGAAGCACTGCCACGATGCACAGCAAAATGCCAATCGCCCATTTTCTCTGTCTCTGCATTGCCATCCCCCCCTTGTTTTCTATTCCGATTTATCCTTCAACTGTTCTGCGAAGATGCAAACGCCGATAATTTTTATAGAAATATCCGTCAGAAGCCAAGGCAGCATTGTATCGGCAAACCCGACCAAATCATATAGGAACGAAACAATCCAACTGAGTATCGGTGAAAAGAAAATCAGAAGCAAAGCGCCCTTTCGCGTTTTTATCATCTTCATTCCATCCATTCCCTCCTTTGCAACCCTCCGCAATCGCGTTTTCCTACTTTGAGCATACAATAAAATCCCCCTCTCGTAAAGCAAATCCCGCCGCAAAATCGTTCCCCATCCATGAAATTAAGAAATTCGTAAGAAATAAGTCCTCTTTCTCCCAAATAACGTATACATCACAAAAATTTCACCTTTTGCAGAATCCCCGACAATCCCTTTTCAACATAAAAAAGCCGTGGGAATCCCTTCCCACAGCCATTTTTTCTTCCCCTTATATCCAGCCTGCCGCC
>ENA-OROD01003145-OROD01003145.1-human-gut-metagenome-genome-assembly--contig:-NODE-3145-length-11207-cov-2.189473_pt1 | contig 11207 bp, 10 predicted proteins | sample MGYA00242123_ERZ509038 | MGnify/ENA primary metagenome ERZ509038 (study PRJEB26280, sample SAMEA2338719) | human gut metagenome | biome: human gut; feature: human-associated habitat; material: faeces... | reverse complement strand
AGTACCCGTCAGGTAATCGTCGTAAAGATATTCAAGACCTTCAAGTCCTTGGTTGTCGGCACCCACAAGACCGAGAACCGTCGAAAGCGTGTTTCCGTTCGGATAATATCTCTTCGGGTCTTCGGTAACGGTTATTATCGCCGCATAATCCTTGTCTTCGGATATAAAGTCGCTGACCTTATCCGCAATGTCTTTTTCCACGCGGCGCACAACCTCGACGCTCTGAACGTTTTTGAGCGTCATTTCATATATCTTGTCTCTGTCTTCGGAAAGTGCGGAAGACAGGCCGTCGCATATCTTTTCGCGCAGGTCTTCGCTGTCTATCAGTTTCGGAGCCATTACGACCTTGTAAGCGGTCGCGCTTATCGCAAGTATGTTTCCGTCCCTGTCCGTTATCGTGCCGCGCTTCGCCTCAATGGCGATATCCTGCGTCTGCTGTGAAACGGCTATCTGCTCATATTTGGAATGTTTTATTATCTGAATGTAAAAAAGTCTTCCAATAAGGCAAATCAGGGCAATCATTGCTATTACCCTGACAACCGCATATCTGTTTTTACTGTTCGACTTTGGTCTTGACATAGTTTAATTCCCGTCACATATTCCGAGGAAGTTTCTCCCTATTATCTATGCGAAGTTTACTTCAAATATTCAAGAACGATGGAGAATGTCTTCGAAATCTTGTCCGCAAAACTCTCACCGGAGGAAACAACTCTCATCTCGTCTGTCTCCGTTGCGGGCATATATATAATCTGATAATCGTTTATCTTTTTCATTCCGAGAACGGTCTCCGCATACTCTGAAACGCCGTTGTAATCGGTGCGTTTCTGATATTCGACTTTAAGTCTTTCGCCCTCGTTATACGCTTTGTCGTATTCTTTTTCAAGAACTTCCGTGCGATAGTTTATTTCATATTTTTTAATATAGCAGTTAACGCTGATTATCATCAATGCGACTATTGCGATGCAAGAAAGTATTTCAAACGCGCCGAAACTCTTTTTGGAAGTCTCTTTTCCCGTTCTCTTCTTCATTGCCTTGTCCACCCTATTCCTTTATAAATATTCTGAGCCTCGATGAGCGGGCTCTCGGATTTTCTCTTATCTCTTCTTCCGTCGGGGTTATCGGCTTCAACGCCTTTCCGAGCGGTTTTTTGCCGCATACGCAAACCGGGAAATCCGGCGGGCAGGTGCAGGGGTTCTGCGCCTTTGCAAAAGCGGTCTTTACTATTCTGTCTTCAAGACTGTGAAACGTTATAACGCAAACTCTGCCGCCGCTTTTCATCTGCGGCATTATACCGTCAAGCAAGTTGCTTATCTGTTTCAGTTCGTCGTTGACTTCTATTCTTATAGCCTGAAAAACACGTTTTGCGGGATGTTGCTTTTCGCGAAGTGCCTTTGCGGGCATTGCGCTTTTTATAATATCGACAAGTTCAAGTGTCGTTTCAATGTTTTCTGTATTCGATAATTGCCGAAGCCACGGAGCGCGAGTATCTTTCTTCACCGTATTCAAAGAAGATTCTCTCCATATCTTCTTTTGAATAAGTATTCACAAGCGTCTTCGCCGTAAAATCGTCGTCCCTGTTCATTCTCATATCAAGCTCTGCATCAGCCATATACGAGAATCCTCGTTCCGCGGTATCGAGTTGATGCGACGAAACGCCGAGATCCACCAGCAGTCCGTCAAGCATTATTCCGTTTTCCCGCAGATATTCGGGCAACTTTGCGAAGTCCGTGTGCAAGAGGGTCAAACCGCATTTCAACCCCGCGAGTTTTTCTCTGCACGCTCCGATAGCCTCTGTATCTCGATCAACGCATATCAGCCTTCCTTTATCGGACAAGCGTTCTCCGATGGCTCGGGAATGATTTCCTCCGCCCGCGGTACCGTCCGCATAAACTCCGTTCGGCTTGACAGCGAGACCGTCGATAGTCTGATTGAATAATACCGGGATATGTTCAAAATTACTCATTGTTCGACGACTTCTTTTCTTTGAGTTTTTCTCGGATTCTGTTCCCGAGATCTTTGTCGTTGTTGAACTCTTCCCAGTCCTCGGTCTTCCATATTTCAAGTCTTTGTCCCGCACCGACGATGGTGACGTCCTTGCCTATTCCGAAGAAAGAACGCAGCGTCTGAGGAACCGTTATTCTTCCCTGCGAATCGACATCTGCTTCCTGCGCGTTACCGAGGAAGTACAACGTTTCGTCGTTGGACTCAAAATCGTTGTCGTTGTCTATCTTGGAGATGAAGTTTTCCCAGCCCTCCGCGGTATACATATAAAGACAGTTGCGAAGACCTCTTGTGAGGATAACGGTGGAACCGAGATAATCTCTCTGTTTTGCGGGCAGGAACAATCTGTTTTTTGAGTCTATTGTGTGGTTGTAACTGCCGATCAAACCGAATCTGCCGATGCAAAGCATATTGTCCTGCCTCCGTTTCCTCAAAATTTCTTGGGAGCGTGATGTACTTTCAATCTTTTTTTCTCCACTTTCGCTCCACTTGACAATATTATAATATAAATCGTTCGCTTTTGCAAGGGGTTTAACAAAATTTCTCGCCAAATATATCGTGATATTAGCATGTGATATTGTATATTTTTTACAAACTTTTATGGGATTGCGCCCCATTTTGCGCCAAAACACCTCCCAATCCCCCACAAATCGCCCAAAACCGCGCCCCACTCGGCGCGGAAACATTTGAACCGCCCCAAAACGGGGTGATTTAAGTCCGAATAAAGTGTGCATACACAATTATGACAGAGACGAAAACGCTTTCGTCCGCGCTTTTGTGACAAACGTATTTGTTTGTAAATATTTCCTTGACAAGAGCAGATAATAATGTTAATATATAATATAATCAATTTATAAGAGGAAACACCATGAAACTTCTCGTCATCGACGGCAACAGCATAATGAACCGTGCGTTTTACGGCATAAGAACGCTCACCAACTCACAGGGCGTCAACACCAACGCGCTTTACGGTTTTCTGACTACGCTTCACAGGCATTTAAAAGAAGAGGAAGAGTGTCGTGTCGCTGCGGCTTTCGATTTGAAAGCGCCGACTTACAGGCACGAAATGTTCAAGGATTACAAGGCGGGACGCAAACCCATGCCCGAAGAACTGAGAGAACAGTTTCCCATAATAAAACAAATGCTGGACGCGCTCGGAGTCGTAAGAATAGAGCGCGAGGGGCTTGAAGCGGACGATATTATAGGAATACTCAGCCGCGAATGTTCGGACGACGGAGAAAAGTGCGTTATCATAACGGGCGACCGCGATGCGTTCCAGTTGACGGACGAGAACGTGACCGTAAAACTTGCAACGACAAAGCAGGGCGGAACGCAGGACGAGATATACACTCCTGCCGAGATCAAAGCCAAATACGGGCTTGATGTCAGCCAACTCATAGACCTCAAAGCGCTCATGGGCGACTCTTCGGACAATATACCGGGCGTTGCGGGCGTAGGAGAAAAAACCGCAGTAACTCTTCTTGAAAAATACGGAACGCTTGAAGGCGTTTACGAAAACATCGAAGAAATCAAAGGCGCGCTGAAAACAAAACTCGAAAACGGAAAAGACAGCGCTTTCATGTCAAGAGAACTCGGTCGAATAATCAGAAAAAGCGACTTGCTTGACATCACGGAAAAAGACATACTCCCCCCGAAGATGAACGAGAGCGAGTTTCTTTCCCTGCTCCGAAAATATGACCTTAAAAGAATAATCAAACTGTACGGTTTGGACGAAAGCGCCGCGCCGTCCGTCTCCGACGCAAAAAAGGAAACAAAAGCGTCGGAAGTCGAGGTTTCTGCGGTTTCGGACACAACCTGTCTTGCGGACGAAAGGCTTTTCGTTGTCTGCAACGGAGATATGATTGCGGTCAGGACAAAAGACGGCGTTTCTTTGCTTGAACTTAACGAAAATACACTGAAAGCGATGGACGGCAAAAAAATAGTCACGCACGACGCAAAACCGCTTCTCAAAAAGATGCTGACGGCAGGCGTTTCGGCAACGCTTGAATTTGACACGATGCTTGCGGGCTACATTCTCGATCCATCGAGTTCCGAATACCCGCTTTCGCAGATAATCGAGGAAAGTTCCTCGGTATCTGCGCTCACGCCTGCGGAACAGTGTTATTACCTGCCCGAAGCGGAGGGATACCTCGAAACAAGACTTGAACAAAACGGACAAACCGCACTTTACAGAGATATTGAACTTCCGCTCTGCACCGTGCTTGCAAATATGGAGCATGACGGTTTTAAAGTGAACACGGAGTTCCTGAAAAATTTCGGCGAAAAACTCGACACGGAGATAGCGGACTGCACGGCGGCGATATATCTTTATGCGGGACACGAGTTCAACATCAATTCAACAAAGCAACTTGCCGCGGTGCTGTTTGACGAGATGTGTCTGCCCTACCCGAAAGGCAAAAAGACAAAAACGGGTTATTCGACGGCAAACGACATTCTCGAAAAAGTTCGTGACGCCTGCGAAGACCCCATAATCGACAACGTTATAGAATACAGAAAGCTTTCGAAACTGAAATCCACATATATTGACGGTCTGCTTAAAAAAGTCGGCGAAGACGGAAGAATACACACGGTATTCACGCAGACGGTCACGCAAACGGGAAGAATAAGTTCGACCGAACCGAACTTGCAGAATATTCCCGTCAGAACGGAACTCGGCAGGCAACTGCGAAAAGCGTTTGAGGCAAAAGAGGGATGCACGCTCATTGACGCAGACTATTCGCAGATAGAACTGCGTGTGCTTGCGCACATTGCAGACGATGAAAACATGAAACGTGCGTTTATCGAAGACAGGGACATTCACACGGCAACGGCGGCGCAGGTGTTCGGACTGCCCGAAGCAATGGTGACGCCCGAACTCCGCAGACGCGCAAAGGCGGTCAATTTCGGCATAGTTTACGGTATCGGCGAATATTCGCTTTCTCAGGATATCGGAGTATCGTTCAGAGAAGCCAAAAACTATATCGAGAACTATTTCCGCACATACAGCGGCGTCAAGAAATATATGGACGGAATCATCGAAAGCGCAAAAGAAAAAGGCTATGTCGAAACGATGTTTGCAAGGCGCAGATACGTTCCCGACATAAACGCGAAGAACAAACAGTTGCAGGCATTCGCTTCCCGCGTATGCAGAAACACGCCGATACAGGGCACAGCCGCCGACCTGATAAAGCTTGCGATGGTACGCGTCTTTGACAGGCTTGAAAAATCAGGCACAGGTGCCCGGCTTATATTGCAGATCCACGACGAACTCATTATAGAAGCGCCTGTCGAAAAGGAAAAAGAAATAAGCGAAATGCTCAAATACGAAATGGAACACGCGGCAAACCTTTCCGTTCCCCTGCTTGCGGACGTAAACGCGGGCAAAACGTGGTACGAATCAAAATAATCGGAGATGTAAAAATGAAACTGCTCTTTGTTTGTACGGGCAACACCTGCCGAAGCGCAATGGCACAGGCGCTTGCGGAAAAGATGATAAAAGACAACGGGCTTGACTTTGAAGTTGACAGCGCGGGACTGTTTGCGGACGGACATTCGCCAGCAAGCGAAAACGCAAAACGCGCGGTCGAAAAATACGGAGCAACACTTGACGCGCATATATCGACGCCGCTTACGCTCAAAGCCGTTTCCGAAGCCGACAAAATATATGCGATGACGGCAGACCACTTAAAGCTGCTTGTACTCAGCCGCCCAGAGCTTTCGGAAAAAGCGGAATTGTTCGACCCCGACGGAAAAGACGTTCCCGACCCATACGGCGGAGATGAAGAAGTCTATGAAAAATGTGCCGAAAGGATAAACGAATGTCTGAAAAAGAGACTCGGACTCGAAGAATAACGAACACAAACGACCCCGCGATAAAACAGGTTGCAAAAGCCGAAGCGGAAAATTTTTCGGAGCCGATGAGCGAAAGCTGCATAAAATCCTCGCTTTCTTCCCCGCATTTCGGACTTTATGTTTACGAAAAAGGCGAAAAAGTCGTCTGCCATGTTGCAACGGCAGGAGTTTTTCCCGAAATGCAGATAAATTCGGTCGCATCCTCCGAAAAAAGAATGGGCTACGCGACCGAATTGCTGAAACACATTCTCTCGGAGAAAAAGAACGAGGGAATCGAAACTGTATCGCTCGAAGTCAGAGTATCAAACAATGCGGCAAAGGCGCTGTATGAAAAACTCGGTTTCACAGCGGTCGGAACAAGAAAAAAACTATACGATAAGCCCGTTGAAGACGGGTTGGAAATGATAACGGAGTTACAGAAAAATGCTTGTCTTGGGAATTGAGAGTTCATGCGACGAAACGGCTGCGGCAGTCGTTGAAAACGGAACAAAAGTCATCTCGAACGAAGTTGTTTCGCAGATAGACATACATACGCTTTACGGCGGCGTTGTGCCCGAGATAGCATCACGCTGCCATGTCGAAGCGATTTCTTCTCTTGTGCGCAAAGCGCTTGAACCCGTCGGCGGCATTCAAAACATCGACGCCGTTGCTGTCACTTACGCACCCGGACTTATCGGTGCGTTGCTGGTCGGAGTCAACTTCGGCAAGAGCCTTGCTTTCGCCGCAGGCAAGCCGCTTGTTCCCGTTCACCATTTAAGGGGGCATATCGCCGCGAATTATCTGACAGACCCCACTCTTACTCCACCGTTCACCGCGTTGGTGGTCTCCGGCGGTCACTCTCATATAGTCAATGTGGGAAATCACACCACTTTCACGGTAGTGGGCAAAACACGCGACGATGCGGCGGGAGAGAGTTTTGACAAAGTTGCAAGAGTTATCGGGCTCGGTTATCCGGGAGGTCCGAAAGTCGAAAAAGCGGCGGCGACAGGAAATCCGAGCGCGATAAGATTTCCCCGCACACACTTTGCGGACAACGAGTTCGATTTCAGTTTCAGCGGCATAAAAACCGCGGTAATAAATTATGTTCACAACGCACAGCAGACGGGAACGGAAATAAACATTCCCGATGTGGCGGCTTCGTTTTCGGCGGCGGTCACGGAAGTGCTGGCGGATAACGCGACAAAGGCGGCGGCGCGGTTCAACAAAAAACTTGTGCTTGCGGGAGGTGTTGCCGCAAACGGAACGTTGAGAAAACGTCTCGAAAAAGAATGTAAAGAAAAAGGAGTTCAACTTTTCATGCCGGACTTGCGCTACTGCGGAGACAACGCCGCAATGATAGCCTCACAGGGATATTATGAATTTCTTGCGGGTCACACGGCGGACGAGACATTGAACGCTTACGCGAATATGTCGATAGAAGAAAACCCGTTTTGAATCAAACAACATTCATAAAAGGACATTGCCCGAAGACAGTATCTTCGGGCAATGTCCTTTTTCGGTTTCAGCAGCAGGAATCGTTGCAGGGATTGCAGGTATTGCAGCCGCAGCTGTCGGAGTTGACGCAGAAAATTATAAGCGCCGCGATTATAAGCGTCCAGAAATAATAATTATTGCGGAACATTCCATTGACCTCCTTATGTATTTTTCGGTCGGCAGGCGTTTTCCGCCGTCCTCAGTTTCATACTATGCAAAAACGGATTTTCGTGTCACGATGGATTTACTCTTTCCTTTTTACGGCAGACTTCGTTCAAAAGCAGAACTCCGAAAAAGAAAAAAACATATTATATAATAAAGATGTTTAAATCGGAGTACAATGTGCAAAAATAGTGTTGAAAACAACACGGAGGGAGAGTGAAAAAACTTGACGCAGATAAAACGCGGGGACATATATTATGCGGATCTCAGCCCCGTTGTCGGCTCGGAGCAAGGCGGCGTCCGACCGGTTTTGATAGTGCAGAACGACCTCGGCAACAAGCACAGTCCGACGGTCATCGCGGCGGCGATAACTTCAAAGCTCGGCAAGACGGAACTTCCGACGCATATAAGGGTCGATGCGGCGGACTACGGACTCAGCAGAGACTCCGTTATTCTTTTGGAGCAGGTCAGAACGCTCGACAAGCGAAGACTGCGCGAAAAAATGGGACATCTCGACACAACGGCAATGAACGAGGTGGATCATGCGCTTTCGGTAAGTTTTGGGCTTGACATACAATAAAAACGGAATAATTCCGAAACAAAAAAGACGAACCGGCGGTATGTGCAAATTGCACTATACCGTAACCGATTGTACAAAAAAATATAACCGATTTGTTTGTCCGATGTACTTATTGCCTATTTACATCGGACGCTTTTTCTGATAAAATATATATAAGAAAACATTAAGGAGTCTTTGTTTTGCGAAAGATATCTGCATTTATAATATGTGCGGCAACTGTTTTATCGCTGTTTGCGTTCGGTTCTTCCGCGGCGAAATCAAACGTATACTATTGTCCGAAAGCAAAAACCGTTCCGACGATAGACGGCAACATAACCGAAAGCGAATGGAATGATGCTCTGACAATAGAACTTGATTCCCTGAACGCAAAGGCGGCAAACGGATGGGCGATGAACCCGTTTGGGGCAAGCGACGCAAAAGCGACAGTAAAGCTTTTATGGAGCGACGACAAAACGCACGGCGGACTCTATATCTCGTGGAGCGTCACGGACGAGACGCAGTCGTTTGCGCTTGACAAGGATTCGCCGTACCCCAACGCGATGGATTCGGTTCAGCTTGTTATCGATCCGATGTATCAGCGCAGAGCGAAAGCAAGAGATTCGGTAATGATATATACGTTCGACCCTTATACATCCAGATCCGGAAACGGGTTTGAGGTATACCCCGAAGACGGCGCGACGTGGTACGAGCATATATACTGGGTGGGAAGAAATGAGTCGCTCGGGGTTCGCGTTTCTTCAAAGCTCAACGCAGAAAAGGACGAGGACGGCGGACGCAGATGGTTAGTGAAGGGCTACGATATCGAGGCATATCTGCCATGGAAAGCGCTGACGATACTGACGGGCAGACCCGAAGCGAAGATAGGCACAAAACTCGGAATAGGCTTTTTGCTTGTCGATTACGACTTCAACTATTCGGAATATATATCGGATTATAAAAAGAACGCGCTCAAAGACACCTCGGAGTATCAGACTCTGGTAAACGTGACAACAGACTTTTCTAACGGAACGAGAACCACAAACGAGAACATCTGCGCATATCCGAGAAATTACAATACAATTATTTTGGCTGATTTTTCGGGTGCCACGACATCGGAAACAGATGACAATTCGACGGAAAAACCCGACGACGTGGTTGCCACGCCCAATGAAACGCTCGAAGAGATATTAAAAAAGGACGATCAACTCAACAACGCGGATTACACCCCCGAAACATGGGAAATTTACAGCAAGGCATTTCAGGAAGCAAAAGATTACATAAACGGAAAATCCTCAAAAACAGAGGAAGAAGTCAAAGATGCGCTTATCGCGGCCATACGAGGACTGAAGCTGCGTTACGACCTTGATTCGTCCTCACAGCAAACGGACACAACGGACGAAATGGCGAAGCTGACCGAACTGATAAACAGTACAAAGAATCTGAAAGACAAGTATTCGGAAGACCAACTCGCTGATGTGAACAAATACGTTGAAGAAGCAACCGCGCTGCTTTCAAGTTCGAATCCGAGCAAAAGTCAGATACAGAACGCATACAATGCATTGAGCGACGCGATAAAAGCGTTGCCGGAATCCGAGGTGCCGCAGACTTCGGCGGAATACGGAACAAGAGAATATATTGTGGTAGTCGTTGTCGCGGGATCGGGAACACTCTTTGCGCTGATTTTAGTATTCATAGTTATGGCTCTTGTAAAACGTTCCTCGAAAAAGACAAAAACCGACGGAGAAAACAAAGTCAACAAATAATTCGTTCGGTTATTGTTGAAAATACCATAAAAACGAATAATGTGTAATTTATCTGTTATTTATCGGCAAAAAGGCTTTACATTCGTACACTTTTTTGCTATATTATATTTGTAATTTTAGAAAGGTGGTAAACCACATGAAAAAAACAATACTCAGCCTTGTTATGGTTGTTGCTGTTGCATTCAGTTTGTTTACGTTTGTCTTCGCTTCCGAAGCGGCGTCCCCCTCGTACAACATTCCTCTTGCAACAAAAGCACCCACTGTTGACGGCGGCGCAAGTGATGCCGCGTGGAAAAACGCGCTCACAATAGATATCTCTCCCGCTGCTGTTAAGAAAAACGGCGGTTGGGCGCAGACTTCTTCCAATGGCGCGACCGGAACCGTTAAAGTAGTTTGGACGGAAGGCAGCAAAGGCGGTCTTTATTTCCTTTGGCAGATCAAAGATAAGACCCAGTCTTTCGCATTTCCTGTCGGAGCAAACGTAATCAACGCCATGGACTGCGTTCAGCTTTGCTTTGACCCGACAAACGCGCGCAAAGCAAAACTGACGGGCAAAGAATGTCAGGTTTATACGTTTGCACCGTATACCGCAAGATCAGGTAACGGATTCCTTATCTTCCCCGAAGACGGCCCGACATGGTTCGAGCATTACTGCTGGGTTGACATGAACAAGAGCACGGGCGTTAAACTCGCCGTTAAACTTAACGGTAAGACTTCCACGGGCAAAGACCTTGAAAACAGAGGTTTTGACGTAACGGGCTACACTCTTGAAGCATTCATTCCGTTCAAGGCTCTCAAGGTTGACGCAGGTCAGATCGAGGGCAAAGTAGGCACTGCATTCGGTATCGGCTTCCTTCTTGTTGACTACGATTGGAACCACTCCAAATTCGTTGCAGACAAAGGTCCCACCGCACAGGCAGAGAAATATCAGAAACTTCTCAACATAAGCGCGACCTACACAAACGGGTCGGGCACCAACAGAAACAACATCTGCACAAAGCCCAAGAAGTACAACACCGCATACCTTGCTGACGCAAGCGGCAAACTTCCGGACAATGTCGAGACCACAAATCCCGATAACGGAGACGAAAATCCGACAACCGCGGCAATTGATGACAGCGAAAAGCTGTCCGAGATCATTGCGCAGATCGAAGCAACGGACCTTTCCGTTTACACACAGGAATCCGTAAAGACTCTTAACGCGGCTCTTGAAGAAGCGAAGAAGTTCAAGGATGACGATACTTCCGACGAAGCAAAGGCTGCAAAAGAAGTTCTTATTGCGGCGTATGCGGGACTTGTTCTGAATGAAGAAAATCCCACAACAGATAATACCGATAATTCGACCACCGACAATTCGGCGGCGACAACCACGGAAGCACCCGCGGAAAACAACGGCG
>ENA-OROD01003144-OROD01003144.1-human-gut-metagenome-genome-assembly--contig:-NODE-3144-length-11210-cov-3.004213_pt1 | contig 11210 bp, 10 predicted proteins | sample MGYA00242123_ERZ509038 | MGnify/ENA primary metagenome ERZ509038 (study PRJEB26280, sample SAMEA2338719) | human gut metagenome | biome: human gut; feature: human-associated habitat; material: faeces... | reverse complement strand
AGGCGCCACCATTTATGGGGGAGCTGCTGAGCGTAAGCGAAGCTGAGGGGGAATAGTAAGACAGCTTGGCTTCTTTGAGCCATTCCCCTTTCGGCACTTCGTGCCACTTTCCCCGCCAGCGGGGACAGCTTCTGGTTAGCAATAAAAAGGCTCCCCGGACGGGGAGCTGTCGAACGAAGTGAGACTGAGGGGTTGAGATGTACACAAAAGAAAAAAGCCATCCTTTGGATGACTTTTTCTTTTGGTGCGGTCAATGAGACTTGAACTCATACGGTTGCCCATACGCCCCTCAAACGTACGCGTCTGCCGATTCCGCCATGACCGCATCTTTGCGAACCGCAAGAGATATTATAACGGTTGTCGGCGCGATTGTCAATCCCTGCTTTTTGCGTATACGCCAAAATTTTTATATTTTTTTGAGAGGATGCTGATGTATAATAGAGCCATGAAAAGAATGATTATATTTTTATTGTGCATAATGCTTGCCGCGCTGCCGTGCGCGGGCTGCGCCCAAGCGGCGGACGATGTATGGATACTGTTCGTAAACGCCAAAAAGGGCGACGCGGCGCTGATAAGCGCGAACGGCAAATTCTACCTTGTGGACACGGGGCGGGAGGAGAACGCGGACGCGCTGGTAAACACGCTGAAGGAATACGGCGTTGATGAGATAGAGGGGCTGTTTTTGACGCACAGCCATAACGACCATACCGGCGGGCTGAAGGCCGTTACCGAGGCGTTCACCATAAAGGCGGCGTATCGCGCGGAATTTGCCGAAGCCAACAAAAAGGGGCAGGCGAAGCTGGACAAAAAGCTTGGCAAGGTTGGCCTTGAAAGCACTATACTCCGCGCGGGGGACAGGATAAGCCTTGGCGGCGATGCATATGCCGAGGTGCTTGCGCCCACGGAGCTGAACGAGGACGACGATAACGACAATTCGCTGGTGCTTATGCTGCACGCCAACGGGCATACCGCGCTGCTTACAGGGGACATGCAGTTCAGGGAGGAGCGGACGCTGCTCAGGCGCAATGCGGACGTTTCGGCGGACATATTGAAGGTTGGCAACCACGGCAACCCCGACGCGACGCTGGAGGAATTTGCAAATGCGGTTGGTGCGGGCATAGCCGTGATAAGCACGGATACCTCCGCCGATACGGATTCCGCCAACGCGCGGGTGATTGCGGCGCTTGGGGAAGCGCAGGTATTTGTAACGGAAAACGATCCCATAGGCGTGATGATAGACATGGGCAAGGCTATAAGCGCAGGCTATGCCTCGATAGTGAATAATTATTAACGGCCATTTTGTAAAAATTGGGCTTGACAAGTCGAATCGAGGTTAGTATATTATATACAAAATTCTGGGGCGGCAAAAAGCCGCGGGAAAGGAGCGCAGCATGGCAAACGTATTGGCAAATGTTTTTGCAGCAATGGCGGCATTTTCTGCGCTCGTAAACTGCACGAACGTTATGTTTGGCGTTCTCCTTATTATGGTAGGGCTGATTATAGTCAGCCTTATTAGCCTTATAGTCATTCTGATTAGGGGCGGGAGAGCTTGCCGTGCATAGCGCATAAAAATACGCTAAGAAATAAGGCGGTTCTCCCGATAAGAAAAGGAGAGCCGCTTTTGTTTTTTAAGAATTTTAAGTTTGCACAAAAAACGGAGGAAAGAAAAATGAAACGGGTTTTTGCAATGGTGATGGCGGTCGTTATGGCCGCGGTAATGTTCGCGGGCTGCTCGGCCGGCGGCAACAACAATGCTTCCAACAATTCCGGCAGCGGCGATACCATAAAGGTTGGCCTGCTGGGGCCGCATTCCGGTGAATACGCTGTATACGGACTGGGCGTGCGCAACGGCGCGGAGCTGTATTTCAAAAAGGTAAACGAAGCCGGCGGCATCAACGGAAAGCAGATAGAGCTTGTTGTATACGATAACAAGGGCGATGATACCGAAGCCGTAACCGCGTTCACCAGAATGGTTGACGAAGGCGTTACCGCGCTGGTTGGCGACGTGCTTACCGGCAACACGCTGGCGGTGGTCGGCGAAGCGAACGCCGTGAATATGCCCATGATAACCCCCAGCGCGACTGCCGCTGCAGTCACCGTTAAAGAGGACGGCACGGTTTATTCCAATGTATTCCGCACCTGCTTCATCGATCCCTTCCAGGGAGAGAAGATGGCAGCCTTCGCCGCGGAGGTGCTTGGCGTAAAGACGGCGGCTGTGTTCGCGCAGACCGGTAACGATTATGCGCAGGGCCTTGCCGATGCGTTCAAGGCAAAGTGCGCGGAGCTTGGCGTTGAAATAGTTGCCGAAGAGGGCTATGCCAAGGGCGACGTGGACTACAAGAGCCAGCTGACCAACATAGCGGCCAAGAATCCCGAGGTTGTGTTCTGCCCCAACTATTATGAGGACGACGGACTCATCGTTACCCAGGCGCGTCAGGTCGGCGTTACCGGCACCTTCCTTGGCGGCGACGGCTGGAGCGGCGTAAAGAACTACGCTTCCGCCGATGTGCTTGAAGGCAGCTACTATTGCTCCGGCTATGCCCCCGCCTCTACCGATGCGGTGAAGCAGTTTGAAGAAGAATTCGTCGCGGCCTACGGCAAGGACACGCTGAACATGTTCGCGGCCACCGCATACGACGCGGCAATGATAATGTGCGCGGCGCTTGAGAAGGCCGAGGAAACCGGCTATGCCCCCGCAAGCGAGGAATACAAGCAGGCCGTTATAGACGCCATAAGGACCGAAGGCCCCAATGTTAAGGGCATCACCAGCGAAGGCGGCTATACCTTTGACGAGTACAACAACCCCATAAAGGACGCCGTAATCATAAAGGTGACCGGCGGCGAAGAAGTGTTCGACAGGATGTTCTAAGCGCAAAGTGCGCATACTTAAAACAGGTTTCTCCATATGACATGCCCACCGCGGAAGGTTTATTGCCTTGACCTTTCGCGGTGGGACGCGGCGGGCAAGCGGGGCAAAAATAATCTCTCTCCATGCGCATGCTTTGGCGCAGGGCCCGGCTTGACCCGCCGCACTCCTTTATATATAAGGAAACAAAGGCAACTATTTTGAAAGGTTTGCTCTATCGTTATGTCAGTATTCACTACGATAATAAAACAGCTTATAAACGGCCTGCAATCCGGCTCTATATACGCGCTGGTGGCGCTTGGGTACAGCATGGTATACGGAATAATAATGCTGTTGAACTTTGCCCATGGCGACGTGATAATGGTGGGCGCGTACATAGCATGGATGATGATGGCGCGCTTTGCCGCCAATCCCATAATAGCGCTTATTGCGGCGGTGATAGGCTGCACGGTGCTGGGCGTGCTGATAGAAAAGGCGGCGTATAAACCGCTCAGGCAGTCCCCGCGCATATCGCTGCTGATAACCGCAATAGGCGTTTCTTACTTTTTGGAAAACGTTGCGCAGCTTATATTCGGCGCAAATGCGCACGTTATACCCACTTTTATAGACGATACGCCCATACGGCTCGGCCAGATAGCCATACCGACCACCGCGCTCATAACCGTTGTAGTTGCGGGCATATCGATGGTTGCGCTGAACGTGCTTGTTAAAAAGACCCGCATGGGCAAGGCTATGCGCGCCGTAAGCGAGGACGCGGGCGCGGCGCAGCTTATGGGCATAAACATAAACAATACCATATCCTTCACCTTCGCCGTGGGCAGCGCGCTTGCGGGCATAGGCAGCGTGCTTTACTGCTGCGCCTATCCCAAGGCAACGCCAACTATGGGCTCCATGCTTGGCTTGAAGGCGTTCGTCGCGGCGGTGCTTGGCGGCATAGGCTCCATCCCCGGCGCAATGGCGGGCGGCTTCGCAATAGGCATTGCGGAGGCGCTTGTATCCTCCGCAGGGCTGAGCGAATGGAAGGACGGCGTTGTGTTCGCAATACTTATAGTGGTGCTGCTGGTCAAGCCCACGGGGCTTATGGGCCGGCCGATGACCGAGAAGGTTTGATGCAGGTGGCGAGTATGGACAAAAAACGGTTTACATTGCCCAACTGGGCGGCATATTTGATAAACGCGGCGCTGTTTGCGGCCTTCATAATCGGCGGCAACGCGGTGTTTTCAAGCGGGGCGCTGCCCGGCTTCATTACAAAGGTTGCCATGCTTATAGGCATTCAGGTAATAGCCGCGGTGTCGCTGAATATATCAACGGGCTACCTTGGTCAGCTTCCGCTGGGCCATGCCGGATTTATGGCGGTCGGCGCATATGCAAGCGCAATTTTTATGACCCGCACGGGCATACCCGCGCAGCTGGCATTCCCGCTGGGCATAGTAATAGGCGCGGCGGTGGCGGGGCTTTTCGGCGTGCTGATAGGTATACCGGCGCTCCGGCTCAAGGGCGACTACCTTGCCATAATAACGCTGGGCTTCGGGGAAATAATCCGCGTTGTGCTGCTGAATATAGACTCCGTGCTGGGCTTTAAGCTCACTAACGGCGCGGCGGGCCTTCAGGGCATACCCAAGACCACAACGTTTGTGAACGCATGGCTCATGGTGGGGCTTACCTGCTTCCTTATCCACACGTTTATGAAATCCCGCCACGGGCGCGCGGTGCTTTCCATCAGGGAAAACGAGATTGCCGCCGAATCCTGCGGAATAAACATAACCTATTACAAAACGCTGGCGTTCAGCATATCTGCGGCGTTTGCGGGCGCGGCGGGCGCGCTTTACGCCGGGTACCTTGGCATACTTAATCCTTCAAACTTCGGCTTCATGAAGTCGATAGAGATACTGGTAATGGTGGTTCTCGGCGGCATGGGCTCCATGGCGGGCAGCGTAGTTGCGGCAATAGTGCTCACCGCGGCGCCGGAAGCGCTCAGGGCGTTTGACGATTACAGAATGATAGTATATTCGCTGCTGCTTATAGCTACCATGATATTCAAGCCGTCCGGACTGCTCGGCCGGTACGATTTCTCCATGAAGCGGATAATAGAAAAGTGCGTGAACGGTGAGCTGTTTGCTTCATTCAGGCGCGGCCGCGGGAAAGGAGCGGAGGAAGCATGAACAAGCTTGTGAAAGAGCCCAGCTATAACCTGATACCCGAAAGGGATCTGGGCAAGACCCCGATACTTGAATGCCGCCGCATAGGCATAGACTTCGGCGGACTCAGCGCCGTGGATGAATTCACCATCGCCATAGGGCGCACGGAGATTTGCGGCATAATAGGCCCAAACGGTGCGGGCAAGACCACCATATTCAATCTGCTCACCAATGTATACCGCCCCACGCGCGGCTCAATACTGGTGAACGGCGTGGACACGCTCGGCATGACCACAGACGAGGTAAACCGCCGCGGCGTTGCAAGGACGTTCCAGAACATAAGGCTTTTCAAGGACCTTACGGTTGAAGAAAACGTGCTGATAGGCCTGCATAATTCAATGAATTACTCCGTCGCATCAAGCATGCTGCGCCTGCCCAAATATTGGAAGCAGGAGAAAGAAGCGCGCGAGCGTGTGCGGGAGCTGCTGCATATATTCCATATGGAGAACATGACCGCGCAGCAGGCGGGCAGCCTGCCATACGGCGCGCAGCGGCGGCTTGAAATAGTGCGCTCGCTGGCTACGAATCCGGGCATACTGCTGCTGGACGAGCCTGCGGCGGGCATGAACCCGTCTGAAACGGCGGAGCTGATGGAAACCATACGCAAAATAAGGGACGAGTTCCACATTGCCATAATGCTCATAGAGCACGACATGAAGCTGGTAATGGGCATATGCGAAGGCATAGCGGTGCTGAACTACGGCCGCATAATAGCAAAGGGCACGCCGGATGAAATAAGGAACAACCCCGTTGTTATAGAGGCGTATCTGGGCAAGGAGGACGAATAAAAATGGCTGCCATGCTTAAAGTGAACGATATTCACGTTTACTACGGAAAGATACACGCCGTCAAGGGCGTAAGCTTTGAGGTGAACGAAGGGGAGATAGTTTCCCTTATAGGCGCAAACGGCGCGGGCAAAAGCACCATACTTAAAACCGTATCCGGCCTGATGCATCCAAAGTCCGGCACAATAGAATTCATGGGCAAGGACATTGCGCACATGGAGCCGAACAAGATTGTTACCAAGGGGCTTGTGCATGTTCCCGAAGGCAGGCGCGTGTTTGCGCACATGAGCGTTATGGAAAACATAGAGATGGGCGCATACATACTGGGCAAGGCGCCCGAGGAAGCCGTTGAGGACGTGTTCACGCGGTTCCCGCGGCTCAAGGAGCGGCGCAAGCAGGAAGCGGGCACGCTTTCCGGCGGCGAGCAGCAGATGCTTGCCATGGCGCGCGCGCTCATGAGCAAGCCCAAGCTTATAATGATGGACGAACCGAGCATGGGCCTATCGCCCATACTGGTGGAGCAGATATTCTCCATAATATATGAGCTTAGGGAAAGCGGCGTTACCATACTGCTTGTTGAGCAGAACGCGAACAAGGCGCTGAAGATAACAGACCGCGCGTATGTGCTTGAAACGGGCAAAATAACGCTTAGCGGCACGGGCAGAGAGCTGCTTGAAAAAGAAGAAGTCAAAAAGGCGTACTTGGGAGGCTAAGCGCGCTTACGCGCGCGGTGAAATATGGCTCTGCCATGTGAAATCCGCCTTGCGGCGGGTGAGCGTAAGAGATTGTAAAGATATAGGGACGGGAAGCCGTCCCCTTGTTTTTGACAAAAGTTTATAAGATGCGAAGTAGGGGCCGTCATTGGCGGCCCGCCCGTGGCTATGCTTTTTACGTCAACCCCTCAGACATTCCTCCAAGAGGGAGCTGGAAATTCGCTGCAAAGCGAATTTTCTGAGGGAGTTGAATTGTCTCCCCGCGAATAAATGAACCATTTGTTAAATTTCGCCTACATGGTGCAAATGCGCCGCCGTTCTGGTAAAATAATGCTGTAAAACTATTTTCGGATAAAGCGTGGCGCTTTTTGCCGTGCGGAGGGGTCAATTATGCAAAAGAACGGAGGAGGTTTCCTCACGCGGATCATAAAGGGGCTGGCGATAGGCGTTGCGGCCATGCTGCCCGGCGCAAGCGGCGGCGTGCTGGCCGTTGCCATGGGCGTATATCGCCCCGCGCTTGACGCTGTTACGGGCCTGTTCAAAAGCTTTATGCCCTGCTTTATGTACCTTCTGCCGCTTGGCATAGGCGGCGTTGTGGGGCTTATAGGCACGGGACGGGTGATGGAATCCATACTGGCGGCGTATCGCGTGAGCGCAATGTGGGCGCTGATAGGCATGGTGCTTGGCGGGATACCTTCGCTTATAGGCGAGGCGAACCGCCGCGGGTTCAAGCCGCGCTATCTTATAGGCACGCTTGTTGGCGCGGCATTGATAGGCGGCACGGCGCTTTTGCAGCATCATCTGGGCGGGGGAGAGGCACTGCCGTTCAATGGGTGGACAGCGGCGCTCGGCGGCGCGCTGATAGGTCTTGGCACGGTCATACCCGGCATAAGCACCTCCTTCCTTATGATATACCTTGGCATATACGAACCGTTCCTTGCCGCGTTCAATTCGTTCAATATACCCATGCTGCTCTGCGCGGGGCTTGGGGCGCTGGCTGTGGTTGCGGCGCTTATCGCGGCGGTAAAGCGGCTGTTCGATAAGCACTACGGCTACGCTTACTACGGCGCGTTGGGGCTTTTGCTCACAAGCGTTGCGCTCATATACCCCGGGATAAGGAGCGGCTGGGCGCTGGCGATAGACGCGGCGCTGTTCGCAGCGTGCTTCATAATAACCTATTTCCTTTGCAAGCTGCCCACCGGCGGCGAAAGCACGGACGCGGCGGATATATTTGCGGAAATTAAAAGCGCGAACAGGCAGAAGGAATAATGCCATATCGCGCATATATATAAATATAATAATGCTTTACGGAGGTTACGAATGCTGAAAAGAACCGTTGCGCTGATGCTCTGCATACTAAGCGTATTTACCCTGCTTCCCGCGTTTTCAAGCGCGCAGACCCTTAGCGGCTGGACCAGCAAGGTGGATTACGACAATACCGACCCCAACAAATATTCAATAGAAATAGACCTTGTAAACCAAATAATAACCGTTTACGAGGGGCAGATAGGCGGCCGCATAGTGCTGCAAAGCCTTTGCACCACCGGCGATGCGGAGCATCAGACGGGAGCGGGCACGTTTAAGCTTGGCGATATGAAGGAACGCTTCGGCTATTTTGTGGCGTTCGGCCAGTATGCGCAGTATTGGACGCAGGTAGTGCGCGGAATATACATCCATTCCGTAATGTATAATTCAAAGAAGCTCACCTCCATGTCCCGCGGGGCATACAGAAAGCTGGGTCAGGCCGTGTCCCACGGCTGCGTAAGGGTGCTGCCGCACGTTGCGCAGTTTATATACTATAATTGCCCGCCGGGAACCACCTGCGTAATAAACCGCAAAAAGGCCGCCGATCCGGAGCTTGTAAAAAGGCTGAAGAAGGAGATTCCGGCGTATTCCGATTATAAGCAGCCGGAGGATAACCGCGCGTATCCGCCGGAGATTCCCGCCGTTATAAAATACGACGGCACGCCCCTGCGCACGGGCTTTTCAAGGACCAAGGACACCACCGTTGCAACCCTTTCCCGCGGGGATAAGGTGATGCTGCTGCAGCTTGCTGCGGACTGGTGCAAGGTGCGCACGGCGGACGGCAAGCTGGGCTATGTTAAGACCGAATATATTTTGGCCTATCCGGACAACGCAAATGCCGTAAAGACCGCATACACCGCAAAGAGCAAAACATATGTTTATAAATCCATGAGCACGGATTCCGCCAAGCTTGCAACCATACCAGGCGGCGCGCAGGCAAACGTTGAATCCAACCCCAAGAAGGGCTGGTGGTACGGCAGCTATAACGGCACATACGGATATATGCGCACGCGCTATGTTATAAAGAGCGAAACGGTTGAATATCCTGTGCTTGAGGATGTGACTCAGCCTTCAACGGGCGCTAATAACTCCGGCGCGTCAAGCGGCTGGTCAACCGGCGGCGGAATGTTCAATAACGGCTCCTTCCCCTCCGCTACGCCCACGCCCACGCCTGCCCCCGCGCAGAGCGGCGCCAACGCAAGCATTGCAGCGGGCATAATCGCAAACATGCGCTCCGGCGCGGGCAAGGATTTCCCCGTGATAGGCAGCTTCTCCCAGGGCACCAGAGTTACGGTGATAAGGCTTGACGGAACATGGTATTATTGCCAAGTGAATGGGCAATACGGCTATATCTATTCCGGCTGCATAGTGATGAAGTAAAAAGGAAAGGAAACATGTGGAGCATAGGCGTAAAAGCATAAGCACCATATTAAGGCTTTTTGCATTGGCCGCCGCGTTTATATGCGCAGCGGCTTTTGCCGTGCCTGCCGCGGCGGAGAACGGAGACGTTCCCGAGCGCGATCTTTACGAATTTTCGATTCAGGCGATGGAGGAGGGCAGGTCTCTGCGCGTATGGGGGCTTATGCGGCTTACATACGTTAACCGCAGCGCGGACACAATGTACAGCATAGTTCTGCGCCTGCACGCGAACGACGTTGAGGCCAACTGCATGGGCATAGGCTCCGTCGGGGCGGACGGCAGATCCGCCGCATATACGCTCAGCAGCGACGGCGGCATACTGAATATATCGCTGCCGCGCGAAATAGCGCCCGGCGAAAGCACTCGGCTTTTCATGCGGTTCGATATGACCCTGCCAGAAACGGGCGACCGCTTCGGCGCCAATTCAACGGGCTATATGCTGGGCAATGCATTGCCCATAGCCGCCATGTATGAAAACGGCGCATGGCGCACGGAGCCGTATTATTCAAACGGGGACAGCTTTTACAGCCGCATTGCCGATTATAAGGTAGCCATGCAGATTCCAGCCAAGTTTGCCCTTGCGCATACGGGTACGCGCATGAGCTATGATTCCGGCCGCGCCTACGAAACATATTACATCGCCGCGCCGAGCGTAAGGGAGTTTGCGTTCGCGCTCATACCCAATGCAGCGGCTGCGGAAGCCACGGCGCGCGGCGGGCGCGTGAAGGTGCATGCATTGGGCCAAAGCAAGGCGCACGCGGCGTTCGGCGCGCAATGCGTTGCAAATGCGATAGACTTTTTCAGCGAAAATATAGGCGAATATCCATACAGCGATATTTTCGTTGTGCCCTTTGATCTGAACGGCGGCATGGAATACCCCGGGCTTATAATGATAAACAAGGCGTATTTCAAATCGTCAAAATCAACCGAGGGGGCGCTGGTTATGGGGCACGAAACGGCGCACCAGTGGTTTTACGGCGTTGTCGGCAACGACCAGATTGCAAATCCGTGGATGGACGAGGGTTTGTGCGAATTTCTGACCTGTCTGTACATGGACGAGGCAGGGCTTGCGCCCCTTGAAAACGGCATAAAAGCCGCCACCAAAAATTACGTAACGTACGTTGACGTGCTCAACCGCTACTACGACCACACCGACACCACCTTCCGCCCGATAAACGCCTACAAAAACGACGGCGAATACGTGGTGATGACCTACGTAAAGGGTTGCCTGCTGTTCGACACGCTGTACCGCACGATGGGCAAGGACAAATTTTTGCGCACGCTTGCCGACTACTACGCCGCATGCGCATTTACCTTGGCAACGCCGCAGCAAATGACCGACTGTTTTGTCAGGCGCGGCGGCAAGGAGATGGCGACGATATTTGACAACTACGCAAGCGGCAAGGACATCATCGGCAAAGTGACGGACTGATTTTTCCCCTACTTGCCAAACAGCCGCCATCAAGTCGAACAAAACATTGACAAAATTAACAAAACAAGTTGAAAAAAATCAATACGTGTGTTAAAATTTAACAAAAGAGTTAGGGCGCGGGCATACAATGCGCCCGACAAGGAGCATCCAAATGCGCGTTTTCGTTGCATTGCAATTACCCGACAAAACCAGACAAAATCTTTCCCGCTCGGCAGAAACGTTGCGCCACTTCGACAAAGGCGGCAAGTTTGTGCCTGCCGCAAACTACCACATCACGCTTAGTTTCCTGGGTGAAGTTGCCGACGACGACCTTATTTACGTACAGGCGGCAATGGACAAAGTTGCCCACATGACCGCGCCGACAATGGCAGTGTCGCAAATAAGCGTGCTTCGCGCAAGCGACATCGTGTGCGCGAAATTTCGCTACGACAAAGCGTTGACGGAACTGCACGAAGCCCTTGCGGAAGAGCTGGAAAGTCGGCGTTTCACCGT
>ENA-OROD01003140-OROD01003140.1-human-gut-metagenome-genome-assembly--contig:-NODE-3140-length-11218-cov-2.898056_pt1 | contig 11218 bp, 5 predicted proteins | sample MGYA00242123_ERZ509038 | MGnify/ENA primary metagenome ERZ509038 (study PRJEB26280, sample SAMEA2338719) | human gut metagenome | biome: human gut; feature: human-associated habitat; material: faeces... | reverse complement strand
TTCATCCAAACCTGGGGAAAACATTTTAATCACTATAATATACTTAGAATAATGTACTATTTAAATCCTTGTTGTACTTTTTTGTACATTATAATTTATTTGAAAAAAAATTATAATTTGTTTTGTTCCCTACTAAAATTAATGACAATCTTTTTAATTTGCCTGCTTTCCAAATAAGGAAGATTTTCAGTAAGTTCTTTTTCCAAACTACGATTCAATTCCATTCTTTTTTGAACATACTCCTCGCCATCATACTCGTTGTTGCTGCGGATAGGACCATCGAAGCTCAACTTCCATGTATTGTTGGTAGCCCAGGTTTCAGTCTTTCCGTTCTCATACTCCACCTTCACGTTGATGCGGCATTTCGGATAACCGAAAAAAGGCGTCTTGTATGCCTTCTCCTGTCGCATCGGAAACATTCTTCCGTTGCCCAGTTTGATGGCGATGGCATTCTTCTCAGTCAGGAGCGAAGTGACATCGAACGTATTGTAGTAAATAGTCTTGCGGTAATCGGTTGGTGCAGGCTGCAATGCCTGGCTGCCGCCCATACGCTGTCCGTTGACGTAGAACTCATAGACACCGAGTCCGGCAACATAAGCCACCGCCCGCTTCACCTTACCTTTTGCCGCAAAGTCCTTGCGGATATAGCGTGCTGCCAGTCGGGTATGCATGCCTTTCTGTTCTCCAGGCTGCAGGTCTTCCAAGCCAATCCAGGTACCGCTCCATTTGGTTTCACCGAGCAGTCCGATGGTGAAGAGCTGCGGTTCGGTCCATTCCGATTTTCCTTTATTGGTAGTGATACGCACCTTCCAGTAAGCTTGAGCGCCACTCAGCAGCGCCTTGCCCTGATAAGGAATCCACAGCTGTTCATCGCTGTTGCGTTCACCGCTATCCCATAAATCCGCCTCGTTTCTATCCAGTTTTTCTCTGGAAGAAGCTACAAGAATCTGATAACTCGTCTGCACCACACCCTTCCTGTCAGAAGTAATCTGCCAGGAGAAGCGAGGGGTTGAAGTTCCGATTCCCAAAGGATTCACCCGGTTCTCCGTCCGCATCTTCACCACGTCAACATGACTGGCAGCGGAAAGCGGAAGTGCTGCCGACAGCGATGCCGTCAGCAACACACTCATCAATATATTATTCTTCATTTGAATTCTTCACTCTTCGTTCTTCACTCTTCACTTTATTTACTCATTCAAATCTCTTTTCTTACCAGCCAGACTCTGGTCTTCTATCATCTTCTGGTCTTTCTTCAGATAGTCCTTGCTGGCATCAATGGCGATGAAAACACCATCGCTGATGCCGCGGGTAGCCTTCTGAGGAGCGAAGGTGATGACCTTGTTGTCAAACTCTCCGATGTATTCCAGCTGTCCGTTGGCAGCATCCATCCACCATACGTTCTTTCTGCTACCCGAAACCTTGCGGAGGTCGAGTTTCATCGGAACACAGTTGTAATTGTAAACCAGCAGATAATCGTTGCCCCGGGTAGCCAGCAGACGGTTATATCTTTCGCCATTCTCACCGGCAATAATGCTCTGGTCAGGCACACGCTCAAAGTATGGCAGAGAGAGCATCAGATTCTTGAGATGCTTCATCTGGTTGAATCCAGGATCGTTGAGCGCCACATACCAAGGCTTCTCGGCTCCATCACTTCCATAACTGGTAGGATAGCCCGGCTTCAACATCTGCATGATGGCATTATGACCATAGGTATGGCCGCAGGAACCGGCAAAGACACTCCAGTAGGCATAGCGGCGAACGTCATAATCCTGCCAGCGCTCCTCGTTAGGATCGTGCAAGCCCTTCGGAATATCCTCGTAGCTCGGTTCGGCATCGAGCACAGGTTTGATAGGCTTGTATGCCCAGGTAGAATCCACATACATCCAGTTGTCCTCCTCGGTATTGTCAGGGATAGGATAATCCTTATTGCCCATACGCTGACCATACTTGCGATGACCACTCTGGAAGGTATGGAAATCGAGCCATTTCGCCTTGCTCCACCATTTGGCAGAAGTATATCTGCCACGAGGATGATAGGTCATGAGATGATTGTGATCGATGCTCTTGATGCTGGTAGCGAACGACTCCCACACCTCTGGGTGGATATCACCCTGGATATCGCCACCCATCACCCAGATGATATTAGGCGAATTCTTATAGCGGTTGGCAAGGAACTTTCCGTATGCCTTAGCCTGCTGTGCATTGATATTCTCTGCCTTTACCTGAGAACCCCAGATGGTTACCATGCCGATGTAGATGCCGTTCTGTTCGGCAAGTTTGATGATGTAGTCGAGATGATCCCAATAACTGTAAACACCAGCTGGGTCTGCCTTCGACAAATCCCAACCGGCAGGGAGCGACTGCTGACCGTAGATATTAAAAGAAGGTGTGCCGTCCATCACCTGGATGAGAACGGTATTGAATCCCGCTACACGGCATTTCTGAAGATAATACTGTGCCTCGGCTCTATCCAGACGTTCCGGAAGAAGCCAGCCGGTATCACCCAACATGAAAAACGGCTGTCCGTTTTCAAACTGCAGGAATCGCTGGTTGGCAGAAACCTGTAATTTACCATTAGCCCAAGGCTTTTCGTTTTTTGCGGCAGAGGCTGCGGTAAAGATTCCGCAAGCCAACGCCAATGTTATCATTATTTTTTTCATTTTCTAAAGGAGCTTTGATGTTAAGGAGTTAAGACCCATGTTTTTAAAACAATAGAATAGTCTCTCCCTTTCGTGTAGTGATGTCATAGGTATTTGACTTTGGCAACACTACCTTGTTGAGTTTCACTTCGGAATGGTTCTGCATCTGTGGCTGGTCAAAGACTGCAAAGAGCGGATTCGGATTCTTGCCCTTGGCTGATTTCATGCCCTTGATGCCCTTCAACCGGTTGCCTGCCGGCAGACGGAGACGGAGATTGCCACCGAGGGTAGAACGGATCTTGAGCGAGGTGATTCTGCCATTCTTCCATGCCAGTTCCTCGATGAGGAAACCACCTCTGGTGCGGAGCCCCTGTACCTTTCCTTCTGCCTTCCAGGCATCAGGAAGAGCCGGCAGAATATTGACACATCCGTCATGGCTCTGCATCAGCATTTCTGCGATACCGGCTGTACAGCCAAAGTTGCCGTCTATCTGGAATGGTGGATGCGCATCGAAGAGATTTCGATAGGTTCCACCCTTCTTCTTGTTCAATCCATAGGCGAGGAAGTGGTCATCGGTCAGGGTCAACTGGTTATGAATCAACTTATAGGCGTGATTACCATCCAGAAGACGAGCCCAGAGACAAACCTTCCATCCCATCGACCAACCTGTACTCGGGTCGCCACGATGTATGAGCGAAGTACGGGCAGCATCGAAGAGTTCCGGAGTCTGCTCCGGTGTAATCTGATTACCTGGATAGAGCGCATAGAGATGACTCACATGGCGATGATTATCCTGAGGATCGTCCCAGTCCTTAATCCATTCCTGCAACTGCCCCCACTTGCCAATCTGCATCGGTGCCATCTTTCCCAAGACTTCCTTCAGATGAGCAGCATATCCGGCATCTTCTCCCAGAATCTCGCTCGCTCTGATGACAGAACTGAAGAGTTCGTGGAGCAGTTCATTATCCATCGTAGTGCCATAGCTCATCGCTATCTTTCCATCCTTGGAAGGATGAGTATTCTCCGGACTCACAGCTGGCGAAATCACGAGCCATCCATGCTCCGGTTCCGGTATCAGCATCTCGTCGAGGAAAGTGGCTGCCCCCTTCATGATAGGATAAGCCTTACGCAGGAATTCCTTGTCACCACTATAGAGATAATGTTGCCAGAGATGGGATGATACCCAGGCACCACCGGTCATCCACATACCGGATGTTGCCTTGTCGATTCCGCCTGTTACTCGCCAGATATCGGTATTGTGATGCAAAACCCATCCGTTCTTTCCATACATGGTCTGAGCCGATTCCTTTCCGGTTTCACTTACCTCACGAATCAGTCGGAAGAGCGGTTCATTGAGATCGGAGAGGTTGGTCATCTCTGATGGCCAGTAGTTCATCTCCATGTTGATGTTGGTGGTATACTTGCAGTCCCATGACGGGAACATCTTATCGTTCCAGATGCCCTGCAGGTTAGCTGGCTGTGTGCCTGGCTGCGAACTGCATATCAGAAGGTATCTGCCGAAAGCATAATAGGTGGCTACGAGATAGTTGTCGTCCTGCTTGGCAAAACGGATGAGGCGTTCGTCGGTAGGCAGATTCTGATACTTGTCAGCACCCAACCAGAGCGAGTTGCGATGCATCATGCTCTGGAATTTAGCCACATGCTGCGCCATCTGCTCCCTGGCATCCTTCGCCATGGCAGTATGGAGCGCCTGCTTGCTGCGTTCCACCTCGTTGCCGGTAATATCCTTGTAATTCACAAAATTGGTAGCGATGGAGATATAGAGTACGGCTTCATCGGCATTCTTCACGCTTACCACACCATCGCGACAGGTCTTCGTACCCTCGCTGCCCTTGATCTGAGCCGCCATTCTGCCCATGAATCTCACCTTTCCCTTCAGACCTTCGTGCTTGGCAGCTACTCCTTCGAGGGTAGCTTCTTCGCCATCGGTACGGATGATGACATCATCGTGAGGAGAAGTGAAGTTGGCATTGAAAGTAATACTATGAGGCTTGTTGGCGGTAAATCTTACCATCACTACGTTATCGGCAAAAGAGGTAATAACCTCGCGCTGATAGGTGACACCGTGGGCTGTCCAACGGGTAAGACAGCGGGCTGAATCCAGACTCAGTTCGCGATAATACTGGGAATAGCCATCCATCCCGGGAGCCGAGATATAGACATCACCAAAGGGTTGGTAAGGCATTCCGAAGTTGGTATTCGACATGATTTTCTCGGTACACATATCCTGTGCCTTGCGGTATTCGCCCTGCCAGATGAGGTTCTGCACGACAGGAAGAGCTGCCTTGGCATGAGGATTGGCATTCTTGTTAGGCTGTCCTGCCCAAATGGTTTCCTCGTTCAGCTGCAGGCGTTCGGTGGCTGGAATGCCATATACCATGGCACCCAAACGGCCATTACCCAAAGGCAAGGCATCGGTCCAGACCAGCGCTGGTTTGTCGTACCAGAGCTTATACGATTGTGCTGTAGTCTGCAAAGAGAGACAAGCCAGGCAGCAAAGTGTGATGGTTTTTAAGATTTTCATTTGTTTTTGTTTTAATCGATTAAACATTTATATATATAGACGCAAAAGAGCCGCCTTTGTCGTCAGAAAAGACGAAAAAGACCTCACGTCATTTATAAAACGGCGTGAGGTCTGATTTATTATCTTCTATCTTATTATCTGATGACAGATTGCAAAACTTCCGGTTTTTCAACCTTCACTTTACTTTCATCCAACTTGCTGCGATCCAAACCGAAGACACGGATGAAGAAATCGTAGTTTGCCTGGCGCTTGTTGACACCATAATCGTGACGCTCCTGAGGCAGATGCACATTGGTTACCTGTTCCTTGGCACCATACATTATATATATATACTGCAGATACGGATATTCGAGGGTTGGAACAGAGAATGTCCAATCGCCACCATCGCTCACTACCAACAATGGCTTAGGTGCAAAGAAAGCCATCAACTCGGCATTACACGTACCATGTCCCGCCAACTGAATAGGTTTGCCACTCTCGCAAGGACAACCGCCATCAAAATGAGAAGCAAGATTCACCGTTGGCGCTGCTGCCGTGATACGGTCGTCGAGTACCGTCAGCAGGACAGTATGCGTACCGCCACCGCTGCCACCATTCGCTCCGATGCGCGTCTTATCCACATCCTTGCGATGGTTCCACATATAATCGAGCAATACCTCTGCATTCAGAGCCTGAATCACATGGGCACGGTCGGTCTGATGCGAATTCTTGCCATATTCCGTTTTACTCTGTCCCCAACCATACAGGTCGAAATCTACACAGATAGCACCCATCCTTGCCAAGGTTCCGAGGCGCTGCTGCTCATCGGCACGGTATCTGCCACCTCCGAAATGACCATCAGGACAGATAATCAACGGATGCTTGCCCTTCTTGATTGGCGTATAGATGGAACCGAAGACATGCTCACCTGGCAGGGTTTCGATGCAGATATTCTGAACCGTATAACCGTCATACCGGCGCACCTTTCCCAAAATCGGCTTCTTATGAACCAGCGAATCCATATAGCGGTCGATGCCCAGGATGCGGCGCACCTCCTTTCGTACCGAGTCCTTGCGTGCTTCAAACTGTTCCCGGTTCTGGTAAAGCGTCTTGAGATAAGCAAGCATCTGCTCACCCTCTTCGGTATGGCGTCGGGGATATTCATAAGGTTTGATCTTATAGACATTACCATTCTGCTTCCACCAGTTGAAGTCGAAATACTTGCAGATATTCGTCAGGGTTTCCTCCAACGAATAGGGTTTGATGCGGAAGTCGGCATAAGGCAACTGCCTACCAACGGTATCCACATTATATTTAAAGCGGACACCCCAACGCTGCGATACGTCCTGCATCACATCGTGAAGACTACGGGTAAAATGGCCCTGATAACAGTTCTGAGCATCAGCCTTTGGCTGGTTACCGCTATTTTGCGCACTTGCCGACAAAGACATGCTTGCCGCGATAAGTGCCATCATCATGTTCTGTTTCATCATAATCTATCTTGATTTCATATTCTACATCCTTATCGGTATCTACCGTTACCTCTATTTTATCATCAGCCAATTTCTTCCAAGCCACGGCAACCTGCTTGCCATTGCTGAGTTGGGTACTTCCCTTAGCCCAGGTCAGGTCGCCCATCGGATGAGGAGCGATGATGACTCTGCCCTGCTCTATCCGGATGCCTACAATATCCGGCAGGAAATGGTTGTTGATTTGCGCCATCATGAAATGGTTCATCGAAGCACCCATCTCCGGATTCCACTGTTCGGTAAGCGTGGTCATTCCCTTCTTGATCTGGAATCCGTAGCCCGGCACATCATCATGCGCCAGCATCTTGTACCAGAGATCGGCATATCCGTTTTCCAGCAATGCCTGAAAAAGGTAGCGATTGCCCACATCACCGGTTGTCAGGCGGTCGTGATGCGCATGAATATCATCTATCAGATGCTGGAGGACCTGCTTGCGATACTGGGACGGAACCATGCCCAGCACCAACGGAATGGCATTGGATGCCTGACTTCCCGAATCGTAATATATCTTTTCTACTGCATCCTTTACGACAGCATCCGAAGAAGATTTCTCAGAAGATGCAGCCTTCTCAACATGCAGGAATTCCTTTTGGAAAGCCTGCAGGATTTCAGAAGCCAGGATGGCATAGCGGTTGGCTTCGGCTGTCTTTCCACTCATTGCTGCAGCCTTCTGTGTCAGTTTCACCCACTGATAATAATGGGCTGTAGCTACCAGCGGCATCGGGGTATTCTGAGAGAAGCCCGAACGGCCTTTTCCGTAATCATACCAGTCACCCAAGCCTTGTTTCAGTATCCGGCAACTGTCCTTGCTCTGGAGATAATCCACATAGCGGAACATCTGCGGTGCATATTTTTTCACCATCCGGTCGTCACCGTAATGCTGCAGATAGAGGAACGGAAGCGCTACCAAGGCTCCACCCCATTCAGGTGATTCGGCAAACGGATCAAGCCACTTGCCCTTGAAATAGATATACTCTGGGGCAGTGGTAGGAACGGCTCCGTTGGCATGCTGGGCATCAGCGATATTCTGCAACGTATGCTCTATCATCGAACGACAGTCGTAGTTGTATACCAATCCCTCGCCATTGAGCCAATCCTGCTCCAGCCAACCGAGTTTTTCACGATGCGGACAGTCAGTCCATACTGCCTGCCAATTGCTTCGGATGGCACGGTCGATAATCTGATAAGCCCGGTTGAACATCGGATTGGAGCACTCGAAACTACCAATCTTCGCTGCAGAATTATAAACGAAGCACGACTGGATATCCTCTATCACCGGCTTGCCATCAGGATTCTCATCGCCCTTCATCACGGCACCTTCTACCTGGATATAGCGATAACCATAATAAGTGAAATGCGGATGCCAGGTCTCGATGCGCTTGCCGTCAGAAGCCTTCTCGCCCTTTCCGCTGAGCGTATAATTAAGATAATAAGGACTGCCCGACTGTTTCTGGTTGCAGGTTCCCTGTGCGGTCAGGGTTTCAGAGAGATAGAGTCGCACCTGCTGTCCTGCCTTTCCACTAACCTTGATTTGTGGGAAACCGGCAAGATTCTGTCCCATATCCAGCACAAAAGTTCCTGCCGGAATAGGATGTTTGGCATTGGAAGCCTTGGCAATTTGCTGAGGAGTGAGCTGATGACGGCTCTTCACACCGAAGTATTCCATCATCTTCACGGGCTGGGCTATCTGCTGGCGCAGAACGCCACGAGGTCCTTTCTGTATCACTACCGGTTTCCAGGAAGACGTGATGCGGGCATCCTCGTCTTCGCCACCATAGATACTGTTGAAGGTGATGCTGCTAGGCGAATATTTCCACGAGTTATCGCTGACGATGCAGACGGTTCTGCCATTCTTCAGTTCGATTTCGAGCGAACAGTAGAGCGTAGGAGGACCATAGGAAACCTTCATCTTGGTGTATCTTCCACCCTGCTCATTATAGAATCCGTTCCCCAGCAATACCGAAAGTTGGTTCTTGCCTTTCTTCAACAACGCAGTCACATCGTAAGTATTGTAAAAGACGGTCTTGTCGTAATCGCTCCACAGAGGGGCGAAAACGGCATCCGTCACCTTCTGCCGGTTGATGCTGAGTTCATAGAAACCCAGTCCCACAATCTTCATCGTTGCCTTGCGGACATCAGCCGGAAGTTTCATTTCTTTCTTCAGCCAGATGCTTTGTCTTGACAATGGAGCCGTAGCCTTCCAGTCTGGTTTTCCCTTGGCATTCACCGTTCCTGTTCCTACATAATCGCGGTTACTCGGAATGTGCGCATCCTCATCGGTTATCGCACCAATCCATTGTGGCAGAGGCGATTCATCGTCCGTCTTAAAAGCAACAGACTTTTGAGCATGAATCTGTATCATGCCCAAAAGTCCTATCAATATCAATAAATATTTTCTCTGTTTCATATCGTATTTTATTCTACATTATTTGAATGCATCCTTCACTACGAGTTTGCCGAGCGTATCACGCTGCCCCGCCAACTTGCCATCTACCCATACCTGCAGACCCTTGCCCACATGATAGCGGGAGCCATCCTGGTCGTAGAGGATGGTGAGGTCGTGACCATGATAACGCACCTTGTCAAGACAGAAGTACTGCCATTTGCCGGCTGGGATGATAGGACGCACCTCGATGGTCTGATCGGCACGAGGACGAAGACCCACGATGCCGGTGATGATGAGATCGCAGAAGGTAGAATGATTGTAATATCTGCTGCGCTCCTGATCGCCCTTCAACCAGTAACTAGTGGTTTCATCAAGATACTCACCGATGTAAGGTTTGCCACGCATGCTCTGACTCTGTACATACTTCTCCATCTCATTGAAATAAAGGCTGTCCATATCGAGACTACCCTTAGCAGAAGCTGCGAGGGCAGACGGCTTCACCTGATAATTGTTGATGAAATTCGCCATCGCTGTCAGGGTCTGGGCGGTAGCGAAAGGCCAGATGGCACCATCCCACTCACACTTTCCTACGCCATGAGAGCGGAACTGAGGATGGCGGCGCTCTGCGGTGGTCTGTCCGTAAGGAGCAGAAAAGCCCTTGCTGTCGGCAGCCTGCTTCCATGCCTCAGCAAACTTAGCTTCATCGGCAGGAAGATTGAAATACCAAGGCAGGAAACCGATTGCCTCACGCACCTTTGCCGATACCGCAGCATCGCCACTAGGCTGGTAACTTCTCTTCTTGGCTACCTCCTTTGCCTCACCGGCATTCGGCTTATACACCTCGAAGAACTGCTGGTCGGCATCCCAGAGCTGGGTTTCTACCAGATGCTTCAGGGTATCAGCCTTAGCCTCATACTTCCTTGCCAGATCCTGATAGCCGATGATTTTTGCCATCTGCGCGATGCCCATCGCATTTCCATACATATAACTGTTAATGCTAGGACGGGCATTCTTTTCTCTTCTGCCGCCACTGATGGTCTCTTCCATCGCATCACGCACATCATACTGCCAGTAGAGTCCGTTACCCCAGCGGTGATTATCCCACAGCTGATACTCCTTGTCCAGATCGTTCACCAACGACTTAAACTCCTTCTGGTTGCCGTCTACGAGATAGCGCTCCCAGATTGAAGCAGGCATCCAACTGCTATAGAAATTAATCTTAGCCATCGGCTTGCCACCATTGCCATGATACCAGGTATTCAGGATGCCGTCGAGATACTTGCCATCGCGGATCCAACGACTCTCGTGGATATGATGACCCACTCCAGAGGCGATGAGATTGTACTTGTCGGCATAGCTGCGAGGCACGAGAAACTCGGTCATCGCATAGCCTACAGGTGTATTTTCGATATGCTTGCGGAGCGTCCACCAGCGGAAATAATACATCTCCTCGAAGTTACGCTGCGAACAGTCGAAGAGGGGCACATTCTGCTTCATCCAGTCCCATGCCTGCGCATTCGGAATGGCTGAAGTATGGAGAACCTCCGGCTCCATCGCATTGAAATCGTCTACATAATGCTTGTAATCTGCGGTCTTAAGTACTGCAGAACCGGCATCAGCACCCAGACTCTCGGTCTTGACATGGGCGATGCGGTAGAGGGCGGTGGTATCGGTATCACCGGCATGTTCCAAGGTTCCAAACCAGTCGGCAGGAGTGTCGATGGTCGGGAAGGTACGGAGGTCGCCGGTACGGAAACGGATGCGCTCTATCTGATGCACCGGTGCAAAGAAGATGCGCCTGGTGCTCTTGCTCTGCAAAGCCTTGCCCTCTGCATCGAGGATACTCACGGTGAGGTTGAGCTGGCGGTGCTGGGTATCCAATGTTGCCTCAAAACGATAGGTCTGGTCTGCCTGATAAGGCATCACATCGCCATATCTCGCTCCGTTCTTCACACGGATCATTCCTTCTTTGTTCAGTTCGATGCGGGTGCAAGCGATGCCCTTCTCATCGAGGAATTCAATCTGCAGGGAACCGTTACGGGTCTGAGCTGCCTGCACATCGAAGGATGCCTTCAGATAGGAAGAAGAAGGAATCTTGCGCTCTACACAGGCATAGTCAAACGGATCTTCATCTTTCAGT
>ENA-OROD01003134-OROD01003134.1-human-gut-metagenome-genome-assembly--contig:-NODE-3134-length-11222-cov-2.787678_pt1 | contig 11222 bp, 11 predicted proteins | sample MGYA00242123_ERZ509038 | MGnify/ENA primary metagenome ERZ509038 (study PRJEB26280, sample SAMEA2338719) | human gut metagenome | biome: human gut; feature: human-associated habitat; material: faeces... | reverse complement strand
AGCCCGGCATCCTGCAGGCGGCCAAGAGCCGCGACAAGGCCGGGATAGGGCGTGGTGCGGATGCTGAGGTGGGCGGCATAGTAGCGGCGCCCTTCTTCGGTCAGGGCATCCAGACGTTCCTGCGGTCCCTGGGCCACCACGGATTCGGGCAGGGCCCGGCGCATGAGGATGGGGAAGCCGTTGCCGACCATCCGCCGGTAGGCGCTGACAGGATGGACAGGGTAGCCGTGGGCGGCAAGGACGGCATTGCAGGCGCCGCCGATGTCGGCAAGAGTGTCCAGCAGGGTTCCGTCCAGATCAAAAAAACAGGCTTTCATGTGACCTCCGAAAGATGGGCCGGGCAGGGTGGCCGTCAAGGCAGGACGCAGTATAGCCGCAAAATCATCCGGCGGCAAATGTCATGCCGTTTTCACAAGTCGTGGATAGCCTGCAAATTCTGGACATGGATACGGGCTGTTTGCTATTCTGGAGTCCGGTGGCGGATCTCGCTGCCGTCTGATTTGGGAGGTTATGTATGCCCCGACACGTTTTGACTCTCAACGATCTTGGTGAAGAAGGCTCCTGGCTGCTGGTCCAACAGGCACGCGGGATCCCTGATGCGAAGAGCCGTACCGACTTCATGACGGAACGCACGGCTGTGCTGCTGTTCGCGCAGGATTCGTTCGCCGAGCGGCTGTGCGTTTCGGCGGCTGTGCGGCAGATGGGCGGGTCCCTCGTCTTCCAGGGCGCCACGGGCGGCTGGAAGTCCGAGGTGGAGCGTTACCAGCGCCAGATGCTGGCCGTCATCGACTATTTTGTGGACTGCATGTACGTCTACGGCATCCCCGGTCTGGCCACCTCGGTGGACAGGGATCTGGTGCAGTTCCCCATCATCAATGCCGGCAGCCCTGATGCCCATCCGGCCCATGTGCTGGCCGACGTGGCCTGCATGCTGCGCTATACCCGGGACGATCTCACGAAGGCCCGCGTAGGCTGGCTCGGTTGCACCAACGGCACCCTGTTCTCCCTCATCGAGGCCCTGCGCTACTTCCCCTTCAGCCTGCAGGTGGCCCTGCCGCCGCTGGAGGACCGTCCCACGCTGGAGACCTATGCCCGTCATTGCGGCGTGAAGGTGGACTTTGTGGATACGCCCCAGCAGGCCGTGGAAGGCTGCAACTTCGTCTATGCCGGTTGCCGTTCGGGACTGGATGACGAGCTGGCGCAGCAGTGGAAGGTGGATGATGCCCTGCTGTCCCATGCCGACCAGAAGGCCCGCGTCCTGCTGGGCACCAGCCCCATGCAGGCCATCGAGGTCGCCAGCGACATCCTTGCCAGCCCGGCATCGCTGCTGCTGTTGCAGTCGGAAAACCGCCTGCGCGTGCACAAGCGCCTGCTGCACTGGGTCTTTTTGGAAAACGAACGGGTCATCTAGCCCCCGATCATCCTTTAGATGTTCACGATGGCTGTCCGGTCTTGCCGGGCAGCCATCTTTCATTTTTGGGGCTCTTTCCCCTTCCTGGGCGGGAGCTCGTTCCCTGGGGCTTTCAGCGAAAGGGGATCTCCAGACGATGCCGGATGATGGGGCGGGGGGCTTCGTTCTCCGGGATGGCCAGAGCCACGGCATAACCATCCCGGCCGATGGCGCAGGGGGCCCACCAGTGTTCGCCTTCGTCCGGAAGGGCTTCCTGGATGCTGGCATGGTGCCCTCCGCTCTCAGCGGAGACGAGCACCCTGTCCAGACCGGTGCCCAGCCCCTTGCCGCATGCTTTCATCACCGCTTCCTTTCTGACCCACATGCGATAGAAGCCGCGGGCATAATCGTCCGGGGGCAGCGCATCGAGGGCCAGACGTTCCCGGGGATGGAAAAAGTCCGCGATACCGCGTGCATCCACAGCGCTCCCCGTCCACTGGATGTCACAGCCGATGGGGCAGCCCTCACAGACGGCCAGCAGGGCTTCCGTACCGCTGTGGGAGATGCTGAAGGGAAGGTCGCGCCAGCAGGGTTTTCCCCACGGACCGTAGGAGAAAACGATGTCGCAAGCCCGGACATCCGGCCTGTGGGCGGCAAGGATGGTCTTTGCACAGGCCCGGCAGAGAAGAAAGCGGCTGCCGTCGCGGGGCCTGCAGAAACGGGCCCCGCGTTCCAGCTCCTCGGGGGAAAGAAGGGGGCGCGTCCAGGAAATGCCGTTCTCCGCATGGGCCAGGCTGAACCGCCAGAGATGGATGGCGGCCGAGCGGTACACACGTTTGCGGCCGGAACAGAGGACACCAGTGGTCATCAGAGGAACTCCCGGAAGCGGATGGTGACATATTTGAGCATGCCGAAGAGCTGCACGATGGCGATGTTCACACGCGTAGACAGCGTCAGGCCGCTCAACGGCAGGCCGTGGAAGAAAGGAGTTTCGCTCACGGCGGCGAAACGGGGGGACAGGGAGGCCAGGGCCGGGACCTTGTCGATGCAGAACGTCATGGGCGCATTCCTGTTGCCGGAGCGGGCCACATAGCGGTTGCTGATGCGCATGCCGAGGGAGGACACCGCATCGAAAAAAAGCGTCCCCCCGGGAAAACGCCCGCTGAGGAAGGGCAACAGCGCCCCCATCAGGTCCGTGGGCTGATAGTGGAACACTCCGGCTGCCAGAAGGAGGACGCCCCGTTGCCCCGGGGCCTCCACGGCATCCGGCCAGAGGGGATCGAAAATGTCCCGTGCCAGGAGCCTGTGCCCTTTGGCAGGCGGCAGGAGCGCCTGCCGGGCCCGGATGACTTCCGGCAGGTCCACATCATACCAGACAGCCTCGGCAGGGGGCTTGCGGTAGACGGCGGTGCTGAGGCCGCAGCCCAGGTTGATGATGGTTCCTTCGGGGTGGCGGGCAAGGAAATCCCGGACGGTGCGATCGATGTTCATCTCGCGGGCCAGGCAGCAGACCTGGCCGTATTCCTTGAAGGATCTCCTGATCTCCGAGAAATCGAAGTCCAGTTGTTTCAGAACGTCCACGGCGACGGGGTCGTAGGCGGCCCGCGGGTTGGCCCGGCAGGGGGTGGCGCAGCACCACAAGGGGATGAGGAGCGTTCTGGCGATATCGTCCGTGAGGCACGCTTCTATTTTCATGGCAGCTCCGTGGATCGGCATCCGTTTGGGGTTCAGAACGAGTACCGGACGCCGAGATAGAGATGGTCGTTCCTGTCATACTGGCCAAGGTCGTTGCGGCGGTCGCCGCCAAAAAGCATGTAGCCGGCCAGGAAGTGCAGGTCGTCGCTGTATTCGTATTCGGAAAAGATCTCCACGCAGTAATCCCCGTTGCTGGCGAAAAGCTCCCCGCGTATGCCGGCCGTCAGGCTCTCGTCCAGGAATTTGTCGGAGACGGACCAGCTGATGCCGTAGCGGTCCCTGTCCTTGCCGGGCACGGCATCGCCGTCGTGGCTGAAAAAGAAGGCTTGGAGGTTGACGTTCAGGTTTGTCAGAAAATTCCTGTCCCATCCGAGGATGGCCTCGTAGTCCGTGCGGCGCTCCACCGTGATCTCGTCGGACTGGAAGGGATAGCCCGCCTTGATGGTGAATTCGCCCCGGAAGGTGGAGTCCCACAGGGATACGGCGGTATTGATGCCGAACGCCGTATAGGGCTCGTAGATCTCCTTCACCAGGGCCTGCATGCGCTGCCTGTCCAGACTGGCCGTGTAGAGAGGCTTGTGCTCGTAGCCCCGGTAAAAAAGGAAAGCCACGTCATAGCCCGGGCGGAAAAATTTGAGCCGCGCTGCCGCTTCCGGCTCGAAAGGGCCGTCCTCACGCTGGCGGCGGACGAAACCCGCACGGGCGTACTGGCGCAGGGTCCGCAGCGAGCTGTCTTCCCAGGGCGATCCGTATTCGGGCAAGCGGCTGAAACGGGGGAAGGGGATGAGCACAAGGTCGAGCAGGCCCGCGCCGTCGAGGTTGGCCCGCAGGTCGACGGCCCCCACCGAAAGCCTCTGGCTGCTGCGGGCTGTGGCGATGGGGTTGCGGAAGTCCACGGGATTGATGATGTCGAAGGTGCTCAGGCTGTCGGCTTCTCCCCAGCGTATCTGCTGCATGCCGATGATGAGGTCCAGATACCGGGAGTCCAGGGTCACATAGGCCTCGCCCAGTTCGGGCGTCACGATGTGTTCCTCGGAGTCCCGGCGCCCGGGCACGGAAAGGTCGGCATCCACATGGCCGCTGACGTAGCCCCGTATCCAGGAGTCCTGGTTGATATTGGCTTCGAGCCGGAAGCGCTGGGCCGCGGACAGGGGGGTCGCCTTGTAGGGCGACTGACGGTAGGTCGTTTGCAGACTGCCGGACAGTTTCAGCCAGTCCGGCATGAGGGGCCTGTCCCCGTCCGCTCGGGAAAGGGAGGGGAAGAGCAGCAGGGCGGCAGCCAGCAGCATGGCCGCGGTACGGAAGCGGACAGAGCGGCACAGGCGCATGCCTTCGGCTGCGGGGCGGGGAAAACTGGCAAAGGGCATGGTGGGCGATCCGACGGGAAAGGTTGTGGAGAAGGTCTGCCGGGGCGGGGAACCGGGAAGGGCCGAGGAGGCCCCTCCCGGAAGGACGGAGCTAGCGCTGCAGGGCGCTGTGCTCGAAATAGGCGTCGCTCAGGCCGACGTCATAGCGCAGGTTGGACCAGTCGATGACGGTGAAGGAGCCTTCCCTGGGGCGTTCGACGCGCATCTGCGTCACGGTCCAGATCCCGTCGATCTTTTCCTGGCGGGAGAAGAAGAGTTTTTTCACCAGACGGTCTTTCTTGTCATAGTAGTCCGCCCGCAAACGCAGCAGGGTATCCTTGCGCACCCACTGTACCTGGCGGGAATACTGGGTCTCTTTCCCCTTTTTGGGGGTGCGCTCCAGGACATAGCAGTCGATGCCGTCCACGTTCTCCTCGCCTTGCAGCAGGTAGTCGTACTCGTCCACGTCATCGAGGTTCTGGATGTCTTCATTGGAGAGGTCACTGCGCATGAATGAGGCGAACTTGCTGGAACCGCTGATGCGGCGGACAAGGCTCTCGGCCGGCAGGTAGACCCACATGTCGTCATCCTGCTCCAGGCCGCGGTAACTCCAGACGAGATATTTGGTGCCGTTGACGTCGGCGGGCCTGTCGAACACGATCAGGCTGTATTCGTCTTTGCCGTCCTTGCCGAAATGCTTGGAATAGGTCTTGAAAGAGCGCGTCAGCACCTTGCCGCCGCGGTTGATGCTCATGACGGCTTCGCTGTAGGAGTCCTGGCTCGTGTCGACCTGGTCCATCCGGACGGCCAGATCGTAGCCCGCTTTGACGGGGTCTGTGATCGCGGGAGCGGCCTGGGCGCTGCCGGCAAGGAGCAGCGTGCAGAGGAAAAGGGCAAAGAGTCTGTGCGATGCGATGGTCATGGATTTCTCCTTTCGGGATGATGGTGATGTTCAGGCACGGACCTGCGGCTCGTGTTCCTTGCCCAGGGGCTTGAGGAAGGAGAGCAGGGCCGGGGAAAGGGTGAGGTCGGCGAGGCAGCCCCAGAAAAAGGCCGCCGCCCCAAGGATGCCGAATTGCCCCGTGGTCCTGACGGCAGAAAGCGTGAAGACCAGGAATCCCAGCATGAGGGATATGGTCGTGAAGGTGACGGGCTGTCCTACCGTGCGCACGGTCGCCAGCAGGCTTTCACGATAGGTCCCCTTGCGGGCGAACATGCGCTGGAAGGTGACGTAGAAGTGGGTGGTGTCGTCCACGCATACGCCGATGATGACCGAGGAGAAGATCATCAGGACAAGGCTCAGGTCGATACCGGCAAGCCCCATGAGGCCCATGGGCATGAGGATGGGCACGATGTTGGGCAGCATGCTGATGCAGCCCAGCACCACGGAGCGCAGGCACAGGATCATCATGAGGCCGATGGTGATGACGGCGCTGGCAAGGCTGGCGGCCTGGCCGGAACCCACATAATCGGCCACGGCGGTCAGCCAGGCCATCTGGCCCGTGTATTCCACGCGCAGCCGTCCGCCCAGCCGGTCGCGGACGAAGGCATCCATCTCCTGCATGAAGGCCCGTACTTCCTGGGTGCCCATATTCCGTGTCTGGATATGGATGCGCGCCACATCGCTGAGCAGGCTCAACTCCCTGTCCAGGTTCTTCCCGCCCGACGTTTCGTAGAAGAACAGGTACTGGCCGGCCAGCTCCTGGGAATCCGGCAGGCGGTGGAAGGCCCCGTCATCCCCGTGCAGGACTTCATTGATGCGTTTGATGATGTCCACGATGCTGTGGGTCTTGACGGTGCCGGGCAGGCTTTCGGCGTGGCGCTGCAGGAGCTCCATGTCCTGCAGGAAACGGAGCTCGCGGGCGCCGTTGGCCTTGCCGCTGTCCACCATGATCTCCAGGGACATGGAGCCGCCCATGAAGGTATCGAAAAAGTCGGAGTCCCGGCGCAGTTTTTCCGAGGTGCTGATGTCCTTGACCGTGTTCGTTTCCACCACGACCCGCTGGTACAGGCAGGCACCGGCCAGGGACGTCACGAGGAAAAAGACGATCACGAGACGCGCATGATCGATGGACCAGCGGGCCAGTCCTTGCAGGGCCGCATCGAGGCGGCAGAGCAGACGGTCATGGACGCCCCGCCGGATGGTGGCCTCCTGTTCCGGGCGGATCATGTAGGCGATGGGCGTCAGCGTGATGGCCAGGACGAAGGCGATGGCCACGCCGATGGCGGAGTAGATGCCGGCCATGCGTATGGGGATGATGTCCGTGGTGAGGAAGGAGAGGAAGCCCATCATGGTCGTCAGCGACGTGAACAGGCAGGGGATGAAGACCTCCCGCATGGTCTCGACCATGGCTTCATGATGGACGGTCCCCCGACTGCGGTGCAGGTGGTACCCGGCGATGATGTGCACCGTGTCCCCGATGCAGACGGAAAAGAGCATGGTGGGCAGCATGATGTCCATCATGGAAACGGTCCAGCCCGCCAGGCTGATGATGCCCATGGTCAGGATGATGCTGATGCAGATCACGGCCACGGGAGCGATGACGGCCCGGATGCCGTTGCCCATGCGGAACAGCAGTAGGGCCTGGAGCATCAGGCAGACCAGGGTCAGCTTGACGGTCTCCTTGCGGGTGATCTTGTCGCTCTCGTAGTCCTGGACGGGCGGCCCGGCCAGATGGGTTTCCAGAGAGGCGAATTCCGGCCGTTGCAGGACGCGGTACACTGCCGGGGCGATGTCTTTGCGCGGGTCGTCGGCCCCGTCGGGATAGCGTTCGCATTCGAGCACTATGGTGGCGATGGTGGCGTCGGGCGAGATCAGGACGTTCACGAAGTCGTCCAGGGCCAGAGCTTCTTTTTTGAATGCCCTGATGGCCTCGGGATCATCAGGGATCTCTTCGAGGCCGGGACCCACAATGACCTCGTCCCCGTGAGCGCGGATGTATTCCGCCGACCCCAGCCACTTGACCTCCCTGATGTGGGGCACGTCCTTTTCCAGGGCCAGCGCCAGGGAATCCAGGAGTCGCAGCGTGTCACGGTCGAAGATGTCCCCGCCGTTCCTGACGGCCACATAGACGAAGTCTTCATTGCCGAAGAGCTCCCGGAAGCGTTCGATGGCCACGACGGCGGGATCGTCGTCCGTGAAGAAGGATTCATCGGAGTTGTCGAAGCGGAGGTCACGCATCAGGAAAAGGGACCCGAACGTGAGCACGGCCACCAGCAGAAGGACGCCGTAGCGCCAGGTCTCCAGAAAGCCGACGAACGTGCGGGCGCGGGTCAGGGCGCGGGACTCCTTCATCGGGTCTGCTCCAGCATGCGGCCGAGTTCCTCACGCAGGAGCATCAGGAAGGTGTCCTCGTCCTTTTTGAGGAAAAAGTGGTCGCCCGGCAGGATGTGCGCGGCGAACGCCCCGCGGGTCTGTTCCCGCCAGGCCTCGAGGTCCTGCCGGCAGACTTCGTCATCGGCGTCCCCGGAAAAGACGCACAGGGGCACATCCAGGCAGGCATCGCAGACATAGCTTTCGTCCATGGCGAAATCCGCCCGCAGCAGCGGCCGGAACATGCGCATGAGATCCGGCTCGCGCAGGATCTCTTCCGGGGTCCCTGCCAGCTGCCGCAGTTCCGCGTCGAAAGCCTCGTCGGGAAGGTCGCTGAGCAGTTTGCGGGGCGGCATGTGGACGGGGCGGCTCCCCGAGACCAGCAGCAGAGCGGGCGGACGGCCCTGGAGGACAAGGCGGCGCGCCACCTCGAAGGCGATCTTGGCCCCCATGCTGTGGCCGAAAAGGATGCAGGCGCCGTCGAACCAGCCGCGGCCTTCCTCGGCTTCGAACAACGCATCGGCCAGACGGTGGATGCTGTAGTAGCGCGGTTCGCGGAAGCGTTCCTCGCGACCGGGCAGCTGCACGGCCCGGACATCGGCCAGGCCCCGGAGGTTCCTTTCCCAGTTGCGGTAAAAAGAGGCGCCGCCTCCCGCATGGGGAAAACAGAACATCTTCGGCCGGGCGGGAGAGGCGCCGGCGTTCCCGGAAATCTCCTGCGGCCCCGCGAGCCATTTGCCAGTATCCATGGTTCCTCCTTGTCGTCATGCTGCCCGTGCCGGGTCGTCCCCGGCACGGGCAGACCGGTTAGGCGTGTTTTTTCAGTAGACGGGCCAGTCTGGCGGCGATGGCATCCACGCTGCCGGGATCATGGAGCAGGTTCCAGTGGTCGGCATCCACGGCCAGCTCCTCGAAGCCCGATCCCGCCAGTCCGCGCCAGTAGGCCGTGCGGGCGTCGTCCTCTTCCATGCTGTTGCTGCGGACGTAGAGCACGGGCAGGCCTTCCAGGGGCTGCGGCGCATAGGAGCGCAGGGCCCTGAGGTTGGCGTCGATGATCTCCATGACCCGTCCGGCCATTTCCAGGTCGTCCTTTTCCACGGCAAGCTGTCCGCTGCTGCGCAGGGCCTCGGCCAGGACGCGGGCCCGTGCGGGGGCGTCCAGTGCGGCCAGGTTCCCTTCGCTCATGCCCAGGGCCGCCCGGTGGCGGGTGCCCATGTCCTTGCCGATCTCCAGATTGTTGGACAGCGGCAGCACACAGCCCGCCGCTTTCAGCATACCGTCCCGCACCACCACGGCACCGTCGTGCAGGGGGGTGCCCTCATAAAAGATGGTGCCCAGCATTTCCCGGTTCACGTCGCCGTTCAGGGGGGTGCCGGTGCGGATGATTTCCGACAGGTTCGAGTTGCGCTCCAGCACAATCAGTGCGCCGGTACGGGTATCCGACAGCTGCTCAGCCGCATCGCAGATGGCCACCGTGGCCGTCTGCCAGCGGGCGCGCACTGTGGAGTCATCCCGGTGCGTGCGGAACAGGCTGGCCATCCACACATCCGTGCGACCCAGCTGCTCCAGCGCCCGCCGAAGCTCCGGCTGGAACACCACGACCAATGCCAGAAAGCCCACCTGCAGCACGTTGTTCAAAATCCAGGTCAGAGTACGCAGGTTGAAGTAAAACGCCAGCGCGTACACCGCCAGAATCAGGGCCGCCCCCCGGGCCAACTGCCCCGCCCGGGTGCGCCGCACCAAGCCGATCAGGGCGTACACCGCCACCGCTACGATGAGGATGTCCACCCAGTCGTTCCATCCGCTGGAGCGGAAGTTATTCAGGATCTTATCCAGTCCGTTCTGTAATGCAGACAATCATCCCACTCCTGTTCCCGGTTCTGCGCCGTTCCGTCTGTCTGCGCAGAGCTTTGTTCAGCATCGTTTTAGTATAGCATATTTTTTTAGTCTTGAAAACCGCCCGTTCAGCGGTCGATCAGGGCCACCGCATGGGCTGCAATGCCCAGCCCTTGGCCGGTAAAGCCCAGGTGCTCTTCGGTGGTGGCCTTCACGCTCACGGCGGCTGTGCTTACGCCGAGCGCGGCGGCAATGTTGGCGCGCATGGCGTCTATGTACGGGGCGAGCTTGGGGCGCTGGGCTATTATCGTTGCGTCTATGTTGCCCACGGCATAGCCCGCGGAGCGTATCTTTTCATATGCGGCGCTCAGCAGCGTAAGGCTGCTTATGCCGCGGTAGCGTTCATCCGTATCGGGGAAGTGGCGGCCTATGTCCCCGCGCCCAACACCAGCGCCGCCGCGCCCAGCAGCGCGTCCGTCACGGCGTGCAGCAGCACGTCCGCATCGCTGTGGCCAAGCAGGCCCTTTTCGTAAGGAATATCCACCCCGCCAAGTATCAGTTTACGGTTTTCGGTAAGTATATGCGTGTCCTCTCCGCAGCCTATGCACATCGTATCCCCCCTTGCGGCAGTGAAAAACGGTATGTCCGCCGCGTATGTAAGCTTTTGATTCATTATGCTGCCCTCGCTGTAATGCGGCGCGCCAATGCAGCGCATGTATACGGCGCAGTCGTCCGTGTCCGGATAGCCATCGGCGCGGCTTTTGTCATACGCAGCGGCAATGGAGGCCAAGTCAAAGCATTGCGGCGTTTGCATTACGAGAAGCCCGTCCCGCTCCACGCTTTGCCCGTCCGCACGCCTTAGCGTATCCCGTGCGGGAATGGCGGCTATGCCGCTGCCGTGCGCAAATGCGGCTTCCACCGCGCGGCATATCGTGCCGCTGTCCACAAGGCAGCGCGCGGCGTCATGTATCGCAATAACGGCCTTTCTGCCCGCGCTCAGGCGCAGCGCTTCCTTAACGCAGTTGTGCGCGCTTTCCCCGCGGCTTGCACCCCCGGCTATAACGTGTACCTTTTCATAGCGGCTGCATAATGCCTTCACGGCCTCCGTATTTGCCGCAGAAGTGGCAACAATAATGCCCTCTATATTTATGGGGCATGCCGAAAAAGCCTCTATGGAAAGCTCCACGGGGCTTTTACCGCCGAAAGACAGGCTAAGTTTGTCCCTGCCCATGCGGCAGGATGAGCCCGCGGCAAGTATCGCCGCGAACACGGGCGCGCTATCGTGCATCATTCGCCGAGTATTTCATACATTGCGGCAGCTTCGCCCTTGGGAGCGAATTCGCGCACGCTTATTACCTTAACGCGCATATGCTTGCCGCCCATCAAAATGTCCAGCTCGTCGCCTTCCTTAACCTCGGTAGAGGGCTTGGCGACCTTGCCGTTTATCTGTATGCGGCCCAAATCCGCCGCCTGCGCGGCAACGGTGCGCCGCTTGATTATGCGCGAAACCTTCAGGTATTTGTCCAGTCTCATGTTGTGTCTCCTTTGAAAATAGTGAACTCCATTTGTAGGGGCGGCTATTGGCCTCCCGCCGTGGCTATGCTTTTTACCTCAACCCCTCAGTCACGGCTTGCGCCGTGCC
>ENA-OROD01003126-OROD01003126.1-human-gut-metagenome-genome-assembly--contig:-NODE-3126-length-11244-cov-11.585128_pt1 | contig 11244 bp, 4 predicted proteins | sample MGYA00242123_ERZ509038 | MGnify/ENA primary metagenome ERZ509038 (study PRJEB26280, sample SAMEA2338719) | human gut metagenome | biome: human gut; feature: human-associated habitat; material: faeces... | reverse complement strand
AAACCGCCTTGCGCGGCGGCCCTGCCCCGGAGCAGGGGGCAGCGCGGCGCGCGCCGTGAGGACGGTGATCCCCTCCCACTGCCACTGCCGTTCCGGCGTGGGCGTATCGTTTGGCTGCGGATGCGGCCGGATCTTCATGCAGTTCCCTCCCATAAGCGTTGTATGCGCCAGTTTATGCGCCCGCCCGCGCGGCGGTGCGCGGCGGAAAAAATCGGCGCGCGCACTTTACTATTTTCGCTTCGTCTGCTAAACTAAGGCTGCCGGAGGGCGGCGTCCTCCGGCCGGAAACGAAAGGAGACGGACGGCGATGGAAAGCTATGCGGCCCTCGCCGCGTCCTACGATGAGCTGACGGAGGACGTGGGATACGAAAAGCGGGCAGACTTTGTAGAGCGGCTGTTCCGGCGCGCGGAGCGCCCGGTGCGGTCGCTGCTTGATCTTGCCTGCGGCACCGGCACGATGACGGAGATCTTTGCCCGCCGGGGCTATACGGTCACGGGCGCCGATCTTTCGCCCGAGATGCTGGCGCAGGCGCAGCGGAAGCTTTCGGTGCTCGATGCACCGCCGCTGCTTTTGTGCCAGCCGATGCCGCGCCTGCGGCTGCTGGAGCCGGTGGACGCTGCGGTCTGCTGCCTGGACAGCATCAATTACCTGACAAAGCCGCGCGATGTTCAGCGCACGTTCGCACGCCTTTATGACGCCATCGCGCCGGGCGGCGCGCTGGTATTCGACGTACACGCCGTCTCGAAAATGGAAAAGCTTGACGGCGCGGTGCTGCTCGACGAGCGGGAGGACGTGTTCTGCCTCTGGCGCACACGCTACCGCGCGAAGGCGCGGATGCTCGACTATGAGGTCGATCTTTTCCGCCTGCGGGAGGACGGCGCTTGGACGCGCGATTTCGAAGAACACCATCAGCGCGCCTATGCCGCAGACGAGCTGGCCGTGTGGCTCACGGCGGCGGGCTTTGCCGCGATCCGAACGTATGGGGACGGGAAGCTGCGCCGGCCGGACGAGCGCGATGGACGCATTTATTTCAGCTGTATCAGAAAGTGAGGACCAGCTATGGAAGAATATCAAGACTGTATCGTGCGCGCCATCTCAAAGGACGGCGCGGTCAATGCCGTTGCGGTCTGTACCCGCGCGATCACCGAACGCGCAAGGCAGATCCACCACACCTCGCCCGTTGCCACGGCGGCGCTTGGGCGCGCGCTTTCGGCCTGCTCGATGATGGGCAACGCCCTGAAGGGCAGCGGCGCGAGCGTGACCATGCAGATCAAGGGCGATGGGCCGCTCGGTACGATCCTGACGGTTTCGGACGCGGAAGGCAATGTGCGCGGCTATGTGCAGAATCCGGCGGTCGATCTTGCTCTGCGCGAGGACGGCAAGCTCGACGTCGGCACGGCGGTCGGCCATAGCGGCACGCTCACGGTCGTCAAGGATCTCAATATGCGCGAGCCGTATGTCGGCACGGTGGATCTGCTCGGCGGCGAGATCGCCGAGGATGTGGCGGCGTACTATGTCGAGTCGGAGCAGATCCCGTCCGCCTGCGGACTGGGCGTGCTGGTGGACCGCGACCGCAGCGTGCTGGCATCGGGCGGCTATCTTATCCAGCTGCTGCCCGGCGCGGGCGAGGATGTGATCGCCAGGGTCGAGGGAGGCATTTATGCCGCGCCCAGCGTGACGGGGTTTATGAAGGACAACGCCGATCCTGCCGCGCTGCTGAAGGCGGTGCTGCCGGATTTCGAGATGGAGATCCTCTCGGTCGATCCCATCAAGTATCGCTGCTACTGCTCGCGCGAGCGCACGGAACGCGCGCTGCTGTCGCTGGGATCGAAGGAGCTGGAGGAGATCGTCGCCGAACAGGGCTGCGCAGATCTGACGTGCCAGTTCTGCGACAGGGTGCAGCATTTTACCGGGGACGAGCTGCGCGATATGATCGCCGAGCTGAAGGCAAAGGGCAGGTAAAGCAAAAAAAATTGTTTTTTTCAAATTTGCTGTTGACACGGCAGGGGTTATTTAGTATAATGACCCTTGCCGTTCGCCGAGCGGCTTGCGTGGGGGAGCATAGCTCAGCTGGGAGAGCACCTGCCTTACAAGCAGGGGGTCACAGGTTCGAGCCCTGTTGTTCCCACCAGAATTCGGCCAGGTAGTTCAGCTGGTTAGAACGCCGGCCTGTCACGCCGGAGGTCGAGGGTTCGAGTCCCTTCCTGGTCGCCATTTCCAGACTGTGACCAGCAGTCTGATTTGCCTCGGTAGCTCAGTTGGTAGAGCAGCGGACTGAAAATCCGCGTGTCGCCAGTTCGACTCTGGCCTGAGGCACCATTTGCGGGCGTAGCTCATCTGGTAGAGCGCCACCTTGCCAAGGTGGAGGTAGCGAGTTCGAGCCTCGTCGCCCGCTCCAAAAGGCAAAGGGCATCCGAATGAATGCCCTTTGTTCATACGGTGACATAGCCAAGTGGTAAGGCAAGGGTCTGCAAAACCCTCATTCCCCAGTTCAAATCTGGGTGTCACCTCCAGAGCAAAAGTCTTGCAGCCTCAACGGTTGCAAGACTTTTTGCGTTGCGGAGAAGGTCGTTTTCCCCCTACACGGTCGGCGCGCATCAAAAAGAATAGCCCCCGGCTGCCGTTGTCTTCGCGCAGCCAGGGGCTATTCATGATTCTTGGTATCTAACATCGTTGGATACCTCTCTTTCTGCGGATTCCGCGCGCTGAGAATTTCGTCTGTCCGGGTTTCCACTCTCGCTTTTATCAAAACGCACCGGAGTGCGGTGATCGCCGATGCTGACGGCGGACAGTTGAGAGGGCGGCGGGAAAGCTCAGCGCCTTGCCCATAAGGAGTGAAGTTCGTGGTACATTGGACTCACCCTTTCTGTACCATTAAGATAGCAGATTTTTCCCGCAAAAGCAATGCGCAGTATGCATAAACATTCGCAGATTCCCGCTGTACATTGATACAAATATGCGGCGTAGAGGCCGCTTTATCTTGACGCGGCGGCTGGCGGCGTGATATGATAAACCCGTTGCGGAACACAAAAGGCGCGCGGCGCGCCGCACGCGACTGGAAGACAGAAAAGGAAGAACGGCGGCGTTTGCCGCCGCTTTTTTTGCCGTTTCAGCGCCGGAAGGAGGAGAAGTCCGCAAGACGCGGACAAACGGCGCGGAAGCATGGGCGAAACGGGCCTTGCTGCACTTGCGCAGAATTTTGCACAAAAAACGGAAAACTTCTATAGCTTTTGCCGGAAGGATATGGTATACTCAGAGATGATCAAATGGCGCGCAGTGTGCCGCGCAGGTCATGGCGGGAGGGCGACCCGCAAATCTGTCCGGGGAGGCGATGGCGCGCAAAAATTTGACAGCCCCTGCACACGCACGAATCAGAAATGATGAAACACAGGAGGAAAAGTAGAATGAGAAAACAGCTCAAGCGCTGGTGTTCTCTGCTGCTCACGCTGGTGATGGTAGTATCTCTGCTGCCGACCGCCGCGTTTGCAGCCGACGGCGAGGCGCAGACCTACAGCAAGGTCACGCAGGCGCCCGAGGATTGGTCCGGTATCTACCTGATCGTGTCCGAAGGTGATAAGCTGATCATGGACGGTTCTCGCGATAAGCTTGACGGCGAAGGGAACAAGGTCGATGTAACGATCACCGACGGCAAGATCAGCGGGAATTACGCGCAATATACCTTCACCGTTGAACCGATGACAGGCGGCTATGCCATCAAGTCTGCAAGCGGGAAGTATATTTCGGGAACAGCCCAAAAAAACAGACTGAACAGCAGCGATACACCACAGCCGAACACGATCACATTTGAAAACGGCAATGCGATCATCACCAGCAACGAGACAACGCTGCAATACAACAATGCAGCGACGAACGGCACAAGATTCCGTTACTATAAGACTCGGAATCAGCAGCCGATCGCCCTCTACAAGCTTGAAGCAGCAGCCCAGCAGAAGGTCGCAACCCCGACTGCTTCTCCCGCAGCGGGCGAGGTAGACAAGGGTACGCAGATCACGTTCTCCTGCACAACGCCTGGCGCGGCCATCCTTTATGCGACGGACGGGAAGACCTTTAGCGAAGGCACAACGGCGACTGTGAATGAAGCTGTCACCTTCACCGTCAAGGCCACGAAGGACGGCATGACCGACAGCAACACGGCGACGTTCGCCTACACCGTGAAGGCTGAAGAGCCGACGCCCACGCCCGGCGCGCTGTTCAAGGACGGCGAGCAGATCGTCATTTACAACCCGGCCAACATGAAGGCCCTGTCCACTGAATATACCGGCTTCTATAACAAGGGTACGGACGTGACGCTGACGAACGGCACGCTGACCGGCTACACCGAGGCCGACGTCTGGACGGTCGGCGTCAACGCGGACGGCAGCTATACCTTCTCAACGAGCGAGGGCAAGAAGCTTTCCATGGGCGCAAGCTTCGGTAGCACGCCGCTGGACGATGTGAATACCGCGTGGAAGGTCACTGCGGCTGCAACGACCGGCTGCTATTACATCCAGAACGCCGTGCGCGGCAACTATCTGGAGTGGTATGCGGATAAGAATAACTGGAGCAGCTATAACAGAATCAGCGATGAACTGCTGTTTGCGCAGGCGTTCTATCGCGTCCGCAAGAGCGGCATCGTGACCAGCCTGTCTGATGGCGACACGGTCGTGGTCTTCAACCCGGCCAACGGCAAGGCCCTGTCCACCGAGTACTCCGGCTTCTATAACAAGGGCACGGATGTGACGCTGGCAGACGGCAAGCTGTCCGGCTACACCAAGGCCGACATCTGGACCGTTGGCGTCAACGCAGACGGCACCTACACGTTCTCCACCAGCGAGGGCAAGAAACTCTCCATGGGCGCAAGCTACGGCAGCACGCCGCTGGACGATGTGAACACCGCTTGGAACGTCACGGCTGCGGCGACGGAAAACTGCTTCTACATCCAGAATGCCGTGCGCGGCAACTATCTGGAGTGGTATGCGGATAAGAATAACTGGAGCAGCTACAGCAGAATCAGCGATGAGGCGCTGTTTGCCCAGCAGTTCTATCTGGTCGTGGACGACGGCGGCTCCGATGAGCCTTCCGGCGATCTGCCCAAGCCCGGCGACAAGTTCGTGATCTACAACCAGAACGCACAGGCGGTTCTGGCGGAGCAGAACGATAACACGGATAGCCCGGCAATCAACAAGGCTGCGGCTACAATCACCGAGGACGGCAAGGCGGCCATCCCGGCAAACGGCGCAGTCGTGTTCACCGTCGAGCAGAACGGCGAATACCTCCGCTTCAAGAGCGATGCGTATGGCTATCTCTGTGCCAACGGCACCGGTAACAACGCGTTCTACAGCAAGGACTTCTCCGAAGAGGGCGTTTCGATCGAAGACGCGGACTGGCTCGTCCGTACCTGCTCCGGCGGCGTGGGCGGCTATGAGCTGGAGAGCCGCACGGCGAAGTTCAGCGGCCACAGCCAGTGGCTGGAGTATTTCTCCGACTCGTTCAAGGTCTACAGCATGTACAGCAAGACCGGCGATCTTGACTATACAATCTACTCCTTCTTCTTCTATCCGGTGGCGGACGGCGTGAATGTGGACGGCGGCCTTGTCGTGCAGCCCACCATCACCTTCCCCGAAACCATGCTCCCGGCCTATGTCGGCAGCGATTACGAGTTTGACCTCGAGATCGACACGATCTATGAAATCGACAATCCGTGGATCGAGTACAGTGTCAAGAAGGCCGACGGAACGTACATCCCCGGCTATCTCAGCGAGCTGCAGGGCAACACGGACGTGGAGGTTCTGGACGGCTTCACCACCGGCAAGGGCCGCGTTCATATCACGGTCTTTGATACGGACGTTGCTGAGGCGGCCAAGGCTGGCAGCACGATGACCCTGACCTTCGCGTTCAAGGATGTCAAGGGCAACGAGGCCAGAGCGTCCTACACCGTTACGATCCTCGACGAGCCGGTCATCTCCAACGTGACCCCGGCGCAGGGCGCGCAGACCGGGAGCGACAAGCGCCCCGCGATCTCCGCGGAGATCGCCAACGCTGGCGAGAACGCCAGCGTTACGATGACTGTCAACGGCAAAGAGGTCGATGCGGCCTACGCGGACGGCAAGGTCACCTACACCCCGGCTGCTGATCTGGCGGACGGCAAGGTCACCGTGACCGTGACGGTCAAGCGTGCGGATGAAAAGGAAACCAGCAAGACCTGGAGCTTCACCATCGGCGAGGCGCTGTTCCAGAAGTACTTCGGCCAGCTGCACTCCCACACGCAGTACTCCGACGGCGCGGGCTCGCTGGAAAGCGCGCTGAGCTACATCAAGAGCATCCCCGAACAGGACAACATCGACTTTGTTGCCTTTACCGACCATTCCAACTACTTTGACAAGTCCGGCGCTGCCAACCCCGAGGGCGCGCTCTACGACATGACCAAAGCAACGAAATACAGCCAGCAGACCTGGAAGTCCTATAAGGACGCGGTCGCCGCGTTCAATGCGGATAACGCGGGCAGCATGGTCGCCATCGCGGGCTTTGAAATGACGTGGTCCGGCGGTCCCGGCCATATCAACACCTTCAATACCCCCGGCATCGTCTCCCGCAACAACTCCACGCTCAACAACAAGACCAAGGACGCCGGCCTGCAGGCTTACTACAAGCTTCTGTCGCAGCAGGAGGGCGTGAACTCCATCAGCCAGTTCAACCATCCCGGTACGACCTTCGGCAACTTCATCGACTTCGGTTATTGGGATGCTGTGGTTGACACCCGTATGTACATGGTCGAAGTCGGCAACGGCGAGGGCCAGATCGGCGCAGGCGGCTACTATCCCAGCTACGAGCAGTACATCATGGCGCTCGACAAGGGCTGGCACGTTGCCCCGACGAACAACCAGGATAACCACAAGGGCCGCTGGGGCAACGCCAACGACGCCCGCGATGTCATCCTGACCGACGACTTCACTGAGGACGGCATCTACAGCGCCATCCGCGCGCGCCGTATGTACGCCACCGAGGACAAGAACCTTGAGATCGACTACACCGTGAACGGCAACATGATGGGTTCCATCATCGACGTTCCGGAAAAGCTGAACTTCGAGATCTCCTTCAACGATCCCGACCGCACCGATTCCATCGCCAAGGTCGAGCTGGTCGTCAACTCCGGCAAGGTCGCCTATACCTGGGACAGCGCTGCGGATCTTGCCAAGGGTTCCGTCAGCGTGGAACTTGCGCCTGAGTATACCTACTACTTCGTCCGCGTCACCGAGGGCGACGGCGATCTCGCCGTGACCGCTCCTGTGTGGGTCGGCGAGAGCCTGAAGCTCGGCATCTCCAAGGCTGAGTGCGGCACCTCCACGCCGGTCACGGACGAGGAGCTGACCATCACCACCACGCTCTTCAACAGCGAGGCGAAGGATGCTACCATCAAGTCCCTGACCTACACCATCGGCAATGAGACGATCGGCACGGACATCACCGGCTACACGCTGGCTGCCAGCAGCACGCAGGACGTGGTATTCAAGTACACCCCGACCAAGGCGCGCGTGATGACCGTTAAGATCACCGCCGTGATCGAGCAGGACGGCAAGGAATACACCTTTACCAAGGATGTGACGCTCGACGTTCTGGACGCGGCTTCGCTGGTCTATATCGGCATCGATGCTTCCCACTACAACGAGTATGTTGCGGGCAACTACAAGGATTCCATGGGCAACTTCGGCGAGCTTGCCGCCAAGTACTCCGTGCGTACCGTCACGCTCAAGACCAGCGAGGAGCTGATCGCGGCCTGCGGCAACGCCAAGTACAAGGCGCTCATCCTGACGGCTCCTTCCCGCCGTCTCGAGGCTGCGCAGAAAGACCCGAAGACCTATTCCGAGGCTGAGCTTGCCGCCATCAAGGCGTTCAATGAGGCGGGCGGCACCGTGATCCTCGCCGGCTGGTCCGACAACTACGAGAATTACGATGTGATCCAGAACAACCCCAACATCAAGCACATGGCCGCCACGCAGAACGAGGTTCTGGCGGCGCTCGGCTCCAGCCTGCGCATCAGCGACGACGCGACCTATGACGATGTCCGCTCCGCGGCCGACGGCGTGGACAAGTGGAGACTCTACTTCTCGGCCTACAATATGGACAACCCGCTTCTGAACGGCGTGGAGTTTGACGCGGAGCATCCGTTCGACAAGCTCTACACCGAGCGCTTCAGCCACTACGGCGGCGCGTCCATCTACGCGGTCGATGCAAGTGGCAACCCGACCTCTACGCTGCCCGCAACGGTCAGCCCCGTGGTCTACGGCCACGCGACGACCTACTCCGTGGACGTTGACAGCGACGGCCTCGGCGGCGCGGGTACCCCGAAGTACACCTTCGCGGAGAATGACAACCGCCTGATGGTCATGGCGACCGAGCAGCTTGCTGGCAAGGGTCAGATCATTGTCTCCGGCGCGGCCTTCATGTCCAACTTCGAGGTGCAGTATCAGGCTTCTGACAACGGCGCCGAGAAGAACTACTCCAACTACAAGATCTGCGAGAATCTGGTTTCTCAGTTCAACCAGACCAGGATCACCCCGATTGCTGAAGTTCAGAAAGAACCGGATGAGGGCGTCAAGTTCACCATCGAGGGCATCGTGACCTCCAACGCCTCCGGCTATGACAAGGATACCGCGTTCTTCGACTGCATCTACGTGCAGGACGACACTGCCGGCATCAACGCCTTCCCGGTCGCCGGCAACTTCAAGATCGGCGATAAGGTGTGCATCACCGGCACCACGTCCTCCTATCAGGGCGAGCGTCAGATCGCTGTGACGAGCATCGAGAAGATCGCCGATGCGCAGGCGCCCGCACCCAAGGCCGTGACCGCCGCACAGCTTGAAAACCAGGGCTATCTCGGCAGCCTTGTAACGGTGGAAGGCACGGCATCGAAGATCGAGTATTCCAACGGCCTCATCCAGACCATCATGGTCAAGGATGCCTCCGGCAAGGAAGCGCGCGTCTTCATCGACGGCTATATCACCACCGCCAAGGACGTTGAGAACGCCAAGGTCGGCTGCCATGTGAAGGCCACCGGTCTTGCGTCCTACGACAACACCTTCGTTCTTGAGGATGGCACGCCCGTCTATCAGCGCATCCGTATCCGCAACCGCGCGGACATCGTATGCACGGAGAATACGACGCCCGTTACGCCCGACAAGCCGTACTATCCCACGCAGCCCACGCAGCCCGGCAAACCCGATGAGCCTTCCGTGAAGCTCCCGTTCATCGATGTGAACGCGAACGACTGGTTCTACGGCGATGTGGAATACGTTTATACGAAGGGCATCATGAGCGGCACCGGCGCAACGATCTTTGATCCGAACAGCCAGCTCACCCGCGGCATGATCGTTACGATCCTCTACCGCATGGAGAAGGAGCCTGCCGTTTCCGGCGCGAGCAAGTTCACGGATGTGGACATTGCGCAGTGGTACGGCAAGGCGGTCGTCTGGGCGGCTGACAACGGCATTGTTACCGGCTACAGCGACACTGCGTTCGGCCCGAACGATCCCCTGACCCGCGAGCAGCTGGCCGCGATCCTGTACCGCTATGCGGTGTACCGCGGCATGACGGCGGTGACGCTCGAGGACAACCTCGGCGGCTTTGCCGATGCGGACCAGATCTCCTCCTATGCCATCTCGGCGATGAACTGGGCTGTTGGCAAGGGCCTGATCAACGGCTCCGGCAGCACCCTCGCGCCCAAGGCGCAGGCGACCCGCGCGCAGGTGGCGGCGATCATCCACCGCTATCTGGAGGGCTGATCTCTATTCAGAGCTTACGTCCCGCCGGCCTTGCGCCGGCGGGACGCCCTTTCTCAGGCAACCCCGCAAAGGAGAATACATGAAGATGAAAAAAATCGACCTGCCGCGCCGGCGGCGGATGGAGATCGGCATTTCGCTGCTGCTGGCGCTGGTGCTGGTGCTTTGGGCGGCGGTCCTGCAATGGACAGACACGGAGCGCGACGCTACGGCGGCGCGCAAGCGCTCGTTCGCCATCGCGCGCGTGACGGACGTGCTGGAGGACAACGCCGAGACGCAGGACTGGACAGAGGGCCGCCGCATCGGCCAGCAGTATCTGGAGATCGAGATACTGAACGGCGAATGGAAGGGCGAAGTCCTTGAGACGATCAACTACCTTACGATCTACACGAATGTGGACGCGCGGGAGGGAACGCGGATCATCGTCCGGCTGGACGTGGACGAGAACGGCGCGCTTTACGTTGTGTCCATCCCGAACTACGAGCGCGCAACGGTGCTGATGGGGATGCTGGCCGTTTTCGCCGCGGTGCTGATCTTCATAGGCCGCCGCAAGGGCGTGATGGCGCTGCTGGGCCTGATTTATACATTGGCGAGCCTGTGGTTCATTCAGGTGCCGATGATCCTGCGCGGCGCCGACGCGGTGCTTACGGCGATCCTGATCGTAACGCTGACCACAGTGGCCTCGCTGTTCCTGCTGACCGGCTGGAGCATGAAAACGCTGTGCGCAAGCCTCGGCTGCGTGGGCGGCGTAGCGGCGGCGGGCCTGTTTGCCGCTGTGGCGGGAACGATCTCGCCGCTCAACGGGTTCAACCTTTCCGAGGCGGAGGAGCTGGTGCTGCGCTCAACGGAGTATGACCTGCATATCAGCGGGCTGTTTGTCAGCGGGATCCTGATCGCATCGCTCGGCGCGGTGATGGATGTGGCAATGTCCATTTCTTCGGCCTGCTGGGAGCTGCGCGAGCTGAACCCGGAGCTGCCGCGCGCATCGCTGTTCCGCTCGGGCATGAACATTGGGCGCGATGCGATGGGAACGATGGCGAACACGCTGATCCTGGCATTTGCCGGCGCATCGCTGAACGTCCTGCTGCTTTTGCAGATCTATGACTATCCCTTTATCCAGATCTTCAACACGGATGCGATCGCCACGGAGATGATCCGCGGCGTGGCGGGCTCCATCGGCATCATCCTGACGGTCCCGCTGGTCGCGCTGCTGAGCGCGCAGCTGATGAAGCCGCAGAAGCGCCCGCAGCCGGCGGATAAGAACGAAGCAAAAAAGAAGAAGTGAGTTCTGCTCACTTCTTCTTTTTTACAGCAGCATCAGCACAACGCCGTAGACAACGCTTGCCAGCGTGCCGAAGACAATGACCGGTCCTGCGACGACGAACATTTTTGCCGCCATGCCGGTGATCAGTCCCTCTGGTTGTGTCAAGATAGACATACAGTTTTTTCGGAATTTTTTCAGCTGCC
>ENA-OROD01003124-OROD01003124.1-human-gut-metagenome-genome-assembly--contig:-NODE-3124-length-11246-cov-4.688232_pt1 | contig 11246 bp, 10 predicted proteins | sample MGYA00242123_ERZ509038 | MGnify/ENA primary metagenome ERZ509038 (study PRJEB26280, sample SAMEA2338719) | human gut metagenome | biome: human gut; feature: human-associated habitat; material: faeces... | reverse complement strand
CGGCAATGGCGGCCACATACGCCAGCGGGCGCAGCTGGGCGCGGGTTTCCAGCGGGACGATCCAGCTGCCGGCATACCAGGCCAGCGGGGCCACCAGCACCTGCGTGATGCACAGCATCATGCCGAACAACGCGCTGCTGGTGCGGTCGTCCCCCACCAGCTGCACCATGCGGGACACGCCCAGTGCACGGGTAAAGACAGCGTTCTGTGCAAAAATAGCCAGCAGTGCATAGCTGAAAAACACTGCCGAGCTGCTTACAACTTCCTTCACGGTTCGCGGTCCACCTCCTTCTGGTAGTGCACGGCCGCATGGCGGAGCAGGTATATCGCGTTGAAGGTTGCCGGCGGGACGGCGATGTTTTCGCCGATTTCGCACACGCCCTCCTGCTCCAGCACTGCCGTCAGCAGGGCGTTCAGTTCCCGTTCGCTCCGGTTGCGCCGGACATTGAGAATGGTCCGGTGATTTTCGATCAGAATGCCGTCCCACGTATGGGACGAATGTTTCGGAACGTCGAAATAGGGCTGCGCCCCCATTTGCAGCAGCAGGCGGTCGCCTTCGTCGGAGGCCCCGAACAGGTAGATGTCGATGTCGCCGCACTCACGATGCGCCGGAACGGGGTAGTCCCTGCTCAGCCCCAGCCCCTTCAGTACGAGCATGCGGATGCCGTTTTCGGCGAAGGCTGCCGCCATCTTCGCGGCCTTTTTCTGCTGGCGGCGGTAGCGTTTCTCCTGCTCCTCGGCCGTCAAGGCCCAGCGGAGCCGAATGTCCCGCGGCGGCCGCAGCTCTTCGGGCAGACGCTCCATGCCGTCTCCGATCACCGCGCATACTCCCTGACCGGCCGCCATGCGGAAGATGTCGTCCCATTCCCGTGCTGAGATTTTCCCGGTGACAGCCGGAGCGCAGGCCGGTTTCAGCCCGCTGCGCAGCAGCTGAAAGAAGTGGCGGGTATCGTTTTCCGAGTACATAAGATGCTTTTGAGTGTTGCGGTGGTGTAGTGTCGTTGCCGTGCAAAGATAGCGGATTTCCGCAAATATTCAAGATCTTGCCGGAACGGCCGGAGTTTTGCGGAGCGGGGCAAATGAAAAAACGTCCCGAATGATTCAGGACGTTTCGCCGAGTTTCGGACTCTTTTCTGTGATCCCGCTGGGGCTCGAACCCAGGACCCCAACATTAAAAGTGTTGTGCTCTACCAGCTGAGCTACGGAATCATCCGCGCCAATCCGGAGTTATCCGTTTTGGTGGTGCAAATGTATAGAAAATTTTTGTTTTGCCAAAATAAAACGATATTTTTGTACGGAATATTGATTATCGTAAATCTTAAAACAAGATAAATTTTATGTGTAAAGCTCTGATTATCGGCGCAGGAGGCGTAGGTACCGTCGTGGCGCAGAAAATTGCTGCCAATCCGATTTTTTCGGACGTGATGCTGGCCAGCCGAACAAAAGCGAAGTGTGATGCCATTGCTGCGGCAATCGGCGGGGACCGGGTGAAGACTGCGCAGGTCGATGCCGACAATGTAGCCGATTTGTGCGAGTTGTTTCGGGCCTTCAAGCCCGATATCGTGGTGAACGTGGCGCTGCCGTACCAGGATCTGACCATTATGGACGCCTGCCTGGAGTGCGGGGTGAACTACCTCGATACAGCCAATTACGAACCCAAGGACGAGGCGCATTTCGAGTATTCGTGGCAGTGGGCCTATCAGGAGCGCTTCAAGGAGAAGGGGCTGACGGCCATCCTGGGCTGCGGCTTCGATCCGGGAGTGACAGCTATTTTCACCGCCTATGCCGCCAAACACCATTTCGACGAGATTCACTACCTCGATATCGTGGATTGCAACGCCGGTAATCACGGCATGGCTTTCGCCACGAATTTCAATCCGGAAATCAATATCCGCGAAGTGACTCAAAAAGGCCGTTACTACGAGAACGGCAAGTGGGTGGTGACCGAACCGCACGAGATACACAAGCCGCTTCATTATCCTGAAATCGGCGAGCGCGAATCTTATGTGATCTACCACGAGGAGCTGGAGTCGCTGGTAAAGAACTATCCGACGATCAAGCGAGCCCGCTTCTGGATGACTTTCGGACAGGAGTACCTGACCCACCTGCGCGTGATTCAGAATATCGGCATGGCCCGTATCGATCCGATCATTTACAACGGTGTGGAGATCGTGCCGATTCAGTTCCTGAAGGCCGTGCTGCCCGATCCCAAGTCGCTGGGTGCGAACTATCACGGCCAGACTTCGATCGGCTGCCGCATCCGGGGTATCAAGGACGGCAAGGAGCGTACGTATTATATTTACAACAACTGCGATCACGAGAAGGCGTTCCAGGAGACCGGTACGCAGGCCGTGAGCTTTACTACGGGCGTTCCGGCGGCGCTGGGCGCTTCGATGTGGGCCAAGGGGCTTTGGCGCGGTGCGGGCGTGTTCAACGTCGAGGAGTTCGATCCTGATCCGTTCCTGGCCGAACTGGGACCGCAGGGATTGCCCTGGGTCGAGAAATTCGACGTCGATCTGGAAGTCTGATCGGGTTTCGATAATTGGTTTGAAAGTCCGGATGGTATGTACCGTCCGGACTTTTTTATCGGTCTGTATTGGTGTGAAAAGAGGTAGGTATAAATACTTATTTATTCCAAATAGCCGGGATTTTTGAATCCCGGTTGGGAGGTTTTTTCTATTTTTGCGTGAATTTGAAACAGCATCGGAAATCCATGATCGATTTTCAAAAATTACCTTCTCCCTGCTTTGTGCTGGATGAGCAGTTGCTCGACCGGAATTTGGCGGTCATCGACCGCGTTCGCCGGGAGAGCGGTGCCGAAGTGATCGTCGCTTTGAAGGCCTGTGCCATGTGGAGTATTTTCCCGGAGCTTGCGCAACATTCCGACGGAGCCACCGCTTCGTCGCTGGCCGAGGCGAGGCTGGTTTTCGAGGAGTTCGGCCGTCCGGCGCATACGTACGCTCCGGTATATACCGACCGGAATATCGAAGAGATTCTCGATTGCAGCGATCACATCACCTTCAATTCCGTTGCGCAGTTCGAACGGTTCGGACAGATGGCCCTGCTGCGCGGTATTTCGTGCGGCCTGCGGATCAACCCCGGCTATTCGCCGGTAGAAACCGATCTCTATAACCCTTGCGTGCCCGGTTCGCGGCTGGGTATTCCTGCCGGGGAGCTGAAGGAGCTGCCCGCCGGGGTGGAAGGATTGCATTTCCACGTGCTGTGCGAGTCCCGCCCCGAACATTTGCGCTTGGCGCTCGATGCCGTCGAAAAGCGTTTCGGTCGTTTCCTCGACCGGATCAAATGGCTCAATATGGGCGGCGGACACCTTATGACCCACAAGGATTACGATTGCGACGAGCTGATCCGCATTTTGCAGGAGTTCAAGGCGAAATATCCGAACCTGCGCTTGATCCTGGAGCCCGGCAGCGCCTTCACTTGGCGGACGGGTTACCTGGTTTCGACCGTGGAGGACATCGTTGAGAACGGCGGCGTGCGTACGGCGATGCTCGACGTGTCGTTCGCCTGCCACATGCCCGACTGCCTGGAGATGCCCTATAAACCGGCGATCCTGGGGGCCCGCGATCCGGAACCGGGAGAGAAGGGTTGGCGTATGGGCGGCAACAGTTGTCTGGCCGGGGATTACTACGGGGATTGGATCTTCGACCGCGACCTGCGGGTCGGCGATCGCATCGTGTTCGAGGATATGATTCACTATACGATGGTCAAGACCACGATGTTCAACGGCGTGGCGCATCCTGCGATCGCCATCGTGCGCCGCGACGGAGCAATAGAAATAATCAGAGAATTCGGCTACGAGGATTTCAAGTCCCGTATGTCGTAATAATTAAACCGCAATAGATGAAAGATTTTACCCCTACTTCCTACACGCTGGAGTGTGTCGCTACCGGCCGGGAGTTTCCGGACGAAGGGTGGACGCTGGACGATGCCCAGTGCAAGTGTCCTTCGTTGATCCGTACTCGTTATGCAAAAAAGCAGCTCGAACTCAAATCCGATGAATACGGGTTCTACAAGTTCGCCGACTGGTTGCCTGTTCGGCGAATGCTGGAAAATTCGAAGGCTCCGGTGACCTACAAAAGTAAAGGGTTGGCTGCGCACCTCGGGCTGGAAAATCTCTACATTACCTTCAACGGCTATTACCCGGCTATCGGGGCGCACATGACTACCTGTTCGTTCAAGGAAACGGAGGCTTACAGCGTCTGTGCCCGTATCGACGAGAACGAGAAGCGGGTGCTTGTCGTGGCGTCGGCCGGCAATACGGCCCGCGCCTTCGCCAAGGTCTGCTCCGACAACCGGATTCCGCTGCTCTTGTCGGTGCCTGCCGACAACCTCGATGCCCTGTGGTTCGACGGACCGCTGGATCCTTGCGTGAAACTGATCTGTTCGGAGAAGGGCGGAGATTATTTCGATGCGATCCATTTGAGCAACCTGGCACTCAAGAGCGATAAGTTTTATGCCGAGGGCGGTGCGAAGAACGTGGCACGCCGCGACGGTATGGCCACTACCGTACTGTCGGCAGCGACGACTATCGGTCGGATCCCCGATTACTATTTCCAGGCCGTCGGCAGCGGTACGGGTGCTATTGCCGCCTGGGAAGCCAATATGCGCCTTATCGAGGACGGCCGTTTCGGTAGTCACCTGATGAAGCTGATGGTTTCGCAGAACGCGCCGTTCGTGCCGATGTATAACGCCTGGCGGGAGGATTCGCGCGACATGCTCCATTACGACGATGACAAAGCCCGCCGTGACGTGGAGATCATCGACGCCAAGGTGCTGTCGAACCGCAAACCGCCTTATAGTATCGCCGGCGGTCTTTACGATGCGCTGAAAGCCACCGACGGCGAGATGTTCGCGCTGACCAATGCCCACGCCCGCAAAGCGCGGCGTCTGTTCCTCGAGTTGGAAGGCGTCGATATCTATTCGGCGGCCGGCATCGCCACCGCATCGCTCATCAAGGCTGTAGAAGAGGGCAAGATCGCCAAAGATGCCGTGGTGATGCTGAATATTACGGGCGGCGGCGAACTCCATTTCAAGGAGGATAAAACGCTGTGGTACCTGAAGCCCGATCATGTTTTCCCGATCGATCCCGACCCGGAGGAGGTGATCGCCAAAACGGAAGCCCTGTTCGCATAAAATAGCGTCCGGACGATCCGAAAAGGCCGGCGCGACAAAAAAAGAGGGGACGATTTTCCGTATCGTCCCCTCTTTTTTCGTTTGTCTGCGATCAGAACGTCGAGGTCATGTCTTTGGGTACGCAGATGAAGAAATCGGCCTTACCGAGTGCTTCGGGATCGAGCTTGTCGGTATTTTCCTGCCGGATGACCTCCACCGTGCCGATCTTCAGACCGGGACGGTACTGGTTGAGGTAGGTGATGATGCCGCTGTGGTCCGTCGAGTGGAAGTTGCCGTTCATGTGGACGAGTTTCGACTGCATCCGTTCGGCGATCGACCAGGCCATCGTAGCGTCTTTGACCGCCTGTGCCTTCGAAAGGTTTTCTGCGGCGCTCTGTTTCATCCCGGGCATTTTCATGGCCCCGAAATATTCGTCCACGCTCTTGTTGGGCACATAATTCAGGGGCAGCGGTGCGACATACCGTTTCGCTTCGTCCGAAAGCCCGTCCAGCGCCTCGAATCCGCCTTTGGCGACCATGTTGGCGTAGCGGCGTGCTACGTTCGTGGCGACGAAGGGAATCTTGTGCTCTTTGGCGAATTCGACGATCGGAGAGTAGTCGGTCTTGTAGTTGGGCCAGAGCTTGGCTTCGGCGTTGAACCGTTCGGGGGTAATCATTCCGGCCAGGTATTCGTCGAGGATCAGCTGATTGTCCCGCTCGAACATTTCGGCGCCGATCATCAGCCGGTCGCCGTGCCGGTCGTAAAGGTCTTTGACGATTTCGTATTCCATCCAGTGGGCGATGGGGCAGTTGTGGATTTCGCCGATGAATACGACATCCTGCCGTTCGAGCACGTCCATCATCTGCGTGTAATCGACCCGATTGCCCTGGGCGTCGAACAGCGTGTAGGCATTTTTCTCCTGTGCCCAACCGAGCGTTGCGGTCAGGCAGCAGATCAACGATACGAGGATCTTTTTCATTTTCCGTTCTGTTTATTATTCTGGTACATAAATGATTTCTCCGTTTTCCAGTTCGTAGGCGATGCCGACGCGCTTGCCCTTCGCACCGGAACCCTGCTGTTCGGAGGGGGTGTATTTGTTGATCTTGTTTCCCTCCTTCATGATGATCTCCATATTTTCCTTGCCGGGGTTTTTCACTACGGTGAAGTCTTCCTGCGTGAATACTTCGGTCATGTTCATATGCATTACCATGGCGACCATCAGCGCTACGGCGAAGACCATCGCCACGTCGAACAGATTGACCACCACGCTCAGCGGATCGGAGTCTTCCTGTACGGCGAACTTGCTTTTTCTGCGGGTCGGTTTCATGCTTCCGTGTTTTTTTCGATCAGTTTCCGTGATACGTAGTCCAGGTTATTGACATCCTTGGCATACCAGCGCTGCTTGAATTGCAGGGATACCAGGCCCACGCCGCTGATCACGAGGCCCACGACCGTCGTGGCGAATACGACCTGCATATTGTAGGACATACCTGCGATGTCGCCCGTCGAGAGTCCCACGAGCGCCGGGCTCATGGCGATCAGCGTGCCGATCAGACCCAGTACGGGGCCGATCTTGGTGAGAAGTTTGGACAGGATCACGTCCTTCTCGGCGTCGTTCTCGAAATTCGAGATCAGGTAGTCTGCGTAATCCTGGCTGGCCGGGTTGGTCAGCAGGTCGCGCAGATAGCGGATGTAGAGCGAGTTGTCTTTCGCGGGCAGCGCTTTGCGCAGGTCGTCCACCTTGTCCGGTGTCAGGTTTTTGATCAGGTCGTTCAGTCGCTTGTCGTTCTTGCGTTTGGCCATGTATTGGTTGTAGATGCCGCCCACGAGCAGCAGGGCGCGGATGAACAGCAGCAACAGCAGCAGAATATCCGGGATAAGCAGGCTGTTGGCCACCCAGAAAAGTACTTGTGAAATGGTTTCCATATAAGTTTATTTGTTTTACGATTTCTTGGAATTTATGACGGTTCGGGGTTGTGCCGAATGTTTTTTGCGGGCGTTTCGCTTTTGCAGGACGATCCATTTGATGCGGTTCCAGAGCGCCCCAAGCACGAAGAGAACCAGGAACAGTCCGAAGGCGAATCCCAGTGCCCGCCAGTTCGTCGGCTCATCGACCGCCGGATAGGTTACATTGCCGTTGACGGTGGTCAGCAGGCCGATGATGCAGACGAAGAGACTCACCAGAAAGTGCGTCTCCAGCCGCATCTCCTTTTCCGGCAGCAGGAGCCGGAAAAGGTGGCAGAGCAGCGGGAACAGCACGACGACGGCTGCGGCGAACGCATAGGAGATCGCCGAGAACGACGTTCCGGGAAAACTGAACACCAATTCGGTCTGCAGGTAGAACAGCACGGGGAAGACGAGTAGGCTGGGGTACCACTTCAGGGGTTTCACCCACCACCGTTCCTGTTGTCCGAACCAACCCCGCAGCACGGCGATGCAGTAGGCGAAGCAGACGACCGATTCGAGCGTGATGATAACGGCCATATTTTGCAGAGCCGTCGTGTTTTGCAGGTAGTCGGCCAACTGTGTCTTCGATTGCAGAATGGCGTACGGGTAGGTCGCGATGACGAAGGCGCCGCACACCGCTCCGAACAGAGCGGCCTGCCAGATCCTCCAGAAACTGAGTTTGAGCACGCAGTTGATGAGGATGAACAGGATGAGTACGCTGATGATTAGTTGCATAGTATCGTATTAGTTGTCTTTTCTCTTTTTGCGGAGCACCAGCAGCAGGACGACGAACAACACCAGTACTCCGCCGGCGATCCATACGCCGTTCAGGGCGTTTTTCCGACCTTGCTCACCGCTGGACACTTCGTCTTTCTTGAGTACCATCCCGTTCTTGTTATCCGGGCTTTGTACGGTCTTCATGGTCTGGATCTGCTGTTTGTAGGCCGCCGCATGCTGCGGAGCGACCCGTCCGGCGATGAATTCCTGCAATTTGGCGTTGCCGCCCGAGAATCCGCTGCCCGTCGAGCCGAACTCTTCGACCAGCTCCGTATGCAGGCTCGCCAGTGTGTTGAGCTGCTGCTCCGAGGCTTTCCACATTCCCTTGCGGGCAGTTTCCAGCATTACGGCCGTGATTTCCTGCAGGGCTGCCGGATTCTGCTGACGGAAGAACTGTTCGGTTCCCAGGCCGTAGCTGTCCTCGACATACACGTCGTAGATCCGGTCCCACATCTCCTTGTCGATGACATCGGGTTTGGTGACGTTCCATCCGTAGGTGTTGGTCACGACCTCGGTGATCTGCGATGCGCTCGATGCGCCGCCCTTCATCACCTCCTTGACGTATTCCGGATTGAAGATCGTGGCGCGGGATTCCACGCCGATAGCCTCCTTGAGCTCCTGCATTTTGACGTTGTTGCGGTTGCGGTAGTCGGCGAAATAGGCGTCGGGGTCCTTGCCCGTGACATTGCGTACGGCCAGGTTCATCCCGCCCATGAACTCATAGACGTGATCGAGGCTCAACGCGCCCCAGGTGTTGCTCTGACGGGGCTGTACGACGGCGTCCGTGTTGTGGAGCACGGCCCGCAGCAGTCCGGCCTTCATCTCTCCCCACTCTTCGTCGCTGCCGTACACGGCGCCCATGTTGTTGATGTAGGCGTCGGCGATCTCCTGTTCGTCGGTCCACTTGTCGCCGCTGGTGATCATGTCCTGGATGCCGGTTCCGTACATGCCGTTCACACCTCCGAATACCCGCTGCGTGGACATTTCACGCGCGTCTTTCGGGGATACGCCCTGCTCGACGAGCAGGCGTTCGACCTCGTCGATGAACTTCGTGCCCTGATAATAGAAGATCTCCGCATCATAGAACGCCTTCTGTTTTTTATGCTCAGCGTAGCGGTTCGACGGGTCAGAGGCCGAGAGCAGGCGCACGGCGCGCGATTGTGTGTTTTCAGACGGAATGAGATTGATGCACCGATGCTGCCGCCAGAGGTGGTTCTCCTGCGCCTTTTTCAGGAGCGCAGCGGCCTTTTCGGCATACGGCGCGTCGCAGTGCGGCGCAGCCGGGGCAGGATGATCGGGCAGGATGGGGCGGACGTAGGGCGCGGCATCCTGCCGGATGTGCCACGCAACAACCTTGGCCGGCTGCCGTTTGCCGCGGATGTCGATCTCAAGGTCAAAGTCCTGACAGATGCGCGAATCGAGATACGCAAGGCCGATGGAGCGCTTGCCCGTCTCGGAGGTAATGACCGTTTCCAGCCCCTCGCCCTCCGTCTTGAAATACGGAATCATCGTACCGGAGGTCACATAGCCGACGGGCTTTCCCTCTGCCCACGCGTCCTTGCTGTAGACCGGGAAGCCCTTGCGCAGAACGCCCTTGCCTGCAAGATAGACCGGCTGAATGCGGTACGGGAGATCCTGAAGGGCGGAATAATCGCGGTTCATGGTCTTCTGAAATGCCTCGAACTGTCGCTTCAGTGCGGCGCGGCCAATGAAATCGCCCTTTTCCTCTGCGAACGAGACGGCGAATTTGGCCAGCGGCACAGCATAGACCGGGATCTCGCCGCCAAACTCGCACTCCCCCATTTCATGGCCGTAGAGCGGCAGAGAAGCTTCCATTCGCAGCGTATCGCGCGCGCCGAGCGCGGTGGGTCTTGCCCCGAGTTCGATCAGACGGTCCCAAAAATACCGGGCGTCCCTTGATTCGCAATAGAGTTCATAGCCGATGGGTTCTCCGGTATAGCCGGTCTTGGCAACGCGGACGGGACGGTCCTCCATGGTGAGCGTCCCCAGCGCGTTTTTGACGTTTTCCCGCGTGAGCGCCTTGCCGCCCGACAGGGCCATGAGCAGCTTTTTGGCCTCCGGGCCCTGCACGGCGATGGCCGCATAGCGGTCGGAGACATTGGTGAGCGTGACGTTATAGCGTTCGGCCTCGCGCGTCAGGTGGGCGAGATCCTTGTCGATGTTGCCCGCATTGATGACGAGGAAGTATTTTTCTGCCTCAAAGCGATAGAGATACGCGTCGTCGATGGCACAGCCATTCTGATTGGGAATGATGCAGTACTGCGCCTGATTGATGTCAAGCGCCTGCACGTTGCTGGACAGGACGTGCTGCAAAAACCGCACCATGTCCGGCCCTTCGACGTCGATACGGCCCATGTGGGACACGTCGAAAATGGCGCAGTGGCTGCGGCAGTAGAGATGCTCGGCGACGATGCCGTCCGGGTACTGGATGGGCATATCCCAGCCGCCGAAATCGACCATCGTGGCCCCGGCGTCCAGATGGGCCTGATAGAGTACGGTTCGTTTCAGTTCACTCATGGTGTTCCTCCCTTTTTCCTGATCTCGCGCAGGCTGTGCGCCTGCGGGTATGCGGTGCTTCGATAATCCTTATCCGCCCGGTCCGCCTCCAGCAGATCCAGCCGGTCCAGTTCCTTGAGTTTGCGGTAAATGCGCAGCCATGCACACTCGTTTTCGGGGTTGACCTCACAGCGGCCGTTCCGCTGTCCGCCGCACGGCCCGTGGACGAGCGATTTTGCACACTGCGTCACAGGACAGATGCCGCCGGTCTGGCCGAGCATGCAGTCTCCGCACATACGGCAGGCCTCACGGAAAACGCCAGCACGTTCAATCTGCCCGAGAAACAGCGTGTCGTTCGCGGGGAAAACCGGAACCGCAGTATGGGCCGCGACGGTCTGCACGCCGTCGCCGCAGGCCAGACAGACGATGGCCTCCGCGCCGCTGTCGCGCAGGGCCTTGATGTCGCGCTTGACGAGCAGCATGTGGCAGCACTCGTCCGGCAGGATTGTCCCCACGACCTCAAAGCCGTGCTCCTGCAAAAAGGCGGTCATTTCCGCCAGCTCCTTTTCGCCGCCGGTCTGGCAGGCCGTCGCACAGCTCTTACATCCTGCAAGCGCCACGCGATGGACGCCCGCAAGCATGGCCAGCAGCTGTTCGGGCGGTTTTTTTCTGGTGATAATCATAGTGAACTCCCTTGTCTGACCGTTCCTTCGGAACGGAAATGCGGCGCGGGCTGCCGGATAAAAAGACAGAGCGCGCCTGATACAGGCGCGCTCTGTTGATGAACCTGAAAGATTCTCCCCTTGGGGATTGCTTCTTCGGTGCTGCGCAGCAGCTTTCCAGAGTTCCGTCCGGGATCAGTTCCTTTACCT
>ENA-OROD01003123-OROD01003123.1-human-gut-metagenome-genome-assembly--contig:-NODE-3123-length-11246-cov-4.888482_pt1 | contig 11246 bp, 8 predicted proteins | sample MGYA00242123_ERZ509038 | MGnify/ENA primary metagenome ERZ509038 (study PRJEB26280, sample SAMEA2338719) | human gut metagenome | biome: human gut; feature: human-associated habitat; material: faeces... | reverse complement strand
AGGCAAAGAGCTGCCACAGGCCGACCGCCGCAAGAGACGCGAGCAGCGTGATGGTCATCAGGTTGTTGGCCGCGCGCACGCCGCGCTTGCGGTCGGCGGCAAATTCCTTCGTCAGGATCGGCACCGCCGCAATGCACAATGCGTAGCACATTGTCGTAAAGAGATAGAGCGTTGAATTATAGGACGCGGTGTAGAGGTCTGCGTCCACGCCGGTGCCAAAGATGTTGGCCTGCATCATTTCGCGCACCACGCCGAGCAGCTTTGCAAAGAGCGTGAGCAAAAAGACAATGCTGATCGCGCCCGCCGTGCGAACGCCGGACTTTTCCTTCTTTTCCGTGTTTTTCTGAGGTTCCTGCATGGTATCCTTCCTTGATGTTCCCATGATCGCACAGATCATTTTCTCGTTGGTGTCAAGCTTTCTTGAAAGCTCCGCCATGTGCGCCTCGACGCACCGCACCTGCTCCTCCCCCGTTTTGAGCACGCGCTCGGCCTCGCTCTCAAAGCGTTCGGCGGTGAACGTCTCGCGCGTGCTGAGCTTATCAAGGCCCACGGAGTTCAAAAACGCCGTGCATTTGGGGTCGTAGGAAATGCCGATGAGCGGCACGCCCATAATGGCGGCATAGATGAGCGAATGCAGGCGCACGCCCACGAGCAGATCCATGTTGCCAATGATCGAGAGCATATCCTCCGAGAGGTATTTTTCGTTGAGGCACACCGCCGTGTCGCCGGGCAGCTGCGCCGCGATATGGCGGCAGACCTCGCCGTCCTCCTCGTAGTGGAAGGGGATGAGCACGGACTGGGCGTTGTACGCTTCCTTGAGCGCGCGGATCGAGCGCAGGATCTCCGCGACGAAGCGGCTGTCCTTGTCCTTTTCGCGGATGGCCCAGCCGACAGTCAGCCGTCCGCCGAGCGTCACGCCCGCTTTCTGCAAAATCTCCGCGCCGACGTCGCCGCCGGGCTTTTTCATGCGGATGACGGGGTCAGCCGTGATGACGACCTTCTCCCGCGCGATGCCGATCTCCTCCAGCAGCGCCGCCGAGCGCTCATCGCGCACGACGATGCCGTCCGCTTTTTTGAGCGCCTTCGCCGCGGCGCGGCGGTTGCCCGGGCGGTCGATGGGGCCGATGCCCTGGGAGTAGATGAAGACTTTCTTGCGGAAAAACTGCGCGCAGCGGATGATCGAGAGGTAATAGTGCAGGCTCTTGCTGCTCGTCACATCCTGCAAAAGGCTTCCGCCGCCGGAGATGAGCATGTCGCACTTTTTCACCGCGCGCAAAATCGCCATCGGCGACATGCGCTCCACCGCCTCGACGCCGTACTTTTCGCGCGTGGAGGCGGGGTTGTGCGAGAGCACCGTGAGCGAGCAGCCGGGAATGTGCTCGCGCAGCGAGGAGACGAGCGTGCGCAGAATGGACTCGTCGCCGATGTTATCGAAGCCATAATAGCCCGAGATCAGGATATTATACATTCTCCACCCCGCAGATCCTGCGCACAAGGCGGTAGATGAGCTCCGCGGCCACCACGACTGCAAGGCCGATGAGAAGGCCGAAGAGCACGCCCCAGCCGGTGCGCAGCAGGCTGAGCAGGAACGGTGTTCTGATGTGCAGGAAGGTATTGACCACGCTGACAAGCCCAATGCTCATCCCCATGCCGAAGACCAGGGGCAGGAACTTCATCCCGCGGCGCAGCGACCAGACAAAGAGCATCAGCATCGGCCAGCCGATGATCATCTCTTTCGTGCGCGGGCGGGCGATGAGCGCGTTTTCAAGGAAGTTGCGGAAGGCAAGCTCCGTTTCGGAGGTCGTGGTGGAGTTTCCGGTGCGGTAGATGTAGTAGACGAACACCAGCATCATAAAGACCGCCGCCACCGCGATGACCACGACCGCCACGAACCAGCCGAGCTGCATCGGCGTTCTGAACTGCTGGGCAAGGTAGGCATTGAAGCGCTTGACGCGTCCCTTTTCGCCGCGCTTGCCCGCATGGGCAAGCACCGCCTCGCGCGCACCCGTCTCTTCGTAAGCGAATACGATCAGGTAAGCGAGGATGAAAAGTCCGATGGGGATGAGCTGCATGATCTTCACGCCGCGGTAGAGCTCCATCTCGATCATATAAGAGAGCTGCGAGAGCGCGGAGGTCGCAAGCAGTGAACCGCAGAACGCGGTCAGGATGGTCAAAATGGAAACGCCGAGCGTGTAGCCAAGGAGCTTTCCAAAGCGCACGCGTTTCCCGCTCCTTCTCTTTTCCATCAGCACGCGGCAGAGGCCCACCGCCGCAAGCGACGGCATCACGATGCCGCCGGACATGGAGAGCAGCAGGCGGAAGAGCGAGGGCTTCAGCACGCTGAGCGCGGCAAAGCCCAGCACGCCGAGCGTCAGAAGGATCATGCGCCAGCGCGCGCCGATGTGGAAGAAGAGGTCAAAGAGCAGCACCAGCAGTGCCGCCGTGCCGACGCTCTGCACGATTCGCAGCGCCAAAGGCGGCGTTTTCAGCTCCATCGCCGGCACCGTGCCGCGCGTATAGCCGAGGGGGGCAAGGCGCGCGTCAAGGTCTTTGAGCATTTTTTCATAGTCGGCGGGATCGGTGACATAGGTCCATTCCTTCTCGTCGGCATCCCAGCTCACGTCGTTGTCCGGCTCCAGGATCATCTTGAGGTAGACGATTTTGCAGTTGCGCTCGGCAATGGCGCGGAAGAAGGTGTTCGTGATCTCCTCGGGGCCCTCGTAGCCGCAGTACTGGTAGCGGTTCTGGATATAGGCCCACTCGTTGAAGACGCGCACACCGTGATAGCCCGTCTCGTCGAGCAGATCCTCAATGCCCGGCCAGGTGAGGTTGAGGCTCTGGTCGTTCTGCTCCATCATGGCGATGCTCGCGCCGCTCTCGTTGAGGTACTGCACGAGCATATCCCAGCCCTCGTCGCTCTCGTAGCCGACAAGCTCCTTGCCGCTGTTCATAAAGTAAGGCGCATCATAGTGCTTGAGCACATCGATATAGGCCGCCGCAAACTTTGTGCCGTTCATTTCCTTTTTCGTCACGGTACGCGGAATGATCTCGTAGCCGTGGCGCTCGAGCAGCTCTACCGTATCAGGCCAGATGCCGAGGCAAAGGTCGAGCAGCTTTTCGCCCTTCATGCCGTTTTTCTGCTGCTGGATGAAGAGGAAACCGTGCTCGCCTTCAAGATAGGTCTTGGCTTCAAAATCTTCAAAGCGGGCGGTGAAGGCATCGAGGATCCACTCGTAGCCCGCCGCCGTCTCCGTCCAGATGAGGCAGTCGCTCACGTCGGTGCTCTCGCGCAGCCACGATGCGACCTCGGCGGGGTAGCTATCCTCCCAGCCGTAGTTTTCCATCGCCTTTTTCACGGTCATCGCGTGCACGGGGATGGCCGCGCTCTGGTGCAGGTCGAGCGCGCTCGCCTCGCTGAGCGCCACCTTGTCCACGCCGAGGGAGCGGAACAGGTCGAGCCACTCATCCTCGCTCATTTCAGACTGGCGCGCCATGGCGCGCAGGCTCGAATAGTCAAGGACACATTCGTAATATTTGTTGTTCTCCTCGGTCTGCACGCGCCCGCTGATCGGCACGAGCGAAACGAGCAGCGCCAGCAGTGCAAGAAGCACGAGAAGCTTGTCTTTTTTCAGAAACCTTTTCATTGGCAGTTCTCCTTCTGCGCCCACGCGCAGGGTAATTTAAAGTGTATCGAGCGCCACCGGCTCGCCGATGGCCTTGGCATAGGCATAGATCTTCGCGACATCCTCGATGTATTCCGCGCGCAGGCAGGCCTGCGCAAGGTCTTCTCCCACGGCGAGCACGCCGTGGTTTGCAAGTGTGCAGCCGCCGCGCTCAAAAAGCGCAGGCACGGCGTTCATGCCCACCTCTTTTGTTCCGGGCGTGGCATAGTCCGCGCAGCGGATGTCGCCGCCTAGGAAGACGCGCGCCTCGATCAAAACGGCCGGGATGCTCTTTCGCACCACGGCAAAGGCCGTGGCATAGGGCGAATGGGTGTGAAAAACGGCGTTCGTCTCGCCGTAGGCTTCGTATACCGCCGCGTGCATCCGCCACTCGCTCGACGGCTGCAAGGCGCCCTCGAGCACCGTGCCGTCGAGCTTCATGCGCACGATGTCCTGCGCGCGCAGCACGTCGTAGCGCACGGAGGTCGGCGTGATGAGCATCTCATCGGGGGCGACGCGGCAGCTCATGTTGCCGCTCGTGCCGGAAAAGAGGCCTTGGCGAAAGGCCTCGAGCGATTTGTCCACGATCTCCTGCCGGAGCGATTCCAGTCTTTCTTCCATCTCAGATCACCAGATTGTCCTTGCCGATGCTGCCGTTTTCAAAATAGCGGTGCAGGTCGTAAGGAGAGTAAATGCCAAGGTCGGTCACAACGCCCGAAACGAGGTGCGGGGGCGTGATGTCAAAGGCGGGATAGTAGCCCTTCACGCCCTCCATCGCCGTGCGCACGCCCATGGCCTGAAGCGTAAAGTTCGGATCGCGCATCTCAATGTGGACGCTCTCCACCGTGTCATGTCCCTGATCGGGCGCGCCGGTGACGAAGTACGGAATACCCATGTACTTCGCGACGATGGCATTCTGGAAGGTGCCGACCTTGTTGACAACATGCCCGTCGCAGCAGATGGCATCCGCCGCCGTGGTGAAAACGTCGACCTTTTCGTTCTGCATGACGAAAGCCGGCATATTGTCGGAGATGACCGTCACATCAAAGCCCATGTCGTGGCAGACAGATGCCGTGAGGCGCGCGCCCTGAAAATACGGGCGCGTTTCAGGGCAGAAAAGGCGGATGTTCTTGCCGCGGTTTCTGCACTCGCGCAGCATCGTGCCGACGATGGTCTCAGCAAAGCAGTGCGTCATCACCGTGCCGTTGTCGGGGAACATATCGACCAGGTATGATCCGATCTTCGCCATGCGCTCATAGCGCACGTTGTTGAGCGCGATCGTCTTATTCTTGATGGCTTCGGCCACGTTTTCCCCCGCCGAAAGCGCGCGCTCTGCTTCCTTGAGGCAGATATCGCAGAGCAGTCCCATGCGCTTTTGCGTCGTGGGACGGGCGTGGGAGATGGTATACGCTGCCGCTTTGAGATATTCCATCTGCTCACTCGCCGTTTTGTCGCGGCATTCCCATGCCGCGAGCGCCATGCCCATCGGCACGGCGGTGTAGGGTCCCGCGCTCTGCGTCACCATGTCGGTGATGGCCTGCGCGACCTCACCGTGCGTGCGGCAGGTGACAAATTCGACCTTTGCAGGATAGACGCGCCGGTCTAAGATGCGCACCTCGCCGTTTTCAAACCACGCGACGTTTTCGTAGCGCAGCAGAAAAGCAAGGTCTTTATCGGCTCTTTCCATGTTCGTTTCTCTCACTTTCTGTAAAGGCGCTCCACAGCGCGCTCCATGTCGGCGCGCACCTTTTCAGCATCCAGCGTTTTGAATTCGCCGTTTTCATACAAAATATTGCCGTCCACCATCGTCATGCACACGTCGCCCGCCTGCGCAGAGCAGGTAAGAAGCGCCGCCGTATCAAAATTGGGGTAAAGATGGGGCTTGGAGAGATCAAGGGCGATGATGTCAGCCTTTTTGCCGACGGCGAGTACGCCCGTATCGCCGCGTCCCTGGAGCTTCGCGCCGCTGACCGTCGCCATGTCGAGCACCTCGCTCGTCGAGATGAGCGTGGGGTCGTTGTGGTAGCCGTCGTGCATGATCTCAGCAAGGTGCATCTCCTCAAACATATTGAGGTTGTTGTTGCTGGCCGTGCCGTCGGTGCCGAGGGTAACGTTGATACCCTTGTCGAGCATCCGGCGCAATGGCGCAAAGCCGCTGCCGAGCTTTAGGTTCGACGTCGGGTTATGGATGACGCTCACGCCGTGCGCCTTCAGAATGTCCATGTCGCTCTCCGTCACGGCGACGCAGTGCGCCGCCGCCGTGGGCGAATCAAAGGTGCCGAGGGACTCGAACCACTCCGCCGGTGTTTTGCCGTAGCGCTCGATGCACTCGCGCTGCTCGCGCGCGGTCTCGGAAAGATGGATGTGCATCCGCCCGCCTTTTTCGCGGCAAAGCTCGCTGTAAGCTTTCACGATATGGCCCTTGCAGGTATACTCCGCGTGGACAGAAAAGTCAATGCGGATGCGCCCGTCCGCCGCGCCGTGATACTTTTCAAAGAGCGCGAGCGACTCGGGAATCTGGGTATTCTGCTCCACGGTCTGATTTTCGTCAAAGCACTGCACGCAGCGGTTCAGGTTTGCCTTGATGCCTGCCTCCTCCACCGCCCAGACCGTTTCCTCGGGGAAAAAGTACATATCGGAAAAGCTCGTTGTGCCGCCCGCGATCATCTCAAGGAGGGCAAAGCGGCTCGCCGCAGCGATGTCTTCGCGCACGAGCCTGTCCTCGATGGGGAAGATCGCCTTGAAGAGCCAGTCCTGCAGCGGCAGTCCGCTGCCGATGCCGCGCATGAGCGTCATGGCGATGTGGCTGTGGCAGTTGATGAGTCCCGGGGCAAGGAGCTTGCCGGTCATGTTCTTTTCGCAGTCGTAGGCAGCGGCGGGACGCACCGTGCTGATATGATCGATCGTACTGTCGTTGATGCCGAGATACGCGCCGCGCAGCGTTTCATAGCCGCCCTCTTCCTTGCGCAGCAGGATATCTGCATTTGTCAGCAGTGTTCTCACAAAATGTCCTCCTATCTGCATTTTATCTCATTGTGCAGTCTAACACGCACGCCCCCGGATTGCAACGGGCAAAAGAATTAAGTTTTTCTGCAATGCTGTTTGCGTTGACAAATTTTTTTCATTTTGCAATGGGAATTCTTTCAAATTTCACTATTGCCAATGCTAATAAGCGTGATTATAATAAATGCATATTTTTTAATAAGGAGTGAGACCCGATGAGTAAATCTTACATCCCTCAGAACTATCACACCCCGCTGTCTGTTTATGAAATGCAGCGCGCCATTGAATTCATCAAGAGTAATTTTCAGGTGAATCTGAGCAATGCGCTCAATCTGCGCCGGGTCTCCGCCCCGCTGTTTGTGGATGAAAATTCCGGTCTGAACGACAACCTCAACGGCGTGGAGCGTCCTGTTTCCTTTGATATTCCCGATGTCGGTACCAACGCACAGGTCGTGCAGTCGCTCGCCAAGTGGAAGCGCCTTGCGCTCAAGCGCTATGAGTTCAATGTCGGCAAAGGCCTCTTCACCGATATGAACGCCATCCGCCGCGACGAGGAGGTCGACAACCTCCACTCCATCTACGTTGACCAGTGGGACTGGGAAAAGGTCATCTCCGCGGACGACCGCAGCGTTGAATACCTCAAGCGCACCGTGCGCGACATCGTCGGCGCGATCAGCGAGACGAGCGACGCGCTGAACATTGCCTTCCCCTCCCTGCGCACCAAGCTTTCCCGCGACGTCTTCTTCATCACCACGCAGGAACTCGAGGACCTCTATCCCAGCCTGACGCCCAAGCAGCGCGAGGATGCGATCTGCCGGGAAAAAGGCGTTGTCTTCATCATGCAGATCGGCAAGGTCCTCAAGTCCGGCATCAAGCACGATGGCCGCGCGCCCGACTATGATGACTGGGATCTCAACGGCGATATCCTTTACTGGAACGATGTCCTCGGTCACGCCTTCGAGGTCTCCTCGATGGGCATCCGCGTCGACCCCGAGTCGCTCGACGCACAACTCACGCTCGCAGGCTGCGACGACCGCCGCACCCTCCCCTTCCACAAGATGCTGCTCGCGGGCGAGCTGCCGCTGACGATGGGCGGCGGCATCGGCCAGAGTCGGCTTTGCATGCTGCTCATCGGCACGGCGCATATTGGCGAGGTGCAGGCCTCCCTCTGGGACGCCGATACCCGCAAAATGTGCGAGGATGCAGGCGTACTGTTGCTGTAATTTTAAAAAAGAGAGGTTTTCCTGTCGGAAAATCTCTCTTTTTTAAAAAAGCAGGGTATAAAAACGTTGAAACCCCTGATTTCTCAGGGGTTTCAGGCGAGTGTATCTATTTTGGTCACTCTTGATGGCAGCGGGAGAAGGATTCGAATTATTGAATATACATAAAACTCCGTATAACTACGTTATACAGAGTTTGAAAGAACATTGAAAAATCAATGATTTTCTGTTTTTCGCCAAACGGCGTATAATGGAATAAAATCCTGTTTGGGGTAAACTTAGGGGTAAAAATCGGCGTTGCATTTTGTCGATTTTCATGGTACGCTACCTATGGCGCTGCACGAACGGCAGGCGGTTAGCCACACCACCCGAAAGGGGGTGAGGCTCATGCGGATTACGTTACATATCGGAGCCTTTACGGTTACGATTATCGTGAAAAGCAGAAACCGCCACTCGGCCAAGTGACGGTTTCTTGAGTTCGCTCAAGTCATCTAACTTACCGGGCTAACCGCTTGTCGCAGCGCCCTTTTCTATAATCATTATAGCAAACGATCCCATTCTGTCAAGTCTCGGATTATTCCGAGGCTTTTTTGTTTTGCCTCTCGTCCTATACGTCATCCTCATCACAACAAAATCCCGCTATCAGAACATAGGCGCGCCGTGGACTCTCTCCCCGCTTTCTGTTTTTCCCTTTTTCTCACCGCCTTTTGGGGAGACATTTCCTTGAAGTGTCCACATAAGCAGGCGCAAAGGCGTTTACAGGCCGGTGATCTTTGGCAGGACTGGATAGATCCCGCCAAGCAGTATGCCGCCTGTCGGCTTGTTTTCACAAATGTGCTCGGCGACCACCTGCACCCGCAGCGCCTTTATGCACATCATAAGAAGATTGCAGCCAACGCAGGAGCGCCGGACGCCCGTGTGCATGATCTGCGCCACACCTTCGCCGTGCTCTCCCTGCAAAACGGCGATGACGTGAAGACCGTACAAGAAAATCTCGGCCATGCGACCGCCGCTTTTACGTTGGACGTTTACGGTCACGTCTCAGAGCGCATGAAGGAGGACAGCGCCGCCCGGATGCAGGGCTATTTTGAAAATCTCAAAAAGGCATGAAAAAAGCTCCGTCGATCTCATCATTGGCGGAGCTGCTTTTGTCCCCGTTGAGGGGTAAAACTTTTAATTGGGGTAAACTTAGGGGTAAAACATATTCTGTCAAAATGCAAATACAACTTTTCTGCGTCAAAAGTGCCTAAATCACGCAGCAAAAAGAAAGAACCGCAACTTTTCAGTCACGGTTCTTTGGCAGCGGGAGAAGGATTCGAACCCTCACATACGGAGTCAGAGTCCGCTGTGCTACCATTACACAATCCCGCTATATTGTGTTGTCCGCCGCGCTGTGTCGTTCAGCGAACAAACATTATTATAGCAGGAACTCTCGATTTGTCAATAGGAATTTTTCAAAAAATCGAATTTTGGCAAAACTCTTTTTCTTCGTCTTTTTCGCCCTCACATCCAGATGGCGAACAGGCGCAGCAGCGGCTCGAACACGCGGCGCAGGACGCTGCGCTTCTCCCACTCCTCCGCCGTGACAAGATGGCTCTGCTCAACAATGGCATCCATGTCCTCAAGCAGCGATTCGATCATCGGCGCGCCGTAGACCATCACGCCGCACTCATAGTCGAGTTCAAAGCTGCGGTAATCCATGTTGACCGAACCGATAAAGGCAGCCTCGCGGTCGACCATGACGCTCTTGGCGTGCAGCATTCCCGGCGTATAGCGGTAGACCTTGACGCCGTGCGCGATGAGGTCGCCGAAGTAGGACGAGGCCACGCAGTCGGCATACCAGTGATCGGGCTTGCCCGGCAGCATCAGCCGCACGTCCACGCCCCCGTCGCCTGCGATGCACAGCGCGCGCATCACACTCTCATCGGGGATAAAATAGGGCGTTGTGATATAGAGAAAACGCCGCGCGGTGCTGATCATCTGCAAGAAGACATCCTCGGCCGGATTGTCGGGGTTGTTCTGCGGGCCGTCCACAAAGGGCTGGCAGTATCCGTCGCTCTTCACCGGCATGTGCGGACGGTAATAGTCGTGCTCGTCGTGCATCACGCCGCCGATGGTGACGCACATGCGGATGAAGCGCTGTGTAAGCCCCCATGCGCCCTCCCCCTCGAGCCGAACGCCGCTGTCCTTCCAGTAGCCGTAGCGCTCGATGATATTGGCGTACTCGTCGGCGATGTTCACGCCGCCCGTGTAAGCCACGTCGCCGTCGATACAGGCGATTTTGCGGTGGTCGCGGTAGTTGAAGGAAAGGCGGTTCACATACTCGTGCACGGGGTTGAAGATGAAGACCTCAACGCCCGCTGCGCGCAGGGAGTCGATCGTCTCGCCGGAAAAGCGCTTGATGTTGCCGAAGTCGTCGAAAATAATCTTGACCTCAACCCCCTCGCGCGCCTTGGCGCAGAGGATCTTTTCAAGCTCATCCCAGAGCTTTCCCTCAGCCAGAATGAAGTATTCAAGGAAGATGAAGCGCTCAGCCTTGGCTGCGCGGTCGATGAGATTACGCAGCAAAATCGCGCCCTCGGGCAGGTACGTGACAGAGGTATTCTGATAGAGCTGGAAGTCGCGGCGGCAGAGGTAGTTTGCCGTGCGCGACCAAGCGGGCAGCTGGCGCGTGAGCTTGTCGACGGCGATCTCACTGCGCATGCGCACGCTCTCCGGCTCGTCAGGAAAGCGCTTGGTGTTCTGCGGCAGATGGCGCTTCTGCGCCGCGCCGCCCCAGAGGAACCAGAGAATCATACCCACCGGCGGGGCCAGCAAAAGCAGGATGAACCAGATGAGCTTATAGGAAAGCTCACCTGGTTCATTGTAGATATGCACCGCAAGGAACAGCGCGCCGACCTGTACGACGCCGTAGGCCAGCGCCAGATACTCCTGCATAAAGTAGGAGATGGCGACAACAAAGCCGATCTGCACCGCAAGCAGGACGACGACCAGCATGATCCGCAGCGCCGCAGAAATGCGCCGCTCGCCCTTTTGCTGAATCTGGAATCCCTTCATCGCAGTCTCAGTCCCCTCCTGTTGGCTGTTCCCTGTTTTTTGATTTCTGCTTTAATCAGTTTTTCTCGTAGCGCTCGTTCTTCTCGTTCAGAAGCTCGGTCTTGATGTCGTAGAGCTTCTGCGAGAGGTCCACATAATAGTTATGCGGGTTATCGAAGCGCTTGACCTCGTCCCAGAGGGTATCGACCTGCTCGGCGCAGTATTTTTTGATCTCCTCGATGCCGGGACGCTTGTAGACGAGCTTGCCTTTCTGGTAGATGGGCACGAGCAGCTCGCGCGCTTCGAAGTGATAGACTTCCTTACG
>ENA-OROD01003122-OROD01003122.1-human-gut-metagenome-genome-assembly--contig:-NODE-3122-length-11247-cov-2.283506_pt1 | contig 11247 bp, 10 predicted proteins | sample MGYA00242123_ERZ509038 | MGnify/ENA primary metagenome ERZ509038 (study PRJEB26280, sample SAMEA2338719) | human gut metagenome | biome: human gut; feature: human-associated habitat; material: faeces... | reverse complement strand
TATCGTCATGCGCGGCTGCTTAAGGAGATCACCTACAATGAGATGATGCAGATGGCATGCCTGGGGGCAGGCGTGCTGGAGACACGCAGCGTAGAGCTGGCCAGCAAATACAATGTCCCGCTGTTTCTGGGACGCGCGCTGGAAAAAGACAAGAGCAGGGGGACATGGATTATGGAACAGACGAGACATCTTGAGGAAATGCCGATCACCGGCATCAGCATCAAGGAAGACTATGCGATCATGCGGGTCAATGATCTGCCGACCGACGGCGTGTTCATCGGAAAGCTGTTTCAGCTGATCGCGGAGATGAACATCAACCTGGATACGATCTCTCAGCAGCTCAGCGAGGAAGGAAGGGTGAACTTTTCCTTTTACTGCAGCGAAGAGCAGAGCGATCAGATCTTAGAGAATACGGACCGCTTGGGCAGCGAGTATCCGATCCACCGCATGCTAGGCTTCATCAAGCTCTCGGTCATCGGCGTGGGCATCTCCACACACAGCGGCATCGCGTCCAAGGTGCTCAATACGCTGAATGCCAACGGGATCCGTTATTATATGATCACCTCCAGCGAGATCTCCATCTCGCTGACGATCGAGAAAAAAGATAAGGAAAAGGCGGTCGAGGTGCTCGGCAAGGCATTCGACCTTTAAGCGCGGGCAAACGCTGGCCATGCAGGCCGCGGCATGCGCTTGATCCGGAATCAGACAGAACGCACAGACACAGACGAAGGTCGAGGAATCGCTGTGCGTTTTTTTTCAGATACAGGATAAAGGAAAGGCGGGAGATGATGCGCTCACTGTCTCAGGCAGAGCCGGGAAGAAGCTATACCATCAAATGGATATTTGCCTCAGATGAGGCTATGACGTTCATGCAGGAGCATCATATCGAGGAAGGCAGCAGCGTACAGTTGATCCAGCGCTGCATGCACGGCGTCATCATCAAGGTGCAGGGGCACTGTTTCGCCATCGGGGATGAGATCGCGGATCAGATCAAGGTATGATGATCAGACGCTGCGCGCAGGGATGATCGGATGAGGAGGACAAGATGAAAGAAAATCGTTATGACGATCAGGATTTTTTCGATCGATATGCAGAGATGGCGCGTTCCCGCAAAGGCCTGAGCGGCGCTGGGGAATGGCCTGTGCTCAAGGAGATGCTGCCGGATCTGCAAGGCTGCCGCATGCTTGATCTGGGGTGCGGTTATGGCTGGCACTGCCGTTATGCTGTCGATCAGGGCGCCTCTGCCGTGGTCGGCATCGACATCTCCGAACGGATGCTGCAGAAGGCGAAACAGCTGGGCGATGATCCGCGCATCACCTATGTGCGGACAGCCATGGAGGATGTATGCTTTCTGCCTGAAAGCTTCGATGTGGTGATCAGCTCCCTGGCATTTCATTATGTGGAGGATCTGCAGCCGCTGTTTCGCGCCGTTTTCCGCATGCTCGCTCCTGGTGGGAAGTTTGTCTTCAGCTGTGAGCATCCCCTGTTCACCGCATACGGTTCTCAGGACTGGTATCATGATGAGCAAGGAAACATCCTGCATTTTCCTGTCGATCACTATTTTATGGAAGGGAAGAGAGATGCGCTGTTCCTGGGAGAACAGGTGATCAAATACCATCATACGCTGAGTGCTTATCTGCATGGGCTTCGTCAGGCCGGCTTCAACCTGAATGATGTGCAGGAGCCGATGCCCACGCCGCAGATGATCGCGGAAGACGAAGAGATGCGCAATGAGCTTCGCCGCCCGATGATGCTGATCGTCTCTGCGGAAAAGCCGCGATAAAAAAAACTGCCCTGGACCATGGGCGGTCTGATGGGCAGATCCCGGTATTCAAGGCAGTAGTTCAGCAGGCGGGCCGTACGCTTTCGTCCAGCACATCGAGCAGCCGCTGGGTGCTGTCTGCGGTTGACTGATGCATCCCGGCAGCGAGGATGATGCTGATGCGCTGCAGGGTCAGGTCATAGAAATGCTTTTCGCTTTCTGGAAGCTTTCGGCCGGAGGCTTCGGCGCTCATCTTGTCCGCATGCATCGTCTTCAGCAAGGACAGCCATGCGACGATATCGTTCTGCTCCAGGACGCTCTTGCAGCTGCGGGCGATGGCGTTGCGCGTGATCTTCTGCATCGGCAGATCCTGGACGCGGTGGAGCAGGGCCTGGCAGGATGCGCTGTCCGGCAGCTTCTGCAGATGGTCCATCCGGTTTTCGACAGGGACCTGGTACTGACAGTGATCCGATTCCAGAGAGTCCAGCAAGTAGCAGGACCTCCCGTCCACGTTGATGATGCTGCGTATCTTGGCCAGCATCAGACGGTACAATACAGTTTCGTCTTGTTCAAATTTCATGGGAACCTCCTGAAAGAAAAGAGGTGTTTCACGGCGTGCGGCACACGGGTGAAACACTTGCTGTACTTATATTTTATCATGTTCAAAAAAAGCGTGTAAGCATTTTTTTTGCGTCGTCTTGCATGATCTGCACGCTGCACAGGATCATATCGAAGGAAAAAGCAGCTGAGCTTGATCGCAGAGATGATGGCTTTCGCAGTTGTGTTCATAACCGGCCTTTTGCAGCGTCGTGAGTTCCTTAAACGCAAACGGGATGGCTTTCCGATCTGAAAAAAAGGCCAGAGACCGTGCTGACCGCTCTTGTGAAGCGGGCAGACAAATGATCTCTGGTCTTTCATCGGAAATGGGTCTGATCTGGGAAAATCAAATCAGCTGCTCGATGCATTGGCCGCAGCGAAGGCCGTTGAGCAGTTCGCGGATACAGGCGTCATACAGCGCAAACAGGCGGCGGGCCGCGGAAGGATAGCGATAGACTTTCCAGTATCCCATCATCACGCATTCGCGCTGTTCGATGAATCCTTCCACATCATACAGCGGATAGCCCAGGAAGACGCCGATCTCGTGAGGATATCCTTCTGCTTCATCCAGCCGGCGATCCAGATGATCCAGGATCTCGCTCAGGCCAAGCGAAGGATAGCCGTAGCGCTGAAGGAAGACACGGACATCTTCGCGCTGAAGCAGCAAAGACAGCCGGCGCCGGCGATAGACAAATACGGTCACTCGCTCTTTGTTCTGCTGAAACAGCCGCAGGCAGATCCCTTTCTTCTCTAGCTTTTCATGATAGAGAGCAAACGTCGCATGAAGATCTTCAAAAGCGTCTTTTTCCACATGGAACATGTTGGATGCCTTGCGGTTCTTCAATACCGGCGCGCAGTGAAGGGCGAGCAGCCGCTCAAACTGGCGTTCGTCTGCACACATGACTTACAGAGAAGCGAGCTTTTCCTTGATGGCCGCAATGTCTTCCGGTGTGCCGGCGTTCTCCACCTTATACAGACATTCGACATCATACTCTTCCGCGATCTTGTCACCGGCCAGACAGTAGGCTTCTCCATAGCCGGTATCTCCAGAGACGACGACCCCTTTCAGGAACATGGCGTTTCCAGCTAAGAACGCCTCTACCTCTGCGGGCACATCACCATATCCGTCCGTATAAGTGAACAGCACATAATCTTCCGCAAGCGTCTCGTTTCCGCTGTCGATGCGCACGGATTCCATGTCCAGCTGTGCAACGATAGATTCGACATTTCCCGTTCTTGATGCGTATGCGATCTTCATTCGATTACCTCCTTGGTTAGCTATAACTAACTTATGCATCTAACTTACCATCGATTGCTCGATCCGTCAAGACGCAGACGCCCGAAAAGTTAACTTTAGCTAACTGAAAAAAGCAGGATGTTGGAGATTCACTTCAGCGGCACACTGGCATGAATCATGGTATAATATCTGCCTGTGAAGGGGGTAGACATATGAAGATCATGAGAAAATTTATCCGGTATTATCGTCCATACTGGAAAGTATTTCTGTTCGATATGATCTGCGCGATGGGCATCAGCGTCATCGACCTGGCTTTTCCGCAGATCCTGAATTATCTGAATGCCACGCTGTATCTGGAAAGTGCAGAGCAGATCAAAGATGCCATCGTGGTGTTGCTGGTGATCCTGCTGGTGATGTATACGGTACGGGCGCTGTGCAAATATTATGTGTCCGCACAGGGACATATCATGGGTGCCATGATGGAGAGGGACATGCGCAAGGAACTGTTCGATCAGTATGAACGCCTGTCCTTTTCCTATTATGATCGAAACAATACCGGCGAGATGATGAGCAGGCTGGTCAGCGATCTGTTTGATATCTGTGAATTTGCGCACCATGGGCCGGAGAATGTGTTCATCTCATTATTGAAGATCATCGGTTCTTTTATCCTGCTCATGTATATCCATGTACCGCTGACGATCCTGTTGATGATCGTGACGATAGGCATGCTGCTGTTTTCTCTGCGGCAGAATCGCCGGATGCAGGAGACGTTCATGGAAAACCGCCGCAAGATCGCCGGCGTCAACGCTTCGCTGCAGGATACGCTTGCCGGCATCCGGGTCGTGAAGTCGTTTGCGAATGAACAGATCGAGCAGCAGAAATTCGCCCGCAGCAATGAGCATTATCTGACCAGCAAGATCAATAATTATCATTGCATGGGCCGCTTCCAGGGCGGAAACAACTTCTTTCAGGGACTGCTTTATGTCACAATCCTGGTCGGTGGAGCCTGGTTCATCGCCCAAGGCACGCTGGAGCCGGTGGCGTTGGCGACCTATGCGCTGTATATCAATATCTTCGTATCGCCGATCGAAGTGCTCGTCGAATTTACGGAGATGCTGCAGAAAGGATATTCCGGCTTCAAGCGGTTCAATGAAGTCATGGAGACACAGCCGGATATCGTGGATGCGCCAGACAGCGAAGAGCTGCGTGAAGTGAACGGCGTGATCGACTATCAGGATGTCTGCTTCAGCTATACGGAAAATGAGACGGTCCTGGATCATATCAACATCCATATCGATGCCGGCCGTTCCATCGCCCTGGTCGGACCAAGCGGCGGTGGAAAGACGACGATCTGTTCGCTTCTGCCGCGGTTTTATGATGTGAACAGCGGGAGCATCAAGATCGACGGAAAAGATATCCGCGGACTGACGCTGGAATCGCTGCGGCGTGCCATCGGCATCGTTCAGCAGGATGTCTATCTGTTCGCCGGCACGATCCGGGAAAATATCGCCTATGGCCGGCCAGGCGCAAGCGATGAGGAGATCATCGACGCGGCGAAGAAAGCCAACATCCATGAATTCATCATGTCGCTTCCAGATGGGTACGACACCTATGCCGGAGAGCGCGGCGCACGGCTCAGCGGCGGACAGAAGCAGCGGATCTCCATTGCCCGCGTGTTCTTGAAGGATCCTAAGATCCTGATCCTGGACGAAGCCACCAGCGCATTGGACAACGAGAGCGAACGGCATATCCAGAAAAGCCTGGAAGAGCTGGCCAAGAACCGGACATGCATCACCATCGCACACCGTCTGTCCACCATCCGCAATGCCGATGAGATCATCGTGATCGGGGAAAACGGCATCGAAGAACGCGGCACACATCAAGAACTGATCGACAAAAACAACATCTACGCCAGATATTACCGGCTCCAGTTCGAGGGGCTGGAAGAGTAAACGGACAGGCACGGCCTCATCAGGCTGTGCCTGTCTTTTACTGAAGCATAGACAATGTATATTTTCATCAAGTATGATTTGTTCTATAATGATTTTAGATATTGTTTACTTGGAGGATCATATGAATAAATTAGTATTGGGATTAGATATCGGTATCACATCAGTCGGATATGGTGTGATAGACATGGAAAGCAATGATTTTGTCGATTATGGAGTAAGGCTGTTTAAAGAAGGAACGGCAGAAGATAATGAGAAAAGGCGAACAGCCAGAAGCAGGAGAAGGCTATTGTCGAGACGCCATACGAGAATAGAAGACATGAAGAAACTGCTGAAACAGTATGGCATCATCGATGAAGATTATCGCCCTCTTCCTCATGTCTATGAATTGAGGATGAAAGGGCTGACACAGAAGCTGAGCAATGATGAGCTTGCTTCGGCTATCCTGCATTTGGTCAAACATAGAGGCAGCAGTATCGAAACAGTGGATGACAATGAAGAAGGCGCAAAGGAAACAGAGAAAGCGAAAGAAGTGCTGGGGAAAAATGCGAAGCTGCTGGCAGAAGGAAAGTTTGTCTGCGAAGTGCAATATGCCCGTCTGCAGGAAGGGGGAAGCGTCCGCGGACATGACAATAATTTCAAGACGAAGGATTATGTCGCAGAAGCAGAAGAAATACTGCGGCATCAGGATATCGATGAAACGCTGAAGAAAAAGATCATCCTGATGATCCAGCGAAAAAGAGCGTATTATGAAGGACCGGGAAGCGAAAAATCTCCGACCCCGTATGGGCGCTTTATCTTGGAGGATGGCAAGATCAAGCAGATCGACCTGATCGAAAAGATGATCGGACGCTGCTCTGTCTTTCCTGATGAGCTGCGTGCTCCGAAATTATCGATCAGCGCGGAATTGTTCAATTTTCTCAATGATTTGAACAATCTGACGATAAAAGAAGAAAAGATCACACCGGAACAAAAAGAAGAAGTGCTCCAGCATATCAGCAAAAAGGGAAACATCACCTTTAAGCAGTTATTGAAAAAGTTGAATGTCGATCAGGAAGATGTGCATGGGTATCGGATCGATAAAAACGGGAAGCCGCTTCTGACTGAATTTAAAGGATATAAGAAACTGAGATCGATATTTGAAGGAGCAGGGGAGAGCGTATCACTGGAAGACGTTGAATTGCTTGACAAGGTGATGGAGATCGTCACGAAGTGCAAGGGGATCGAAGAGCGGAAACAGGCCTTGCAAAAGCTTGGTTTGACGTCATCGGTGATCGAACCGCTTTCTGAACTGACGGGGATCACAGGGTATCATGCCCTTTCGTTCAAGGCGCTGCGGATGTTGAATCAGGAGATGTACCAGTCCGATCGGAATCAGATGCAGCTTTTGCACGAGATGAAGCTGTTTGATCAGCAGCGCAAATCTCACAAAGGGGAAAAGAACATCACGGCTGATGATGAGGCCATTCTTTCTCCTGTAGCCAGAAGAGCTCAGCATGAAGCGTTTAAAGTGGTCAATCAGCTCCGCCGGATCTATGGGGAATTCGATTCTATCGTGGTGGAGATGACGCGCGAAAAGAATTCCAGCGAACATCGGAAAAATATCCAGGAGAGGCAGAAATATTTCGAAAGCAGAAATAAAAAGGTCGATGAGTTGCTGAGCGATCGAGGTCTGGATCCTGAAAAAGTCAATGGGAAGACAAAGCTGAAGATCCGTTTGTATCAGGAGCAGGATGGCAAGAGCGCTTATACTTTGCGGCCGCTTGATCTTGACCGGATCATCAAAGATCAGACATATACAGAAATCGATCATATCATCCCTGTCTCGATCTCGCTGGATGATTCTCAGAACAATAAGGTGCTGATCACACGGACCGAAAACCAATTGAAAGGCAACCTCACGCCGCTGGGCGCTTATCAGAAAGGAAGATTTGCTGGCTTGAACTGTACGATGTCGCATTACATCGAAACCGTAAAAGGGATGAAGAACATCAGCAGCAAAAAGCGCAGAAACCTTTTGTTCAGTGAGGACATCACAAAATACAGCGTCATTCAGCAGTTCATCAACAGAAATCTGGTGGATACCAGCTATGCTTGTCGTGTCGTATTGAATACGTTGAGCGATTATTTCAAAGATAATGGAATAGATACGAAAGTACATACGATAAATGGCCGCTTGACAGATAAATTCCGCCAACAGATCAATCTGTCCAAAGACCGTGATGAAGATTATCTGCATCATGCGATCGATGCGCTGATCGTAGCCTCCATCAAAAAACTCAACCTGTTGAAAGGGTATCTTTCTCAGTTCACCTTGGATGAGATGTATGATGAGAAGACCGGGGAGATAAAAGAAATACCGGGAGAAGAATCATTCTTTGACCCTGCGTATATCAGATACATCAGTGATCTGAAGACGATATACCAGCAAAGCAGCCAGTATTATCGCGGAATCATCGACAGATCGATCATGGCCTATCCGCCGATCAAGATTTCCCATAAGATCAATACGAAACCAAACCGCCAAGTGTCCGATGAAACGATCTACAGTACCCGAGAACTGGATGGCAAGGAGATGATCATTCAGAAATACAAAGATATTTATGATCCTAAATTTAAAGCGCTGACGCAAGATATCTTGAATGGAAAAGTTGAGAAGTATCTGATGGCCAGAAACGACCCGCAAACTTTTGAATCGATCGCTGAGATCATCAGGCATCATTATGAACAGTTTAAAGATTCGAAAGATCATTACAAAATGAAAAGCGGAAAAATAGAGTTAGTTGGTGAAAATCCGCTGACTGCATATAAGGAAGAGTTTGGACCGGTTAAAAAGTATTCGAAAAAAGGAAACGGACCGGCGATTACTTCGATGAAATATGCAGATGGAAAGCTGGGCAGTCATATCGACATTAGTCAGAATTACCGATCTGATCATAAACGGGTGATCTTGAAACAAGTCAGTCCGTACCGTACTGATTTTTATCTGTGCAGCGATGGAAAATACCGCTTTGTGACCATACGGTACAAAGATATTTTTTACAAAGCAGAAAAGCAGAAATATGTCATTGACAGAGAGTGGTATCTGCAGGAAAAAGCCCGTAAGAAAATTGACGATAAAGCAAAGTTTGTCTGCTCGCTGCATAGGGATGAACTGATCGGCATCACGAAAAAATACGGAGATAAGTTCATTTATGATGAATCGACAGAAAATGGCGGAGATACGCTTTATCATGATGGGGTTCATCCGGAGATCTTGAAGTTTACTGCGACGAATAATGACGAAACAAATAAGATTGAAGTAAAGCCAATACATACATATTGTAAAGACCAGTTAAAGGTCACTGTAAATACCATTATCAATCTAAGAAAATTTGCGGCTGATGTATTGGGTAATCTGTATGAAGTCAAACAAAATGTCTTGAAAATGGAGTTTGAATAAGGTAAGATAATAGTGGTCATATTCTAGCAAAAAACCACATGACCTAACAAAACAAGGGTTTATCCCGGATTCGGCTCTTCGGAGCCTTTTCTTTTTATATTTACATGGGACATCGGGTCATTTATGTGGAAAAGTGTGAGTATCTTCATCTGTATCTTGATAATCTGAAAGTGGAGATCAAGGGAAATGATATCTTGTTTCCTATTGCAGATATTCAGATACTGGTTATCGATAATTATAAATCAAATATGAGCGTACCTTTGATCAACAAACTGACAGAACACAACGTCTGTACGATCTTATGCGGAGTGGATCATTTGCCTAAGAGCTATATTTTGCCCATGAACGGACATTTTTCGGCCAGTGGCAATATTGAAAAGCAGATAGCGTGGAAGCCCGAACGTAAAGGGGAGCTTCATGCACAAATCGTCAAGCATAAGATCTTGAATCAAATAGAGATTTTAAAGCAAAATGCCAAAAGCAGTGATGTGACGAAAAAACTATATGAATTTTTAGACTCAGTTTCTTTTGATGATAAAACAAATCGTGAAGGCCTTGCCGCAAAGATGTATTTTCGTGAATTATTTGGCGATGATTTTATTCGTTTTGATGAAGATGTCATCAATGCGGGTTTAAATTATGGTTACAGCATATTTCGATCATTGATTACTTCGATCATCGTTGCCAAAGGATATCTTCCCAATCTTGGCATATTTCACAAGGGAAAACAGAATATGTTTAATCTGAGCGATGATGTCATCGAGGTCTTTCGTCCGATAGTGGATCACTATGTATACACCAACATGCGGGAAGATCTGTTTTTTAAGCAACAGCATAAAGAAAACTTGATCCAATTGACCAACAAAAGAGTAATGATCGATGAGCGAAAACAGACAATCAGCAATGCGATCAATGTGTATTTGGATTCGATCTTCCATTTTCTTGACCATACCGAAGAGAAATTGCTGTTTCCACAGCCTGTGATTTATGATCTATGACTTTATGAGGTTAATACTATTTTTTGATCTCCCAGTAATGACGAAGACCGACAGAAGAAATTATGCATTATTTCGCAAGTATTTGATTCAAAACGGATATATGATGATGCAGTTTTCTGTATATTGCAAGATTTTTGCGAATCGTGATGCTGCAGTAAAACATGCGGCCATGTTGTATCGGAATATTCCGCCAAAAGGACAAATACGTCTTTTGTTGGTAACGGAAAAGCAGTACGCTAAAATAGAGATTATTTCCGGAGGGAAGTCATTGCAGGAGGAAATCGTAAATAGCGAATCTTTCATTAAGATATGAATAAGATGACAGTTTCGGACGGAATGAGAAAATGGGAGTTTTTGATTGATCGGGTCAAGTTTATCGTAGGAAGCAATCAGAAAGAACGTCATCAGATTCATCAAGCGCTTCGTCTTCTGCAAAGCAAAAGTGAAAGTGAATGGCGAAAGGAAACGCATAGCGAAGCCTCTCTTTTGATCGATGATGAACAGCTTGCGTTAAAAAAAGTGAATTTTTTTGAAGTGAACTTGAACTTTTCTATTGTTGAAGATTGTAAGATGACTGCTAAGTCACTGATACAAAGATATTTGGAAATTAAACTAGGCAATTCAGAGATTCAAGAGACCGTAAATACATTGGAAATCCTTTTTCAAGCACTGGCTGAAGAAGTCAGTGATGAAGATGTGATCAAATTGATATTTGATGGCATAAATGGAAGATCATTGCTTAAATTAATGAAACCATATTATATTGAGGAGTATCAGAAAGATGAATTCGATCTTACCTACGATGAAATGATTTTATTACAATTGAAATTGATACAGTATATAATAGACGCTGAAGTTTTAAAAGAAAAGAATTTAGTGATCATGCAGATTCCAATGCTCACCGAGTCTTTGGTAGAGCAGATTTATAAGATGAGTCATTGTCTGGTTGTTGCTTTTGCGGACGAAATTACTGAGAATATGCATATGGATGATTTATATATTGTGGAGCAGGATAAAGTAGATGCTGCAGATGTAGAATCATTGTTTTATGAGATTGAGAATAAAACAGGAAAGCTGTATCCGCTTGAGGAGTTAAAGACTATAATGGAAAAATGTATTCGTGAACAGTACGCTCAACGCACATTTGATTTAATTCATACGATTACTCACACTTCATCACCTAATATAATTATATAAAAAAAAGAAGCAAATTTCAAGAATTACTCCTTATAAAATATCATTTGCCCTGGTAATAAATAAAT